>Ga0187844_10002665_pt1 | contig 12443 bp, 12 predicted proteins | sample SpaLakP09_SKY_50_FD_134517 | JGI IMG/M metagenome (GOLD analysis project Ga0187844, IMG submission 134517) | Oligotrophic lake water microbial communities from Sparkling Lake, Wisconsin, USA - SP09_SKY_50 | ecosystem: Environmental > Aquatic > Freshwater > Lake | place: USA: Sparkling Lake...
CAAAGCATAATATGGCACCGAAACCGTATATCTGGACCGCGAAAGCGACCGACATTCTGGCCAAAGTCACGCGCGCTCGTGCCAAGCTTAATAAGCTTCAATCTGTATGACGCACTACACTAGCGCATCACGCGCGTCGTTTCGCGCACCACCAGTTCCAGCGGCGGCAGCGATGCCGTCACCGTTTCCCCATTGATCAGGCGCAGCAGCGAATTGCTGGCGATGCGGCCCATGTCGTACAGCGGCTGGCGGATGGTCGTCAGCGGCGGCGTGGTGTAGGACGAGCCGGGCAAGTCATCGAAACCGACCAGTGAAATATCGTCCGGCACGCGGATCCCCTTGCGGTACAGGCACAGCCTGATGCCATAGGCGGAAAGGTCGTTGGCCGCGAACACCGCGGTGAACTGCTGGTTCGTCTCGAACAGGTGGCTGGCCGCCAGCAGGCCGCCCGCTTCATGGAAGTCGCCTTCCGCCACCAGCTTCGGATCGAAGGCTATATCGCCTTCGCGCAGCGCGCGCTTGTAGCCGGTCAGGCGTTCGGCCGCGTCGTTGTTGTTGGCCGGCCCCGTCACGAAGGCGATGCGGCGGTGTCCCAGCTCGATCAAATGGCGCACCGCGAGGTAGGCGCCGTATTCGTTATCGAGCTTGAAGCCGAGCGCATTGGCCGTGTTCAGCTCGCGCCCGGTCGAGACGATCGGCTTCTGGTTGGCGAACTGCAGGATGGCTTCGTCGCCCAGGCGCCCCGACAGCACGATGATGCCGTCGACCTTGCGCGCCAGCAGAAGGCGGATGCGCTCGACTTCCTCGTCCGCGTTCCAGTGGCCGCTGACGATCACCGACGCATAGCCGGTACCCTTGATGCCATCGTCGACCCCGCGCAGCGTTTCGTCGAAGAAGGGGCTGGAGATATCCTGCACCACGATCCCGATCGTCATCGATTTGCCGCGCTTTAAGCCCTGCGCCATCTGGTTGGGCGCGAAATTCATCTTGTCGATGGCCGACAAGACGGCCAGGCGCTTGTCGTCGGAGACCTTGGCGGTGCCGTTGAGGATGCGCGATACGGTGCTGGGCGAGACGCCGGCCAGGCGCGCGACGTCGATCAGGGTGGAAGGGGGAGCGCTGTTGTCGGGGTCGTTCAAGGGGCATCCATTCATGTGAAAAGCTTTTCATCGAAGCGTACCATATTTGCCCCATTCCCCTCAATTTCTTGAAAACGTTTTCATAAAATGTTTGACTTGGCAAAAAATCAGGTGTTAAATGGCTGCACATCATGAAAACGTTTTCAAGCGAGAAGACGCGACGACATGACGGAGAGCACAAAAAAAAGTAAACAGCCAAAGAGCTGCGACAAATCCAACCGACGAAATCGAGGAGACACATGAAGCATTCAACAAAGAGAAAAATGGTGTGGACGCTGGCACCGTTCGCGATCCTGTCCGCGGGCGGCGCATTCGCGCAGCAGACCGCACCGGTACAGGGAGAGTCCGACCAGGTGGAACGCATCGTCGTGACCGCCACCAAGCGCGCCACGCTGCTGCAGGATACGCCGCTGGCCGTCACCGCCTTCAGCCAGGCCACCCTGGACAATGCCGGCGTGGTCGACCTGACCTCGCTGCAGGTCATGGTGCCCAACCTGGTGGTCGAGCAGCACGGCGACTCGGGCGGCGTGCACGTGTTCATGCGCGGCGTCGGATCCACCAACCACACCGAAATCGGCGATCCTGCCGTCGCCTTCCACGTCGACGGCGTGTATTCGCCGCGTCCGCAGGGCGCCACGGTATTGATGTACGACCTCGATCACGTCGAGGTGGCGCGCGGCCCGCAAGGCACGCTGTCCGGCCGTAACGCCACCGCCGGCTCGGTCAACCTTGAAACGGCCAAGCCGCGCTTCGACAAGTTCGGCGGCAATGCCCAGTTCATCGCCGGCCAGTACAACCGCATCGGCATGAGCACCGCGGTCAACGTGCCGCTGACCGATACCCTGGCAGTGCGCGTGGCCGCCATCAGCGAAAAGCATGACGGCTATGTCGACTTCCAGCCCCGTTCGAACGTGGTGTCGGGCCAGCGCAAATACATGGCCGGCGACCAGCTGGGCGTGCGCGCTTCGGCCAAGTGGCATCCGAGCGACCGCTTCGACGCCCTGGGCGCCATCGAGTACTACCGCGACAACGGCACCGGCAACGTGGCGCTGATGCAGCGTCCGCGCGCGGGCCAGCCGCTGTATTCGGCCCTGATCGACACCCCGGGCGCACTGGCCCAGTCGAACGTGAGCTACCGCACCCGCCTGAACTACCGCCCGACCGACGCGGTCGAACTGAGCTACATCGGCAGCGCCAGCCAGCTCAAACGCACCAATGCCAGCGACAACGATGCCGGCGTGCTGCCGGGCTTCAAGCAGGAGCACCGCACCGAGTGGTCCAAGTTCGACAACTACACGCACGAACTGCAGTTCAAGTCGAACGATGAAAAAGCGCCGTTCCAGTGGCTCGTTGGCGGCTTCATGATCCACGAAGACAACAGCATCCGCTTCGACATCGACATTTCGCAAACGGCCGTCACGCCGGGCGTGGGACCGATCGTGGTTCATCCGACCCTGCCTGGCGATACTGCCTGGGCCATGTCCTTCATCCAGCCGAACCGCACGCTCGACTCGAAAGCCGTATTCGGCCAGGCGACGTTCGCCTTGTCGGACAGCTTCAAGCTCACCGGCGGCATGCGCCACACGCGTGAACAGAAGGAAGACAAGGGCGGCCGCAACTGGGTATGCCCGAACTTCGGTTCGACCGTCGGTACCGGCGGCCACCTGATCGGCGCCGGCGGCCCGGTCAATGCACAGTCCTGCGGCAGCGCCTATGCACCGGGCACCTGGCCAGGCGGCGGCGACAACAGCGCCATCTCGCCGGTGGACAGCGCCACTACCTTCCTGGCGCGCGCCGAATACATGATGTCGCGCGACGTGAATGGCTACGCCTCGGTGTCGACCGGCTTCAAGTCGGGCGGCTTCGGCGACGGCGGGCGCTTCTTCAAGCCCGAGTTCATCACCAACTACGAGCTGGGCCTGAAATCGGAATGGTTCAACCGCGCGCTCACCTTCAACGTGTCCGCCTTTGCGATGAAGTACAAGGACATGCAGGTCTCGTCCGTGGAACGCCTGCAGAACGGCCAACAGCAGGTCGTCACGGGCAATGCCGCGCGCTCGTCGATCAACGGCGTGGAAACGGAGTTCAACTGGCGCATCGGCCGCAGCGACCGCCTGATGGGCAACGCCAACTGGCTCGACGCGACCTATGGCGATTTCATCACTTGCGATTCGTCGTACATGGACTGCAATACGCAAAGCATCAACCTGAAAGGGAACAAGCTGCGCCACGCACCGACCTTCTCGATGACGGCCGCCTACGAGCATGACTTCGCCATCGGCGACGGCAAGCTCACGCCGCGCGCCTCGGTCCATTACCAGACCAAGTCGTACATCAGCGAGTTCAATACCACCCCGGGTCCTGCGCAACTGGCAGGCAGCTTTGCCGATGCACGCGAACAGAAAGCCTACAGCACGCTCGACCTGGCCTTGCGTTACGAAGCGGCCGGCCGCAAATGGCTCGCCGAAGTATTCGTGATGAATGCCACCGACGAAGCGGTCAAGACGGATGCGAACTGGGTTGCCGCCGGCACCCCTGGCCAGACCTGGGTTGCCTTCTACAACCCGCCGCGCACTGCAGGCGTGCGCATCTCGGCCAAGTTCTAACAGCGCTCTCCTGGAGGCACAGGGCTCCACCTGCGCCAACAGCTTTAACCCCCGCAGGTTGTCCCCTGGCGGGGGTTTTTTTATATGGGTAGAATATCGCCACATGACGACTTCTATCCGACCCCTCAGGCACGAACTGCTGCCGCAAAAAACAGCCGCCGGCATCCGGTTTACTTTCGAAGGCGGGGCAGGCGTCGACAGCGTCGCCGTTGCCGGCACCTTCAACAGCTGGGTGGGCGATGCCGCGCCCCTGACGCGCGTGGGCCGCAGCACCTGGCAGGGCACGGTACGCGCCAACCCGGGCCGCCATCACTACAAGATTGTCGTCAACGGTACCGACTGGATCCTCGATCCGGCCAACCCATGGATTTCCGAAGACGCGCAGAACAATTCCTGCTTCACGATCAACGAGTTCGGCGATGTGTTCATCCGCACCGGCGAAGCATCGCAGCAGACGCCGGGTGACCTGTATCGCCGCCGCACGGCGCTGGCCAGCCCGCAATGGCTGCGCGACGCGGTCATCTACCAGCTGTCGGTGCACGCCTTTGCCGGTACCTTCAACGGGGTGCGCGCGAAGCTGCCCTACCTGCAGGACCTGGGAATCAACGTCATCTGGATGATGCCGGTGCAGCCGCGCAACCGCAGCCATGGCGACTTGTACGCCACGCGCGACTTCCTGGCGATCGATCCGGCGCTGGGCACTGCCGACGAGCTGCGCGCGCTGGTCGCCGACATGCATGCGCGCGGCATGCGCATCATCTTCGACTGGACGCTCAACCGCGCCAGTGCCGACAATCCGCTGACCGAATCCCATCCCGACTGGTTCACGCGCGACGCGGCCGGGCGCGTGTACTACGCGGTACCGAACCGCACCATGTTCGCCGGCTTCGACTTCCGCAGCCGCGCGCTGCGCGCCTACCTGATCAAGGCCATGCAGGACTGGATCACCGGCTTCGACCTGGACGGCATGCGCTTCGACGATGCCGACATCACGCCCCTCGATTTCCTGGACGAGATCCGCGCCGCCCTGGTGGCCGTGCGGCCCGATATCGGCCTCATTTCGCAATCGACCGACGAACTGCACCACCTGGACGCCTGCGACCTCACCTACGACGGCGGTGCGCGCGAAACCATGCTGCGCGTGTCCCAGGGCCAGGCGGGCGCCGACGCGGTCCGCTGGCAATGGGAAGAATCGACCTACACCTTCCCGCGCGGCGCGCTGCGCATGCGCTGGCTGGAAGAAAAGGAGCAGGGCAGGGCGCACGTGTATTTCGGCCGCCTGCTCCATCTGGCGGCGGCGGCCGTGGTGCTCACGCTCGACGGCGTGCCGCACCTGATGATGGGCCAGGAATTCAACGAGCCGCGCCTGAACACCTGGGCCTCGCTGTTCGACGGCATGCAGCTCGACTGGGACAGCTTCGACGACACCACCTTCCACCACTACCGCGCGCTGATCGCGCTGCGCCGCGAACACGACGCCCTGCGCCATGGCGCGGTGCATTTCGTGCGCAGCGGCGCGCCGCAATTGCTGCTGTTCTGGCGCAGCACGCCGGCGCAGCGCATCCTGGTCGCCGTCAATCTGTCGGGCGAGCCATGCGCGCTGCCGCTGGCCATCGCGGCCCACCGCAGCCTGTATGCCTTCGGCGTGAATGGCGCGCAAATGGCGCCCTACGCCTGCGCTATCGCCCTCGGCTGAATCGCCCGAACAGCGACGGCCGTGCCGGGCGCAGGGCCTGGTCGACCACGGCGCCCCATTGTTCGGACAATTGCTGGCAGGTGGCGCGCAGGACGGGATTGAGGTCGCCATGGCCGGCCAGCGCCTTCAGGTGGCGTTCGATCACGGAAGCGAGCTTGATGCATGGTTCGGTGCGGGCCGCGCTGGCGCTGTAATGCGACATCAGGTGCAGGGCCGCCGAGACCAGCAGTTCGGGCTGCGGCGCCGGCGCGTGCGCTTGCGGATAAGTGGGGGATGCCATGTCGATTGCCATTGCAACGCTCCTTGGAGTAGGGTGGTTGGCTCGCTTGCGCTCACGGTGCGCTGGCTGGCTGTGGGGAAAACTCAGGCTGTGAGGATCAGCTTGTTCAGGCGGGTCACGCGTAATTCATAGATCTTGCCGTCGTGTTCGATCTGAACCGACCGCGCCTTCTGGAACAGTTCCCGGCTGTTGAGCCTGACAGGCTCGGCCGGAGCAGGCTGCGGCGCCGCCAGGGCGCCGGGTTGAGGAGTATGCATCGCTAAGCCTTTTATAAATGAGAACAATTCTCATTTAGATTATGGCCGATGTCCTTGCTGAATGCAAGCGACGCGGCGAAAACCTTATTTCGCCGCGTGCATGGCGCGAATCATGTCGATATTGGCCTGCTGCTCGCTGGTATAGCTCTGGTACAGCGCCGCGCGCTTTTTCTCGTCCAGCGTGCTTTCGGTGGAAACGAACATGCCGGCGTGATACAGGGCGTGGGTGGAGAGCACCAGGTCGCGGCTGGTGAGGCCGTGCTTGGCGAGCACGGCAGTGGTTTTCGGATCGGCGTCGATGCGGCGGATCGCCGCCGCGATCGATTTGTCCTCGTCGGGGGTGGCCAGGCCGTCGTCGGGCTTTTGCAGCAGCTTCATCTCGGCTTCCGCATTCATCAGCTTCTGCATGATTGCCGGGCTGAGCTGGAAGCGGGATGCGTCGTCGGCAGCCATGGCCGATGCGCTCAGGAGTGAGAAGGCGAGCAGTACAGTGTTCAGGAAGTTCATGACGATCGGTCCATCGAGGTTGCGGAATCAGGATTGTAAAACATCGACGGGATTTGTTCTGGGTCAGATCCATGCGCGCGGTATGCGTCCAAAATTTCCTGATCCTCTCCTTGTCACGACGGCGGCCATCATGCTTACCTCGACCTTCAAAGAAGTACTGGATCTATTCCGGCGCGCCGAAAGCATGCTGCTGGCGCTGGGCGCCGAACGGCGCTGTGCGCTGCGGCTGGACCGGGTGGCGGACCGGCTGGCGGCCATGGGCGCCCGGATCAACGAACTGCGCGCGCGCATGCAGGAAGGGCCCGTGGACGAAACGGTCGACCCCGATTGCGGCCTGCGTGATTCGCTCAAGGGCTTGAAGGAAGATATCCGCGACATCCGCTGCCAGCTGGGGGGCTTGCACAGTTCGCGGCTGAGCGCGCGCCTGCAGCGGGCCTTCAGCCGCCTGCACAGGATCGCGGAAGAAACCTATGCCAGCGCTGACAAGCTGCAGTGGGAAATCGATGAGCACGACAGCAAGTGCCGTGCCTGAAAGTGCGTAGGGTGGAAAAGCGCACAGCGCGCCTTCCACCATTTTTCAGGCCCCGGGCGTGGGCTACGCCCTTTTCCACCCTACAGCCTGTTCCGCTTCCACGGTATCGCTGGCCTGGCCGGCGCGCATTTTCATGGCATCGCCCAGCATCACCAGCACCGGTCCGTGGGCCGGGCCCAGGCCGTGCGCCAGCGTGGCCAGCGTCAGGCGCATGATGCGCTGATCCGGACGGCTGCAGTTTTCAATCACCACCACCGGGGTATCGGGGCGCCGGCCCTGGTCGAGCATGCGCTGCGCCGTCACGATCGCTTCGCGCCCGCCCATGTACTGCACCAGGGTGTCGGTATCGGGAATGGCCGAGTGCGCCGCATGTTCCGGCGCCGTGCTGGACGTGAAAAACGCTACGCTGCGCGACACGCCGCGCTTGGTCAGCGGCTGCTTGCTTGCCGCCGCTGCCGCCACGGCCGTGGTAATGCCGGGCACCACCTCGACTTCGATGCCGGCTTCTTCCAGCGCGCGCAGCTCTTCGTCGGCGCGCCCGAACAGCATCGGGTCGCCGCCTTTCAGGCGCACCACCAGCGCATGCTTTTTCGCCTTGTCGACCATCTGCTTGTTGATGAAGGCTTGCGCCGTCGACAGCTGGCCGCAGCGTTTGCCGACCAGGATTTTTTCCGCTTGCGGGCACAGCGCCAGCATCTCGTCGGTCACCAGCGCATCGTGCAGCACCACGTCCGCTTGCGCGAGCAGGCGCGCACCGCGCAGGGTGATCAGGTCCTGGGCGCCGGGACCGGCGCCCACCAGGTAGACTTTTCCGAGTGCCATGCTGTGCTCCTTGCTTTAGGCCGGCAGGCGGATCATGCCCGCGGCCACCGTCTGGTGCGTGACTTCATCGATCAGGATGAAGGCGCCGGTGGCGCGGATATCGTCGTAGGCATCGGCCGCCAGCGGCTGCTGCACATTGAGCGAAATGCGCGCGATGTCGTTCAGCTTCAAGCCTTGCGCGGGGTGGCGCTCCTGGGTGTTGATGTCGAGCAGGGTGTCGACCGCCGTCACCTTGGCGCTGGTCTGTTTGGTGCCGTGCTTGATCCAGTACTTGCGGCGCAGGTCGAGCGGCTCGTCCGACATCCAGCAGACGTCGGCCGTCACGCTCTTGAGCAGCGTGGCCGGCTGGCCGGCGCCGGCCAGCAGGTCGCCGCGCGAAATGTCCAGGTATTCGTCGAGCAGGATGGTGACCGACTGGCCCACCACGGCCGACTGGTGCGAACCTTCCAGCGTGACGATGTCCTTGACGGTGGCGCTCTGGCCGGAAGGCTGCACCACCAGCTTGTCGCCGACGCTGACCTTGCCCGCTTCGATGCGGCCCATGTAGCCGCGGAAGTCGTTCGCTTCATGGCCGTTGTGGCGCGCCACCAGCTGGACCGGGAAGCGGAAAGGCGCATTGTGCGATTCGTCGTACACCGACAGCGATTCGAGCAGTTCGATCAGGGTCGGACCCTGGTACCAGGACAGCTTGTCGCTGGCGGCGACCACGTTGTCGCCGGTGAGGGCCGACAGCGGAATCGGGGTAATGTCCTTCAGGCCCAGCGTGGCCGCGAATTCCTGGTACGCCTTGACGATGCGGTCGTAGATCGCCTGGTCGTAGCCGATCAGGTCCATCTTGTTGACGGCGACGACCACGTGCTCGATCTGCAGCAGGTGGGCGATGGTCGAATGGCGCTTGGTCTGGATCAGCAGGTCCACGCCGCCATCTTCGCGCAGCTTGACCTTCGATACGTCGATCAGGATGATCACCGCGTCGGCGGTCGAGGCGCCGGTGACCATGTTGCGGGTGTACTGTTCGTGGCCAGGCGTGTCGGCGATGATGAACTTGCGCTTGGGCGTGGCGAAGTAGCGGTAGGCCACGTCGATGGTGATGCCCTGTTCGCGTTCGGCTTCCAGGCCGTCGGTCAGCAGCGACAGGTCGACCGCGTCGCCCACGGTGCGCTTGTGCTTGGAACGCGACATGGCGTCGAGCTGGTCGGCGAAGATGCCCTTGCTGTCGAACAGCAGGCGGCCGATCAGGGTGCTCTTGCCGTCGTCGACGGAGCCGGCGGTAATGAAGCGCAGCAGGCCGCGTTCGGTCAGGTTCTCTGCGGGGGTGTCAATGCGGGCGTTCATCAGAAGTATCCTGCTTTCTTGCGTTTTTCCATCGACGCTTCGGAAGTCTGGTCGTCCATCCGGGTGGCGCCGCGTTCGGTGATCTGGGTGATGGCGGTTTCGGCGATGATCGCTTCGACCGTCGCTGCGTCCGAGCTCACGGGGCAGGTGCACGAAATGTCGCCCACGGTGCGGAAGCGCACGACCTGGGTTTCCACGGTTTCGCCTTCGCGCGCCGGGGTCAGGTCGGTCAGCGGCACCAGCAAGCCGTTGCGCGGAATGACCTGGCGCTCGTGCGCAAAGTAGATCGGCGGCAGGGCCAGCTTTTCGCGCTGGATGTAGAGCCAGACATCGAGCTCGGTCCAGTTCGAAATCGGGAATACGCGCATGTTCTCGCCCGGATGCACGCGGGTGTTGTACAGGTCCCAGAGTTCAGGGCGCTGGGCTTTCGGGTCCCACTGGCCGAATTCGTCGCGGAAGGAGAAGATGCGTTCCTTGGCGCGAGCTTTTTCTTCGTCGCGGCGGGCGCCGCCGATGCAGGCGTCGAATTTGTGTTCGGCGATCGTCTCGAGCAGGGTGACCGCCTGGGCGGCATTGCGCGAATCGGTCAGCGGATTGCGCAGGCGCACCGTGCCTTTTTTGATCGAGTCTTCGACCGAGCCCACGATCAGGCGTTCGCCAAGTTCGGCGGCGCGCGCATCGCGGAAGTCGATCACTTCCTGGAAGTTGTGGCCGGTGTCGATGTGCACCAGCGGGAAGGGGAATTTACCGGGGCGGAAGGCTTTTTCGGCCAGGCGCAGCAGCACCACTGAGTCTTTGCCGCCCGAGAACAGCAAGGCCGGATTGGCGCATTCGGCCGCCACTTCGCGCATGATGTGGATCGCTTCCGATTCCAGCGCGTCGAGGTGGCGCGCATTGACGTCGGTGAGTACGCGCGGGATGTCAGTTGTAGTATTCATTGGCGGTGCCTGTTCTTGTGGTGGCTTATGCAGCCACGGATTTAATGCGTATCAGTTTGCCGTCGACCATGTTCAGGCCGCATTCCTTCGAGTCCGGGTTTTCCCACCACCAGCGGCCGGCGCGGACGTCTTCGCCCGGCTGCACGGCGCGCGTGCAGGGTGCGCAGCCGATCGATGGGAAACCCTGGTCGTGCAATGCATTGTAGGGCACATTGTTATCCCGGATGTAGTTCCATACATCCTGCTCCGACCAGTCGGCCAGCGGGTTGAACTTGGTCATGCCGTGCGCCGGATCGTCTTCCTGCACCGCCAGTTCGGCGCGCGTGGTGGACTGGGCGCGGCGCTGGCCGGTGACCCAGGCCTTGTTGCCGGCCAGGGCGCGGCCCAGGGGCTCGACCTTGCGGATGCGGCAGCACTCGCGGCGCATCTCCACGCTGTCGTAGAAAGCGTTCAGGCCATTGGCGGCCACATAGCCGTCCACCGCGTCGGCTTGCGGCTTGTACAGCGTGACGTCATAGCCGTAGGTGGCCTTGACCTGGTCCAGCACGGCCAGCGTTTCCGGATGCAGGCGCCCGGTGTCGAGCGAAAAAATCCCGATCGGCAGGCCCGCTTTCAAAATGAGGTCGGTCAGGACCATGTCTTCGGCGGCCAGGCTGGACGCGAACACTGCCGGCGCATGGTCGGCAGCGATGCGCGCCAGCGTGGCGCGCGTGTCGGCGATCAGTGCGGTGATGTCGTCCATCTCAGATCCCCGCGCCGGCGTCGATATGCTCGGCAGGCTCGTTGCGCGGCACGCGGCGGAACAGCGGCAAGGCCTGGTCGGCCGACGCCTGGTAGGTTTGCGTGAACACGGTCAGGCCCTTGAGCGCGTCGTGGATGCTGCGGTCCTGGCGCGTGGCGAAGGCGTCGAAGCCCACGCGGTGCATCGAGAACAGCTGGTCGCGCAGCACGTCGCCGATGGCGCGCAGTTCGCCCTTGTATGCCAGGCGCTTGCGCAGGTTGAAGGCGATCGAGTAGCCGCGGCCGTCGGTGAACTTGGGGAAGTCGATGGCGACGACCTTGAACTTGTCCAGGTCGGCCTTGATGGCGACGGCCTGTTCGTCCGGGGCCAGCCACACGCCGATCGCGGGACGCTCGGACAGCGTGGCGCGCTGCGCCACCCACACGGCCAGCGGCACGATGATCTTCCCGACGGGGACTTCGACGTGGTCGGCGGTCTGTCCTTCGTCCAGGCGCAGCACGCTCCAGTCGTCGGCGACCACTTCACGGCCCTTGATGATGTCCTTGTGCGCTTCAAGCATAGTGGTCCTCTCCAACCAGTGCGCCCGCCGCAATCGGCGTGGCGTAGACATGTTCCTTGAACGGTGCGATGCCCAGGCGCTGGGCGGTATCGACGAAGCGTTCTTCCTCGTGGCGGTTGTTGACGTAGACCTGCAGCAGGCGGTCGATCACTTCCGGCATTTGCAGCGCCGAGAACGACGGTCCGATGATCTTGCCGATGGCCGAGTTGTTACCCTGCGCACCGCCGATCGACACCTGGTACCACTCGCTGCCGTCCTTGTCGACGCCCAGCACGCCGATCGAACCGACGTGGTGGTGGCCGCAGGCGTTGATGCAGCCCGAGATATTGAGTTCGATGTCGCCGATGTCGTGCTGGTAATCCAGGTTGTCGAAGCGCTCGGAAATGGCGGCGGCGATCGGCAGCGACTTGGCGTTGGCCAGCGAGCAGAAGTCGCCGCCAGGGCAGCAGATCATGTCGGTCAGCAGGCCGATGTTCGGCGTGGCCAGGCCGCGGGCTTTGGCTTCCTGCCACAGCGCGAACAATTGCGACTGTTTGACGTCGGCCAGCACGATGTTCTGCTCGTGCGTGACGCGCAGTTCGCCGAAGCTGTAGCGGTCGGCCAGGTCGGCCATGAAGTCGATCTGTTCGGCGGTGGCGTCGCCCGGCGGCACGCCGGTTTTCTTCAGCGACAGCAGCACGGCCGCGTAGCCGGGACGCTGGTGCGGCTTGACGTTGCGCTTCAACCAGTTGGCGAAGGCCTTCTGCTCCGCGGCTTGCGCCTGCAGGGCGGCGTCGCTGTCTTCCAGCGCTTTGTAGGCTGGCGGCTGGAAGTAGTCGATCACGCGCTGCATCTCTTCGACGGTCAGGGTTTCAGGACCGTCCTTGAGGTCGACCCATTCTTCTTCCACCTGGCGCGTGAATTCTTCCACGCCCACGGCTTTCAGCAGGATCTTGATACGGGCTTTGTACTTGTTGTCGCGGCGGCCGTACTGGTTATACACGCGCATCACGGCTTCGGTGTAGGTCAGCAGGTGCTGCCATGGCAGGAA
>Ga0187844_10002666_pt1 | contig 12436 bp, 7 predicted proteins | sample SpaLakP09_SKY_50_FD_134517 | JGI IMG/M metagenome (GOLD analysis project Ga0187844, IMG submission 134517) | Oligotrophic lake water microbial communities from Sparkling Lake, Wisconsin, USA - SP09_SKY_50 | ecosystem: Environmental > Aquatic > Freshwater > Lake | place: USA: Sparkling Lake...
GCCTTGATGGACCGGGTGCAGCGGCAGACGTTCCGTTTCTTCTGGGAGGGCGCGCACGGGGCCAGCGGGCTGGCCCGCGACCGTATTCCGGCATTTCGCGATTCCCCCGCATCTCAGGTTGCCATCGGAGGTTCGGGTTTCGGCGTGATGGCGTTGATCGTTGCCGTGGAGCGCGGCTGGGTGTCGCGCGACGCCGCAGTGGACCGCGTGGGGGACATGCTCGAGGTACTGGTGCGAGCCGAGCGCTACCACGGCGCGTATCCGCATTTCATGGACGGCTGCACCGGCGCAAGCATCACTTTCTGGGGCAAGGACGACGCGGCCGACATCGTCGAGACCTCGCTGCTGTTGCAAGGCCTGCTCTGCGCGCGCGAGTACTTCGATCGCGACGAGCCGCGCGAGACGGCGATCCGCAGCCGCATCAGCGGCATCTGGGAGACCGTCGAGTGGGATTGGTTCACGCGTGGGACCGACGTGCTGTTCTGGCACTGGAGCCCGCGTCACGGCTGGGGCATGAACCACCCGATCCACGGCTGGAACGAGTGTCTGATCACCTACCTGCTCGCGGCCTCGTCGCCGCGCCACGCCATTGCGCCCGAGGTCTATCACCACGGTTATGCGAGCGGGCCCGACTTTCGCAACGGCAAGGCCTACCACGGCATCGAACTGCCGCTGGGCCAGCCTTACGGCGGGCCGCTGTTCTTCTCGCACTACTCGTTCTGCGGGCTGGATCCGCGGGGTTTGAAGGATCGCTACGCGAATTACGGCGACCTGTGCGTGCGTCACGTGCAGATCAACCGGGAACACTGCGTACGCAATCCCAACGGTCACGCGGGTTATGGCGCGGAGTGCTGGGGCCTCACCGCGAGCGACGACCCGGACGGGTACGCCGCGCATGCGCCGAGCAACGACAACGGCACGATCTCGCCGACCGCTGCGATCTCGAGCATGCCGTACGCACCCCGGGAGGTGATGCAGACGATGCGCGGTTTCCTGGCGCGTCACGGCACGAAGGTCTGGCGCGAGTTCGGTTTCGTCGATGCCTTCAGCGAGAAGCGCGACTGGTTCGCCGACACGTTCCTGGCGATCGACCAGGGGCCGATCGTCGTGATGATCGAGAACCATCGCAGCGGACTGCTGTGGAATCTGTTCATGCGCGTACCCGAAGTGCGTGAAGGCCTGCGCAGGCTCGGATTCTCGAGTCCGCATCTGGACGGGAGCGCTGGCGCTTGAGCGAGCCGCTCGACGCCTGGATCGACCGGCAATATCGGCTGTCGGCCGCGCTGATGCTGCGCGGCGTGTCGCCGGTGCACCTGGTCAAGGAGCGCCCGGGTTTTGGGCAGTCCATGCGCGCAGCAAAGGGCGCGATCGTCGCCTCGCCAGTCCTGGCGGATTGGGATCCGGATCCGGACTATTTCTTCCACTGGTACCGCGACTCGGCCATCGTCGTCGACGCGCTGCGGCTGCTCCACGCAGCGGGCGATCTGGGTGCCGAAGCGAAGAACCATCTTGCCGATTTCGTGCAGTTCAGCCTCGCGCTGAATCGGCTCGACGGCCGCAAGCTGGTGCCCGGCATCACGCGGCGCGAACGGGCCACGCCGGATTTCCAGCGCTTCCTGCGCGACGACGACGAGCTGGCCGAAATCCACGGTGACGCCGTCGTCGCCGATACGCGCGTGAACCCGGACGGCACGCTCGACATTTCGAAGTGGACGCGCCCGCAGTTCGACGGCGCACCGCTGCGCGCGCTGGCGCTGCTGCGCTGGCTGCGCACGGGTTCGCTGGACGAAAACCTGCGCGCGGACACGGCGCGCCTGCTGCGTGCCGATCTCGAGTTCACGCGTCGTCACTGGCACGAGCCTTCCCACGACATCTGGGAAGAAGAGTTCGGACATCACTACTACACGCTACGCGTCTCGGCCTCTGCACTCGCGCAGGGTGCGGATTGGCTCGACACGATCGGTGATGCCGTGGCGGCGAGCGCATGTCGCGAGCAGGGACAGCTCGCGCTCGACCGGCTCGACGACTACTGGTTGCAGGATGCCGGCTATTTCCGTTCGCGCATCCTGCCGTCGGGTGCGCGGTCTGCGAAGGATCTCGACATCGCGGTGGTGTTCGCCGCGATCCATGCCGAGCCGGATGCCGGGCCGCATTCGGTGCTCGATCCGCGGCTGCAATCGTCGCTCTCGCGGCTCGAAACCCTGTTCGGCAGGCTCTACGCGATCAATCGCGGCCGTGGCGAAGGTCCGGCGATGGGGCGCTACGAGGGCGACGCCTACCACTCCGGCGGCGCGTACTTCTTCTCGACGTTCGCGGCGTCCGAATTCTGTTTCAGAGCGGCTGCAGCCGGCGTGAACGGCGCGCGCGCATGGTTCGAGCGTGGCGACGCCTACCTCGCCACGATGCGCGATTACATTCCGTCCGACGGCGCATTGTCGGAGCAGTTCGATCAGACCACTGGCGCGCAGACCTCGGCAAAGCATCTGACCTGGAGTTACGCGGCCTGCATTTCCTGCATCGCGGCGCGCCGCGACGCGGCCCGCGCGCTCCAGGCATCCTGACCGGATGGCGCAGACTCCCGAGACGACGGTCGTGACCACTCCGGTAGCGGAGGTGATCGCGCGCACCGGCCTGACACGCCAGCTGGTGACCATCGTGCGCGCGATGTACGCCTCGCCGGCGGGCAAGGCCTTGTTGCTGGTGGCGCTCGGCATCGTCGTGGTCGTCGGCGCCACGTCTTACGGACAGATCCGGCTCAACAGCTGGAACAAGGACTTCTTCGACGCACTGTCGCGACGCGACATGCGCGACTTCATGTTCCAGCTCGGCGTGTTCTTCATCATCGCCGGCGTGCTGCTGGTGCTGAACGTGGGTCAGCGCTGGCTGGTGGAGATGCTCAAGCTGAAACTGCGCGAAGGCTTGGTTCGCGATCTGGTGAGCCAATGGATGCTGCCGCGCCGGGCGTTCTGGCTGGCGCAGGCCGGCGCGATGGGGACCAATCCCGATCAGCGCATGCACGACGATGCGCGGCATCTGTCGGACATGTCGGCCGACCTGAGCGTGGGCCTGCTGCAGGCCTCGATCCTGTTCATGTCCTTCGCCGGCGTGCTGTGGGTGATCTCGGCGGACTTCAGCATCCGCATCGGCGAGAAGGACTACGCGGTCCCCGGCTTCATGGTCTGGGCGGCCGTTCTGTATGCCGGCCTGGGTTCGCTGCTGAGCTACTGGGTCGGCCGCAGCCTGGTGGGCCGCAATGCCGAGCGCTACGAGCGCGAAGCGGAGTTGCGCCTTTCGCTGGTGCGCGTCAACGAGCATCTCGATGGCATTTCGCTGGCCAACGGCGAGGCCGGCGAGAAACGTCGCGTCGAGCGCCATCTCGAAGACCTGCTCGCCGCATCGCGCCGTCTGCTGATGGGCCTGACGCACCTGACCTGGGTCACGGCCGGGTTCGGATGGATGACGACGGTGGCCCCGATCCTCGTCGCCGCGCCGCTGTATTTCTCCGGCAAGGTCTCGTTCGGCGGCCTGATGATGGCGGCCGCGGCGTTCACGCAGGCGCAGTCCTCGCTGCGCTGGTTCGTCGACAATTTCAGCATCCTGGCCGACTGGCGCGCGACCCTGCTGCGCGTCGCGAACTTCCGCCAGGCGCTGGTCATGGATCACTCGCTGACCCGTACGGCGAGCCGCATCGAGTACACGCAGGGTGAGGCCGGACGGCTGAAGATCGACGCCCTGCAGGTGGACTCGCAGACCGGACGCGATCGGCTCGACGAGACGCCCTTGGTGGTGACGGCCGGCGAACGCGTGCTGATCGTCGGTGCGCCCGGAACGGCCAAGACGCAACTGTTCCGCGCGCTTGCCGGCTTGTCTCCCTGGGGCGAAGGTCGCGTCGAGCGACCCGCCGGCGAGGCCATCTACTACATGCCGCGCGGCACGCCCTATCTTCCGCGCGGCAGCCTGCGCGAGGTCCTGGCCTATCCGTCCAAGGTCGCGGATTTCGGCGACGGCGCTTTCGCGGTAGCGCTGTCGCGTCTGGGCCTGGGCCGACTGGTGCCCTCGCTCGATGTCATCAAGCGCTGGGACCAGGAATTGAGCCAGGACGAGCAGCTGAGCCTGGCGTTCGCCCGCATCGTGCTGCAGTCGCCGCCGTGGCTGGTCATCGACGATGCACTGGGTTCGCTCGATGACGAGGGCCTGCGTCGCGTCGTCGACATCTTCGAGAAGGAGCTCGCGCGTACCGGCGTCGTGCACATCGGCCGATCGGTGCAGGGAAGCGATCCGTTGTTCTCGCGCATCGTGCACCTGGTCAAGGCGGGTGGCGGGGCCACTGAGGGCAGCGCGACCGTGGAAGGAGAGGCCTCATGAACCGAGGCACGATCTGGATTCGGGTCGCCGCCGTGCTGGCCATGCTCGTGACATCGAGCGTGGCGCGGTCGCAGGGTTTCGAATTCGTTCCGCCGGCGACGGTCGAAGATCCTTCGGTTCCGGGGCTGATGCGCGATCTGGCGGAGCGCATCCTGCCGGTCTACCAGGAGAAGGATCAGGAGCGTTATCTGGTCAACCTCGCCGCCCTGCAGATGGTTGCCGGAAATCCTGGCGCAGCCGCCGAGAGCCGCAACTCGCTGCGTGAACGCCGCGAAGCCGACGGCAAGCGGCCGCAGCATCCTTACGTGCTGTTCCACGATCTCGTCGTGCGCGCCCGCGCCATCGAGCAGGCCGAAAAGCTGGCGTTTTCCGATGCGTTCGCGCGTCTGTTTCGCGAGAACGTGTCCAGGCTCGGCGATCGCGAGTCCAATGCGGTGACGCGCCTGATGGGTTCTTCACCGGAAGCGACGCGGGACGCGCTGCAGGCCGCGTTCGATCGGATTCGCCCGGTGGGCAGCGTCGGCGATCGCGAGGCGATGGACCTGGTGTGGACCTACATCTGGTTCGATGCCTACCGGCGCACCGGTGGAACCTTGCCGTCGCTGGCCAGGGAAGAGGGTAGCCGGCGCTACGTCTCGGAAGAGAACGTGCGCATCAAGGGTCGCGGCGGCGTGGAGATCGTGGCGCGCGTCGTGCGGCCCAGGGTGACGGACAAGCCGCTGCCGGCGCTGCTCGAATTCACGATCGATCCTGCGCAGGACGACGCTGCCGCCAGCGCCGCGCACGGCTACGTCGGCGTGGTCGCCTACACGCGCGGGAAACTGCGCACGAAGGGACGCATCACGCCGTTCGAGAACGACGGCGAGGATGCACGCCTGGTGATCGAGTGGATTGCGAAGCAGCCCTGGAGCGACGGGCGCGTGGCCATGATCGGCGAGGGTTACAGCGGGTTCGCGGCCTGGGCGGCGACGCGCAAGGTGCCCGAGGCGCTCAAGGCGATTGCGACTGCGGATGCGATGGCGCCCGGCATCGACTTTCCGATGGAAGGCCGCATCGTGCGAAACCAGGCCTACCGATGGGCCAGCGAGCACACGCAGGGCCTCGCGGATCCTGCCGCCGTGCTCAGGGACGACGCGAGCTGGCGAGCGCTGGATCTGCTCTGGTTCGAAAGCGGACGGCCGTATCGCGATTTCGATCGCATCGCCAAGGAACCCAACCGCGTGTTCCGTCGCTGGATCGGCCATCCGAGTTACGACGGGTACTGGCAGAAGATGATCCCGTTCCGCGATCAGTTCGCGAAGGTGCAGATTCCGGTGCTGTCGATCACGGGCTATTACGCGCAGGGTGAAGTCGGCGCGCTGCATTACTTCCAGGAACACGTGCGCAACGCGCCGGACGCGTCGCATGCGTTGCTGGTCGGACCCTGGGACGAGCGCGCCATCGAGGATCGCCCGGCGCGCGTGTTGCGCGGATACGCCGTGGATCCTGCGTCGCGCATCGATCTCGAGGAGTTGCGTTTCGAATGGCTCGACCACGTCCTCAATGGCCGGCCCAAGCCCGAACTGCTGAAGGATCGCGTGAATTTCTGGGCGATGGGCGCAGGCCAGTGGCGTCATGCGTCCAGCATCGAGGCGATGGGCAGCGCGGCCGTGCGCCTGTATCTCGAGACCAGCGAGCTGTCGGATTCGCGTCGCCTGTTCCGCGATCCGACGATGAACGACGCCTCGTTCGAGCAGGTGATCGATCGCAAGAATCGCGAGGAGCCGGGCGACCGCGCACAACCGCCGATCCTGTCGCGACATCTGCCGGTGCGTGACGGGGTGAAGTACGTCAGCGATCCGTTGCCGCAATCGATGGAGGTCAGCGGCCTGCTCTCGGGTCAGCTCGATTTCCGGCCGAGCCGGATGGACGTGGACCTGAATGTCGCGATGTACGAGCAGTTGTCCGACGGCGGGTATCTCTTGCTGTTCGATCCTTACGAGTTTCGCGCCAGCTACGCGCGCGACCGCAGCCAGCGGCGCCTGCTGCAGGCGGGCGTTCGTCAGCAGCTGAAGTTCCGTACCGAGCAGCTGATGGCGCGCCGGCTGCAGGCCGGCAGTCGCCTGGTGCTGGTCATGAGCGTCAATCAGCGCGCAGACCGCCAGATCAACTACGGCATCGGCGACGATGTGAGCGTGGAGTCCTTGAAGCGCGCCAAGGCGCCGCTGAAGATCCGCTGGTATCCGGGGAGCTACATCGAGCTTCCGGTGCGTCCTTGACACGAATCCTGGGGAGTTGCTGATTGGCCATCGAAGAACGTCGTTTCGAGACTCAGGACCAGGCCGCGCTCGCGCTGGCCGAAGCGGTGGCGCAGGACTTGCGCACGGGCCTCACGCGTCAGGCGGCGGCTTCATTGGCGGTCTGCGCGCGGCCGGACCTGTTCGCGTTCTTCACCGCGCTGCGGACGCAGCTGCTGGACTGGTCGCGGGTCGAGATCGCGCTCACCGACGAATGCTGGGTGCCGCCGTCTTCCGAGCAGAGTTGCGAGCGCGCGCTGCGGCGACATCTCATACGCGATGAAGTGCTCGACGCGCGGCTGATCGGCCTGTGGACGAACGACCTCAAGCCGATCCAGGCGACGCCCGAGATCGCAGAGCGGCTGACGCGCATGACGCGGCCGTACGACGCCGTCGTGCTGGACGTGGGCGAGGACGGGCGTGTCGCCGGCCTGTTCCCGGGCATGCCCGGGCTGGCTGCGATGCTCAATCCGAACTGGGCGGTGCCGGCTGCGCCCGCGCGTGACCCGGACGAGGACGTCGATCGCATCACGATGACCCTGCGCGCACTGCTCGACTCCCGGCGCATCTATCTGGTTCCGGCGGGTGCGGGCCCCAGAGCCGCCTACGCACGCGCGATCGAGGCGAAGAATGCGTCTCCGGTGCGCGCGCTGCTCGCGCAGAACCGGACCCCGGTCACCGTGATGCTCGTCGATGGGTGAGGGCGCGTCACAAGATCGTTCGGCCCGAGCCCGCTTCCGGTGCATGGCGAGTCGCGGAGTCGGCGCGGAATTCTGAAGACTCACCTGTGCAAAATGCTGCGGCGCGAAAATCGCGAGATGTCCTCGCATGCGGGCTAGCCCCCGCGCGCCAATGGGCGCACGAATCGGCGACAATCCACATTCGTTTGAGAGCGGGCCGTTACCCGCCGACCATGACCCGTGGTTCAGGAGAGGGTGTGAGCGCGCAGCGCGTTGTCTGGAACAGGAAGGCGGCAGGAGAAGTTGCGTGACGACGTCGCGCGACCCTGGGCGGTCGACTGCGCGCGCCTTGCGCGGGGCGCTGGCGGAGCTCCAGGTCATCTTCGACAACGCTTTCGTCGGCGTCTGCTACACGCAAGAGCGCGTGATCGTCCGCTGCAACAAGCGTTTCGAAGAGATGTTCGGTTACGAGCCCGGCGCCCTGACCGGTCGCGACATCGTGATGCTCTATCCCTCCCGCGAGGAATACGACCGCATCGGCAGGGCCGGCTACGGCTACCTGCAGACGCACGACACCTATTCCGACGAACGCATGATGCGTTCGCGCGACGGCGACGTGTTCTGGTGCCAGGTCTCGGGTCGTCCGCTCGATCACGAGCATCCGACGCGCGACGGCATCTGGATCTTCCAGGACATCTCGGAGCGAAAGCGCGCCGAGGAAGCACTGCAGCGCGCCAACGAGCGCCTCGAGAGCCGCGTGCAGGAGCGCACCGCGGATCTGCGTCGCGCCTACGACGCGCTGCGCGAGGAAATGGGTATTCGCCGGCAGACCGAAGAGGATCTGCGGGCAAGCCAGGAAAAATATCGCGCGCTGTTCGAGAGCTTCCCTATCGGCATCTCGATCACCGACGAGCAGGGCAAGGTCATCGAGATCAACCGCAAGCTGTCGCGGATCAGCTCGCTGTCCACCGTCGCTCGCTTCACCAGCGAGCTCGAGCTGAGCTCGATGAACGCAGCGCTGGTGCATCAGGACGGCACGCCGATGCGCCACGACGCGCTGCCCAGCACGCGCGCCATCCGCGAGCAGCGCGTGATCTCGGACGTGGAGCTGGGCGTGCGCTACGGCAATGGCCGTCTGCGATGGTTCCAGGTCACGGCGGCTCCGATTCCGGTGAAGGGCTACGGCGCCATGGTGGCGTACACCGAGATCACCGAGCGCAAGCGCTTCGAGGAGCGCGACCGGACGCAGCAGGCCGAGCTGGCGCGGGTGTCGCGCCTGAACACGATGGGCGAGATGGCGGCCGCGTTGGCGCACGAGCTCGGGCAGCCGCTGGCGGCGACGCTGAACTATCTGCACGGCTGTCAGCTGCGGCTGGTCGGCGGCGACTACGATCGGGAGCTGTTCGACTCGGCGATCTCGCAGGCCATCTACCACGCCGAGCAGGCCGGCAGCATCGTGCGTCACGTGCGCCAGTTCGTGCGCAAGCACGAGCCGGAATCGATCCTGGTGCCGATCAATTCGCTGATCGAGCAGATGCTCTCCTTCCTGGATTTCGAGCGCCGCCAGTCGCGGACCGCGATCAACCTGGATCTGGCGCCGGACGTGCCCTCGGTGTGGGTCGATCCGCTCGAGATCAAGCAGGTGATGGTCAACCTGATCAAGAATGCCTTCGAGGCCATGTCCGATATTCCGCCGGAGGCCCGCGTCATCGACATCTCCACCAGCCGCCAGGGCGACATGGTGGAGGTGGAAGCCTCCGATCGTGGCCCTGGCGTCAGCAAGACCAAGCTGACGCAGATCTTCAATCCTTTCTTCACCACCAAGCGCAACGGCATGGGCCTGGGCTTGGCGGTGTGCCGCTCCATCGTGGAATCGCACGGTGGACGGCTGACGGTGTCGCGCAACGTACATGGCGGCGCCGCTTTCTCCTTCACGCTGCCGATTCGCGAAAAATCACCCCCGAGAACATTGAATGATCCAGGATAGGGTCGCGCCGCGGCGCGAAGAAGAACCGACCGTATTCGTGGTCGACGACGAAAGCTCGGTGCGCAGTTCGCTGCAATGGCTGCTCGAATCGATCCGGCTCAAGGTGGAGACTTTCGATTCCGCCGAGTCCTTCCTGGCCAAGATCGTCACCGATCGTCCGGGTTGTCTGGTGCTCGACGTGCGCATGCCCGGCTTGACGGGTCCGGAGCTGATGGACCGCTTGCATGAAAAGCATTTCGGCATGCCGATCATCTTTCTGTCCGGCCACGGCGATGTGCCGCTGGCCGTGCACACGATGAAGGGCGGCGCGTTCGACTTCCTGCAGAAGCCGTACAACAACCAGCAGTTCCTCGAGCGCGTGCGCAACGCGCTGGAACTCGATACGAAGAATCGCGGCTTGCGTCGGCAGCAGGGCGACACCGGCACACGTATCGACGGCCTGAGCGGGCGCGAGCGCGAGATCCTGGACCTGGTGATCGAGGGCCAGAGCAACAAGGTGATCGGCCGGGCGCTGGGAATCAGCTACAAGACCGTCGAAGCGCACCGCGCGCGATTGATGCGCAAGATGGGCGTCGCCAGCTTCGCCGAGCTGATGCAGGTGGTGCTGGCGTTCCGCGGCCATCCCTGAGCACCGACCTGCGGCCACAAAAAAGCCCGGCCGGAGCCGGGCTTTTTGTTGAACGATGACCTGATGACTTACACGGCGGCTTCGATCGCCTTGCGGATCTTCTTCATCGCCGCCGCTTCAATCTGACGGATGCGCTCGGCCGACACGCCGTACTCGTCTCCGAGTTCCTGCAGACCGGCCTTCTCGCCATCGGCCAGCCAGCGGCGCATCAGGATGTCGCGCGAACGCGCATCCAGCTGGGTGATGACGTCGCGCATCGTGTTCTCGCGCTGCTCATGCCAGTCCGCGTCCTCGATCCGCTTGATTGACGGATCTTCGATGGCGAGATAGTCCTCGGGAACGTAGGTGCTCTCGTCATCGTCGGACTGCGTCGCGCTGAACGACACATCGCTTCCGCCCAGGCGGCCCTCCATCTGGAGCACCTCCTCCGGCTTGACCTTCAGGTCACGCGCCACCGCCTCGACTTCGGCTGACGTCATCCAGCCCAGTCGACGCTTGGCCGAGCGCAGGTTGAAGAACAGCTTGCGCTGGGCCTTGGTCGTGGCGATCTTCACGATGCGCCAGTTCTTGAGCACGAACTCGTGGATCTCGGCCTTGATCCAGTGCACCGCGAAGCTGATCAGCCGCACGCCGACGTTGGGGTCGAAGCGCTTGACGGCCTTCATCAGGCCTACGTTGCCTTCCTGGATCAGGTCGGCGAGCTGCAGGCCGTAGCCCATATAGCCTCGTGCAATGTGCACGACGAACCGAAGGTTCGAGACGACAAGGTTCTGGGCCGCCGCCAAGTCACCCTCGTCGCGAAGACGATGGGCAAGGTCACGCTCTTGCTGGGCCTCGAGCACCGGAATACGGCTGACCGAATGGATGTACGAATCGAGGCTGCCCGCCATAGGAACCGGCAGAGCCGCGGGGCGCAGCGCAACGGCCGTGGTGGACGAACTCATTGAAATCTCCCGAATCAGACTGCGAAAAGGATTTTAGCACTCGGCGATTTGAGTGCTAATGCGCTACAGAGTTCCGTCTAACTTCAGAGCAAATTCGATGCCGCGAGCCAGTCTGGAACGCCTGAGCGCCGGGCCGTTTTTGGAACCCGAAGAGAAATGAATGAAGGCTTCTTCGGGGGGTTCAAGGGCGACGCACTCTCATTGTTTGGCGAAGTTTCCCGGAACCCTCGTGATGTCGCTGGCGGATTGCGATTCCCTGACCGGTAGCGCTGGACGGTGCGCTGGGAGAAGGCGGGTCGAGGTTTGTCGGGGGCAAACGACCTGGGGGTCCTCTGAGGAGGGGCCCGTCGGGGCAGAGCCCCTCCTACAAGTCTTTCGATCCCGTAGGAGGGGCTCTGCCCCGACTGCGCCGCCTGACGCCCGATTCAGACCATCGAGAAAGTGCCCAATCCCGATCCGAGAGTTGGGGCGGCGAGGGTCGTGCCCGAAGACCCTTCACCAGCGTCGCTGGGCATGCTCGAGAAGCGGGGCGATCACGACCCCGGTCCGTCGGCAAGCTTCTCAGCGACGCCCGAAGTTAGGAGGCGCACGCGTCCCGACGGTTCCCGTGCCGCGGCAGAGAGATGAGTAGAGACGCCTCGAACCTGCGCCTTGCGGCGGGAACGCCGGCTTCACAGTAGTAAGGGTGGCCGACGTGGCCGCTACCGGTTCGTCGCGCCGATGGACACACTCGAGAGGCGACGCCCCCGTTTACCGTGATGACTCGCCAAGTTGTCGTGGATCCAGCCGACGACGCGTGCACCCTGTTCATTCGCCAGATTCTTCAGACGTTCCTTCCCGTAGAGGTGACGCATGAGTGACACCACGCCGTACGACGACGATACCCGTGCGCCTTCGCTGGGCCTGCTCGCTCGCGAGGCACGTGTGCCGTTCGAAGCACTGCGCTTCCTGATCGGGACGCGACGGCTGCGTGGCCTGCCCGAGGGCGACGGGCATCCGGTGTTGTTGATCCCGGGCTTCGGCGCCGACGAATTCCTGATGCGCCCCTTGCGGCGCGCGCTGGCCAAGCTCGGCTATGCGGCGGAGGACTGGGGACAGGGACGCAATCTCGGCATGCGACCCGCGATCAAGCAGGAGCTCGCACGCAAGCTCGACTCGATGGCCAAGCGCAGCAACGGCACGGTGACCTTGATCGGCTGGAGCCTCGGCGGTGTCTTCGCGCGCGAACTGGCGCGTGCGAAACCTGATCAGGTTCGGCGAGTGATCACCTTGGGGAGTCCGATCAATCGTCGACCGGACGCCAACAACATGATGCCGCTGTTCCGATTGGCGAACGGCGGACGTGCTCCTAAGCAGGATCGGGAAGGTTTCAACCGAAGAAAAATCGCGCCGCCGGTTCCTTGCGCGGCGATCTATTCGCGTACCGACGGCATCGTCGCTTGGGAGGCCTGCCTGGAAGAAGTCGCGGCGAACACGCAGAACATCGAAGTGACCGGAAGCCACCTCGGACTCGTCATGAACCTCGAAGTCCTGGCAGCGATTGCGCGCTTGATGGA
>Ga0187844_10002667_pt1 | contig 12434 bp, 6 predicted proteins | sample SpaLakP09_SKY_50_FD_134517 | JGI IMG/M metagenome (GOLD analysis project Ga0187844, IMG submission 134517) | Oligotrophic lake water microbial communities from Sparkling Lake, Wisconsin, USA - SP09_SKY_50 | ecosystem: Environmental > Aquatic > Freshwater > Lake | place: USA: Sparkling Lake...
GTGCTCGAGGCCATGAAGATGCAGAACATCATCCGCGCCGAGCGCGACGGCACCGTCAAGGCCGTCAACGCCAGGGCCGGTGACCCCGTCGCCGCCGATCAGGTCCTTGTGGAGTTCAACTGATGACCTTCGCCCACGCCCAGTCTTCTGCCGAAGCCGTTCGCCTGCCCGCCCGGGTCCCGACCAGCGAGGCCCTGTCGGTGCTGACCCCGATCAACGTCCTGGCCGAGCGGCTGGGTGTGACCTCGCGGGCCCTGCGCCACTATGAAGCCATCGGCCTGGTGGCGGCCCGCCGGGGCACCCGCAGTGTCCGCTACTACGATCGCGACGCCGTCGAACTGCTGGAGGCGGTGACCCTGCTGCGCAGCGTCGATGTGCCAATCGCCGACATCCGCGACGTGATGCGCCATCGCGGTGATCCGGCCGCCTATGACGCGGCGCTGAAGGCCGTCCTGGCCCAGGCCCTGCAGGAGCGCCGCCGCTGCGCCGCCACCATCGAAGGCCTGATCGAGGCGATTGGGGCCTGACGGCTCTAGCCCAGCACCCGGGGGTCGTTCTCGAGGCTGGACGTGTCGAAGCCGTGATAGAGCGACAGGAACCGGAACGGGTGCTCCTGATAGCTGCCGAACATCACATTGTTGATGTCGCTGGTGGTGTCGAACAGGGCCAGACGCGCGTCCGGAACCTGCCGCTGCAAGTGATGACGTGCCACGGTCAGCGCCACCTGGTCGATCCAGCGCGTCACCTCGGGCCTGGCCAGATGCCGGTCGAGATAGGTCCGCAGATAGTCGAGCAGGACCGCCGCCCCCTTTGAGGGCTGCACGAGGACCAGATTGGCCGTCAGGCGCGAGGCGACCGAGGTGTTGGAGAAGTTCTCGTTGAACACCACGTCGACCCCGGCATGCTGCTCCAGCAGATCAGCGACCCCGCGCTGCAGCAGCAGGTCGATGTCGGAGACGAAGACCGGGCGGTTCAGAACATCCAGCAAAGGGCCCAGCCGCTGGAAGCGCACCGACTGGTAGTGCGCCACCGGCAGGGCGATCAGGCCCTTGGGCGGGGAATCATAGACCTTGATCGTCACCGGGGCGGGATCGAAACCATCCCCGACGAACACCACCCGCTCATCGGTGATGCCGACCGTCGCGATCGCGGCCGCCAGCCGGTCGGCCGCGCCGATCACATGAATGACCACCAGACACGGCACGTCGCAGTGGCGCAGCACCGACAGGGCATACCAGCGGGCATAGAGGGCGACATAGGCCTCATCGGCCGCCGCAAAGAACACGGCCTTGACGCCGAGGCGCGCGGCATGGGCCGCCAGACCGGCATCGTCCAGCCCCTGCCCGGTCGCCGTGACAAAGTGCTGGACCGGATCGATGGGGCGCGCCGGCGTGGGCGCACGGATCGACGCGATATCGAGGGCATCGGTCAGCAGCTTGTAGGCCTTGATCCAGCCCCACCACTCGGAGTCCTCGGGCACCGTGCCCTGAAAGGCCCGGGCGGCGGATTCCATGCGGGCCAGCAGGTCGAGGTCGGCGTCTGATAGCATCGGCCGGCACAGCAGCAGGCTCATGCCGTCATGCAGTTCCCTCAGCCGCATCAGCGGATGCATCCCGGGATCTGGCGAGAAGCCCAGGGTCACCCGGTGGCGGATCTCGGTCTCGACATCGCCGTCGTCGCGGGCCTGGTCAGCCAGCAGGGTCAGGGCGGTGATGTGATCGGGCTCAAGCTCGTGCAGGATCCGGGCGAAGCGTACGGCCTCTTCGGTGTTGCCGAGCGTCTGATGGCAGGCCATGGCGGCCGTCACGCGCGGGGCGCTCTGGGGCGTCAGGACCGCAAGGGCCGAGGCATAGGGCGCGGCAGCAGCTACATCCCCGCGGGCCACACAGGCATTGAAGGCCGTGGCCCCGGCCGGGATCAGGGCCTGGACCTGCGGCGTCAGGGCCTCCAGATCGCCGAGGTCGTCGCGGGCTGCGTCCAGGGCCCGCAGGCCGCCCAGCACGTCGCCCCGGACGATCAGGGCCTGACAGAAGCCTGTCCAGGCCCGGGTCCGGTCGCATTGGCCGGACAGCAGGTGTCCGTAAAGGGTCAGGGCGTCGTCAGCGCGCCCCTCGGCCAGCAACCGGTCGGCAAGGTCGAGGACGGCCTCGCCGGACCCGGGCCGGGTCAAGCGCCCTGCCCCTCAGCCGCCGCGACGTCCTCGGGACGCCAGAGCCGTCCGTCCGGGGTGAGGGGCCGCATCTGGTGGCGACGCGCCAGACCCTGGCGATACAGGCCGTCGAGATCGGGTTCGACCATCATGTCCCGTGCATCGTGGTCCGCCGCCAGGCCGACCTCGAGATAGTCCTCGAGATTGGCCAGATCGGGCCTTGGCCGCGCGCCCGCCTGGTACTCCCCGACCATGGCGTGGAACAGGTCCTCCAGGCTGTGGGTCAACAGGTCCATGTCGAACAGGACACAGGTATCGCGGCCGGCCTGCAGGTGCTCGCGCAGAGCCCGCGCCGCAGCGCGGTCTTGGCCCAGTTCGACAGCCAGCTCGACATAGCGACCGGCGTCTTCGCAGACGAGTTCGGGAAGCCCGGCCGAGCGAACCAGACTGCCACAGACCCTAGAGGCGAAGCTGCGCCCCGACAGGGTCAGAACCGGAACCCCCATCCAGAGGGCGTCCGAGGCCGTGGTGTGGGCTCCGTAGGGGGCGGTGTCGAGGAACAGGTCGGCCAGGGGGTAGCGGGCCAGATGCACCGGATTGGGCTGTTTGGGCGCAAAGACCAGGCGTGAGCGGTCGATCCCGGCCTGTTCGGCCCGCTCGGCCAGCCGGCCATTGGTCTCCGGATGGCTGTCCAGCAGCCACAGCACACTTTCCGGCGTCCGGCGCAGAATCTCCATCCAGCGGTCAAAGACGAACGGGGTGATCTTCTGGGTGCCGTTGAAGCAGCAGAACACGAAGGCATCCTCAGGCAGGCCGGCCTCAGCCCGGGTCGGAGTCTCGGCCGCCACGATCCGCTTGCGGTCATTGGGCTGGTAGCTGGGCAGGCGGCGCACGGCTTCCGAATAGTAGCGCTCGGCCTCGGGCGGGATAATCCACGGATCAGCGACGATATAGTGATGGAAGGCGCTGCCCATGGTGCCGGGAAAGCCCAGCCAGTTGACCAGGATCGGCGCTGGACGGCGGGCGAACACGGCCGTGCGGGCATCGCGCGTATGGCCGTTGACGTCGACGAGGATGTCGATCTGGTCGTCGGCGATGCGGCAGGCCGCCACGTCGTCGCTCATGGTGCGGATATCGATGAAATGCTCGACCGCCGCCCGCGTGCGGGCATTGAGTGCATCGTTGGCCTCAGGCCCGCAATAATAGGCGAAGACCTCGACCCGCTCGCGGTCATGCAGCTCGAACAGTTCGGCCATCAGATAGCCGACAGCATGGTCGCGCAGGTCCGAAGAGATATAGCCCACCTTCAGCCGACGCCCCGTCAGATCGATGGGCGCATCGCGCCGCTCCACGATAATGGCGTCAGGATTGCTGCCCGCCTCGCGCGCCGTGAACCGGGCCGCCGCCGACAGCTGCAGCCATGGGTCATCGGTATAGGCGGCCATCGACAGAGGGTGAAAGCCCAGCAGCAGGGTGCGGCGGTCGACCCGCTCCCAGGGCGCAACCGGCGGCCACTTGCACTGGCTGAGGCGCACGGCGACCAGTTGACCGATCGTGTCGGTCTGGCTGGGATCCAGATCCGCGCAACGCCACAGGGCGGTTTCGGCGCGATGGCTCTGCTGCACCTCCAGCAGGGCCCGCGCGATCTGCTTCATGGCTCCGAAGGCATAGCCGGCATTGGCCCCTGTCAGGGCCATGGGGCGGCTGGCCCCATCGTTCCAGATCCCGATGGCCGCTTCCAGCTGGCCTGAGCGCTCCCGCAGACCGCCCAGATTGATATAGGCCGGCAGGAAGTCGGCGTTCAGCGCAATCGCCCGCTCCAGATGCGCCGCAGCGGCCTCGGGCCCGCTGACATTCAGGCTGGCACAGTTGAAATGGGCGATGAAAAGCTGCGGGTGGTCGGGATTGAACTGGATCCAGACCTTGTAGACCTGTTCGGCCAGGCCGGCCTGACCCTGCCCGGCCAGGGAGCCGGCGGCATTGATCAGGTCACTGAGCGAAAACTCGCCGGCCGTGATCTTGGCGAGAGCGGCGAGGACGTCGGGATCGGCCATGGTCATCTCGAACACGGGCCACAGTCAGTGCGGCCGAATCGTACCGCCAGACGATGCCATGGCTCGACTGGACGTCCAATGGCGCGGCCAACCGCCCGGGGGCGGCGACGGGCGTCACCGGATAGGTCCGGCGACGCCGCGATCGTTGCGGGATCAGGTCACGTCCAGGTAGGCGACGGTCTGGTCGCCGTTCAGGCTCTGCACCTGGGTGGTGGTCAGGGCGTTGGCCTGGGTGCTGGTCATGGCCAGGATGCTGGTCGTGGTCAGATAGTCGATCTGGGTCGTCGACAGCCCCGTGATTTGGGTCGTCTGCAGCGAACCGACCTGGGTCGTGGTCAGGGCCCCGATGACCGTCGTCGTCAGCGCGCCGAGCTGGCTGCTGGTCAGGGCCGCGATCTGGGTCCCGCTCAGGTCGCCGAAGTCGGTCTGAGACAAGCCCTTCACCTGGGTGGCGGTCAGGCTCTTGATCTGGGTTGTGCTGAGCGCCGCCGACTGGGTGGCATCCAGGGCCGAGATGTTGGTCGCCGACAGCGACGACAGCTGGGTGGTGGTCAGGGCACCGACCTGGGTATCGGCCAGCTCGCCGATATCAGTCGTCGTCAGACTGGCCAGCTGCGAAGTCGTCAGACCCTTGATCGGGTCGCGTTCAGCACGGCCATCTGGGTGCTGTCGAGGACCGAGACATTGGTCGTCGACAGGGCCGCGATCTGGGACGAGGTGACCGAACCGATCTGGGTGGTCGACAGCGCCTTGACGTTGGTCGAGTCGAGCGCTGCGAACTGGACCGTCGTCAGGGCACCGACCTGGGTTTCGCTGAGCTCGCCGATGTCGGTCGACGTCAGGCCCTTCACCTGGGTGGTGGTCAGGGCCTTGATCTGGGTCGTCGTCAGGGCAGCGGTCTGGGTCGCGTCGAGGGCCGAGACGTTGGTCGCCGAGAGGGCCACCAGCTGGGTCGCCGTCAGGGCCGCGACCTGAGTGCCGGCCAGCTCGCTGATGTCCGTCGTCGTCAGAGCGGAGACCTGCGAGGTGGTCAGGCCCTTGATCTGGGTCGCGTTCAGGGCCGCCGTCTGGGTGGCGTCGAGGGCCGAGATACCGGTCGGGGTCAACGAACCGATCTGGGTCGCCGTCAGCTGGCCGATCTGGGTCGCCGACAGTTCACCGATGTCGGTGGTCGTGAAGGCCTTCAGCTGAGTGCTGGTCAGGGCCTTGACCTGGGTATCGGCCAGGGCCGCGACCTGGGTGCCGTTGAGGGTCGAGATGTTGGTCGCCGAGAGCGCCGCCAGCTGCAGGATCGTCAGGGCTGCAATCTGGGTGTCGGCCAGGTTGGTGACGTTGGTGGAGGTCAGGGCTCCGACTTGCGATGCAGTCAGACCCTTGACCTGGGTGGCGTTCAGCACCGCGAGCTGGGTATCGGCCAGCAGCGTCACGTTCGTGGGCGAAATGCCGGCGATCTGGGTCGCCGACAGGGCCGTGATCTGGGTCGTCGACAGTTGCTGGATGTTGGTGCCCGTCAGAGCACCGACCTGGGCCGAGCTCAGGGCACCGACCTGGGTGGCCGACAGTTCACCGATATCAGTGATCGACAGGCCCTTGATCTGGGTCGTGCTCAGCGCCTGAACCTGGGTGTTGTTCAGCACCGCGATCTGGGTATCGGCCAGGGCCGAGATATTGGTCTCGGACAGGTTCTTGAGCTGATCGGCCGTCAGGGCTCCGACCTGGGTGGTCGAAAGCTCGCCGACGTCGGTCGTCGTCAGACCCTTGATCTGGCTGGCGGTGAGTCCCTTGATCTGGGTGGTGCTCAGCGCCGCCATCTGGGTGGCGTCGAGCGCCGAGACGTTGGTCGCCGACAGGGCCGCGACCTGGGTCGCCGTCAACGCACCAACCTGGGTATCGGCCAGCTCGCTGATGTCGGTCGTCGTCAGGCCGGCTAGTTGCGAGGTCGTCAGGCCCTTGATCTGGGTTGTGTTGAGGACCGCGACCTGGGTGCCGTCAAGCGCCGAGACATTAGTCGCCGACAGGGCCGCGATCTGGGTGGCGCTGACCGAACCGATCTGGGTGGTCGACAGGGCCCTGATGTTGGTCGAGTCGAGCGCGGCGAACTGGGCCGTCGTCAGGGCACCGACCTGGGTCTCGGACAGCTCACCAATATCGGTGGTGGTCAGCCCCTTCACCTGGGTGGTGGTCAGGGCCTTGATCTGGCTGGTGCTGAGGGCGGCGGTCTGGGTGGCATCGAGCGCCGAGACATTGGTCACCGACAGGGCCGAGATCTGGGTCGCGGCCAGGGCCGAGACCTGGGTTCCGGACAACTCGCCAATGTCGGTCGTCGTCAGGGCCGAGACCTGCGACGTGGTCAGCCCCTTGATCTGGGTCGCCGTCAGGGCAGCCGTCTGGGTCGCATCCAGGGCCGAGACGTTGGTGGTCGACAGCGCCCCGATCTGGGTCGCGGTCAGGGCCGCAACCTGGGTGCCGGCCAACTCGCTGATGTCGGTGGTGGTGAAGCCCTTCAGCTGGGTTGCCGTCAGGCCCTTGATCTGGGTGTCGGACAGGGCGGCGACCTGGGTGCCGTCGAGCGCCGATACGCCGGTAGCGGTCAGGGCCCCGATCTGGGTCGCGGTCAGGGCCGCCACCTGGGTGTTGGCCAGATCGCCGATATTGGTCGTGGTCAAGGCGGTCAGTTGCGAAACCGTCAGGCCCTTGACCTGGGTCGTGCTGAGGGCCGCGAACTGGGTGTCAGCCAGCAGGGTGACATTGGTGGCGCTGATCGCACCGATCTGGGTCGCCGACAGGGCCTGGACCTGGGTGGTCGACAGCTGTTGCAGGTTGGTCGAGGACAAGGCGCTGACCTGGGCGGCGCTCAGTGCACCGACCTGGGTGCCGGACAGCTCGGTGATGTCGGTGACCGACAGGCCCTTAAGCTGGGTGGTCGACAGGGCCTGGACCTGGGTGTTGCTCAGGGCAGCCACCTGGGTGTCGGCCAGGGCCGAGATATTGGTCTCTGACAGGGCCTTGAGCTGGTCCGTCGTCAGGGCGCTGATCTGGGTGGTCGACAGCTCGCCGATGTCGGTTTCCGACAGGCCCTTCAGCTGGGTCGCAGTCAGGCCCTTGATCTGGGTTGCGTTCAGCGCCGCCGTCTGGGTGGCACTCAGCGCCGAGACGCCGGTCGCCGTCAGCGAGCCCAACTGGGTCGCCGTCAGGGCCCCGACCTGGGTGGTGTCCAGCTCACCGATATCGGTGCTGGTCAGACCCTTGAGCTGGGTGGCCGTCAGGGCCTTGATCTGGGTGCTGCTGAGGGCGGCCGTCTGCGTGGCATCGAGGCCCGAGACATTGGTCGCCGACAGCGATCCGATCTGGGTCGCGGTCAGGGCCGCCACCTGGGTATCCGCCAGGTCACCGATATTGGTGGAGGTCAGAGCCGCCAGCTGCGAGGTCGTCAGACCCTTGACCTGGGTCGTGCTGAGGGCGGCGAACTGGGTATCGGCCAGCAGGGTGACATTGGTGGCGCTGATCGCCCCGATCTGGGTCGCAGACAGGGCCTGGACCTGGGTGGTCGACAGCTGCTGCAGGTTGGTCGAGGACAGGGCGCTGACCTGAGCGACGCTCAGCGCGCCGACCTGGGTTCCGGACAGTTCACCGATATCGGTAACCGACAGACCCTTCAGCTGGGTCGACGTCAGGGCCTGGACCTGGGTGCTGCTCAGGGCTGCAACCTGGGTATCCGCCAGGGCCGAGATATTGGTCTCTGTCAGGGCCTTCAGCTGATCGCCCGTCAGGGCGCTGACCTGGGTGGTCGACAGCTCGCCGATGTCGGTGGTCGAGAGGCCCTTCACCTGGGTGGCCGTCAGGGCCTTGATCTGGGTAGTCGAAAGGGCCGCCGTCTGGGTCGCGTCGAGGGCCGAGATATTGGTGGCGCTGAGCGAGCTCAGCTGGGTTCCCGTCAGGGCTGCGATCTGGGTATCGGCCAGTTCAGCGATGTCGGTGGTGGTCAGGGATTTCAGCTGGTTGGCCGTCAGGCCCTTGATCTGCGTGGCGTTCAGGGCCGCCGTCTGGGTGGCGTCCAGGGCCGAAACGCCGGTCGCGCTGAGGGCACCGATCTGGGTCGCCGTCAGGGCCCCGACCTGGGTATCGGCCAGTTCGCTGATGTCGGTGGTCGTCAGGCCGGCCAGTTGTGAGGTCGTCAGGCCCTTGATCTGGGTCGCGTTCAGCACCGCAACCTGGGTGCCTTCAAGCGCCGAGACATTGGTCGCTGACAGGGCTGCGATCTGGGTCGCGCTGACCGAGCCGATCTGGGTGGTCGACAGAGCCTTGATGTTGGTCGAGTCAAGCGCTGCGAACTGGGCCGCCGTCAGGGCCCCGACCTGGGTCTCGGACAGCTCGCCGATATCGGTGCTGTTCAGGCCCTTCACCTGGGTGATCGACAAGGCCTTGATCTGGGTGGTGCTCAGCGCCGCCGTCTGGGTCGCATCCAGCGCCGAGACATTGGTCGCCGAAAGCGCCGTCAATTGCGTCGCCGTCAGGGCCCCGACCTGGGTCCCGGACAGTTCGCCGATGTCGGTGGTCGTCAGGGCCGCCAGCTGCGAGTTGGTCAGACCCTTAATCTGGGTCGCGGTCAGGGCCGCCGACTGGGTGGCGTCAAGCGCCGAGACATTGGTGTTAGACAGCGCCCCGATCTGGGTCGCGGTCAGTGCCGCCACCTGGGTACCGGCCAGCTCGCTGATATCGGTAGTGGTGAAGCCCTTCAGCTGGGTCGCCGTCAGACCCTTGATCTGGGTGTCGGAAAGAGCGGCGACCTGGGTGCCGTCGAGCGCCGAAGCGCCGGTGGCGCTCAGAGCCCCGATCTGGGTCGCGGTCAGGGCCGCCACCTGGGTGTTAGCCAGGTCGCCGATATTGGTCGTGGTCAGAGCCGCCAGCTGCGAGGTCGTCAGGCCCTTGACCTGGGTCGTGCTGAGCGCCGCGAACTGGGTATCGGCCAGCAGGGTGACATTGGTGGCGCTGATCGCGCCGATCTGGGTCGAGGACAGGGCCTGGACCTGGGTGGTCGACAGCTGCTGCAGGTTGGTCGAGGACAGGGCACCAACCTGGGCGACGCTCAGCGCCCCGACCTGGGTGCCGGACAGCTCGCCGATGTCGGTGACCGAAAGGCCCTTAAGCTGGGTGGTCGACAGGGCCTGGACCTGGGTGGTGCTGAGCGCGGCCACCTGGGTGTCGGCCAGGGCCGAGATATTGGTTTCCGTCAGAGCCTTGAGCTGGTCCGCCGTCAGGGCGCTGACCTGGGTGGTCGACAGCTCGCCGATGTCGGTGGTCGTCAGACCCTTCAGCTGGCTGGTCGTCAGCCCCTTGATCTGGGTGGCCGACAGGGTGGCGGTCTGGGTCGCGTCCAGGGCCGACAGGCTGGTGTTGCTGAGCGCGCCGATCTGGGTTGCGCTCAGAGCCCCGACCTGGGTGACGTCCAGCTCGCCAATGTCGGTGGTGGTCAGCCCTTTCAGCTGGGTGGCTGTCAGAGCCTTGATCTGGGTGGTGTTAAGGGCCGCCGTCTGGGTCGCGTCGAGTGCCGAGATGTTGGTGGCCGACAGCGCGCCGATCTGGGTGGCCGTCAGGGCCCCCACCTGCGTATCGGCCAACTCGCTGATGTCGGTGGTGGTCAGGGCGGCCAGTTGCGAGGTGGTCAGGCCCTTGATCTGGGTCGCGTCCAGAACCGCAACCTGGGTGCCGTCAAGCGCCGAGACTCCGGTGGCGCTAAGGGCCGCGATCTGGGTGGCCGCCACGGCCGTGATCTGGGTGGTCGACAGAGCCTTGAGATTGGTCGTGTCCAGCGCTGCGAACTGCGCCGTGGTCAGGGCCCCGACCTGGGTGGTGGACAGCTCGCCGATATCGGTGGCGTTCAGACCCTTAACCTGGGTGGTCGACAGGGTCTTGATCTGGGTCGTCGAGAGCGCCGCCGTCTGGGTGCTGTCGAGGGCCGACACATTGGTCGCCGACAGCGAGGCCAACTGGGCCGTCGTCAACGCCCCGACCTGGGTCCCGGCCAGCTTGCCGACGTCCGTGGTGGTCAGGGCCGTCAGCTGCGAGGCGACGAGACCCTTGATCTGTGTGGTGCTGAGCGCTGCGACCTGGGTATCGGCGAGCGCCGCGACACCCGTGGTGGTCAGCGACCCGATCTGCGTCGCCGTCAGGGCACCGACCTGGGTGCTGGACAGTTCACCGATATCGGTGGCCGTGAGGCCCCGGATCTGGGTGGCCGACAGGCTTGAAATCTGGGTGGTGCTGAGCGCCCCCACCTGGGTGGCGTCAAAATTCGAAACGCTGGTGGCCGTGAGCGAGCCCAGCTGGGCGGCCGTCAGGGCCGCGACCTGGGTGTCGGCCAGCTCACCGATATCGGTGGTGCTCAGTCCCTTCAACTGGGACGCACTGATCCCCTTGATCTGGGTGGCATTGAGCGCGGCGATCTGGGTGTCGGCCAGGGCGGAGAAATTGGTCGCCGACAGGACCGAGACCTGGGTCGCGCTGAGCACGGCGATGTGTGACGTATCGAGCGCCGCGAGCTGGGTTGAAGTCAGGGCCTGAACCTGCTGGCCGCTAAGCGTGGTCAGCTGGCTGACATCAAACACTACCGTCGGCGAGAAGCGCGGGATCTGGGTGGTGGCCAGAGCCTTGATCTGGGTCGTCGAAAGCGCCGCGACCTGGGTCGCGTCCAGGACCTCGATGCCGCTGGTGCTGATCGCCCCGACCTGGGTCGTGCTGAGCGACTGGATATCGGTCGTGGACAGCGCCTGGATGGCGGTGGCCGGCAAAGCCGAGATTTGAGCGGCGGAAAGGCTCGAGATCGACATTTGACCGTCCTGATCGAAGGCTCGCACCTTGCGCGCGACTCTTTGGGCGACTTCTTAGCGGCGTAAAGGCCAGCTCACCCCCAGACGATAGGCAAGCCTTTACGACAACCTGACCTAATCAGGTTCCGGTAACCTTAATTTCTTTCCAACAGGTTTCAACGGGACATCCGGACGCAGCGCGCCGGGGCACCGGAAAGCTTGGTAGCATCCCGGAAGCGGGCCCCCTTCAAACTTAGAAAAATCAACTTTTTCAGTATTTTATAGGCCAAGTTGGGGAATTTCCGGTCGGGCGCTGTCTTACGAATTTCACAGGCGCACGGGGGCGGGACCCAGAACCGGAAGACAGCAAAACTTCCATTTCACAAGACTTCGGCTCAAAATGATTCGGCGGGGCCCCAAGTCTTCCCGCACCTTCGGCCTTGCTCAGTCGGCCGAGATCCGCTCAACGGCCGCAGCCAGAATATAGCCCTCGTAGCGCACGGTCCGGATCAGTTGCGGACCGCCCTCAACGTGACTGAGCTTTGAGCGCAGTCGGCTCATCGTCACATTGATCTGCTGTGAACCAGCCCGGGGCCCACTACCGCGCGGCCCCTGCGTCAGCTGTTCCCGGGACAGGATCTGCTGGGGTCGCGAGACGAGGGTCCACAGCAGCGTGAACTCCGCCGAAGAAAGGTCCACGGTCCGGCCATAGGGGTCGAGCAACTGGTGCGTCGCCACGCTGAGGCGCCAGCCGTTGAAGCGGTAGACCAGCGAGCGGTCGTCATCCTGCCCTTCCCGCCCGGCTTCACGGCGACGCCGCAGGACTGCACGAATACGGGCCAGCAGTTCACGGGGGCGGTAGGGTTTGGCGAGATAGTCGTCGGCCCCGATCTCAAGGCCCACGACAATGTCGCTCTCCTCCGCAAAGGCGCTGACGACCACCAGCCCGGGGGCGGGGTTTCGGTTGCGCAGACGCCCGCAAATCGAAAGGCCGCTCTCATCGGGCAGCATGATGTCGAGGATCACGAGGTCGACTTCGACCTCACCCATGATCCCGTCCATCTGTCGTCCGGACGATGCATTGAAGACTTCGTATTCATGGCGTGAAAGCAGCTCGCTCAAGGCTGAACGAGCACTCTGGTCAGAATCGAGGATGAGAATTCTTTGACGCACAGTCTAGTGGCTTCCGATAACCTGGGAGAACCCTCGGGTATCAGTGCAGCTTGGCCGGATGATTTCATTTATAACGGCTTTGTAATGAAATCGGCTTGAGACAATGGCCGGAATATGGCGCGGCCTGACCAGAGTCCGGGTTCGGGGGCCCGATGGCTAGAACATCGCCCGCCCCGAAAAGCGCAGATTGTAGCGGGTCTGTTTGCGCGAGGCCTCCGCGCCCCCTTCGAGGGCCACATAGGACATTGAGGA
>Ga0187844_10002671_pt1 | contig 12416 bp, 10 predicted proteins | sample SpaLakP09_SKY_50_FD_134517 | JGI IMG/M metagenome (GOLD analysis project Ga0187844, IMG submission 134517) | Oligotrophic lake water microbial communities from Sparkling Lake, Wisconsin, USA - SP09_SKY_50 | ecosystem: Environmental > Aquatic > Freshwater > Lake | place: USA: Sparkling Lake...
CCTCAGGGAACAGCCTTCACGAGCGAGCAAGCGCGTCTGTTACGCCGGTTTGTTGAGAAAGTCATTCTCTGCTTCGACTCAGACAATGCCGGCCAGAATGCCGTGGAGAAATCCCTTCCTGCTCTCCTGAGCGCCGGGCTAGCCGTTCTGGTGGCGAAACTTCCGCCCGGGGAGGATCCCGACTCACTCATCCGCGGAAAGGGTGTGGAGGCCTTTACAGAGAAGATTTCCGGGGCCAAGGACTTCTTCGACCATACTATCGATCGGGCCGCGGAATCAGTCGGAGGAGACCTCGGCCCAAGGGACAAAGCCATGGTGGCTAAGCGTCTCGGGGGATTCCTTGCCCTATTATCCGACACGGCCCTAAGAGAGACTACGACAACCCATGTCGCCGTCAGGTTAGGAATTTCAGAGTCGGCGCTTCGTGAAGTCGCCCTACACAATGCCATTTCATTGCCCGAACAGGAAGAACCAGGAGTGAAAACAACTTCTGCCGGAGGCCATTCTTCAGTGTCGGCTTCTACAGAACTCATCTGTTGCTTGGCGCTGCTTTCCAAGGAAGCCCGGGAGTGGATCTCTTCTGAGACTTCGTTCACTGCTGAAGAGTTGGACCCGGAGCTAGCCCTGCTACACAAACTCTTGCCTCCACTTCAGGGAGTGGAGTCTCCCACCCCGGCGATCGTCCTAGCTTTGATCCCCTCGTCGCTTCAACCCCTGGTCAGCGGTTGGGAATTGGAGAAGTTGCCCCCTTCCCCTCTGTTGGCCATTCAGGATGCTATCCGCAATCTGCGTATGATCGATCTGAAGAAGAAACAGCAAGCGGCAACTCTCAAACTAAGAAATCCAGGCCTCGAAACAGCTGAAATGATCTCTGTCCAGAAAGAGATACTTGACCTTCAGCTCAGGATCAACGAACTTTCCGCGCCCGCGACTTCGGTACCAACTGAGCTACGTTGAAAAAAAAATCCAAACCTTCCCCGTCCCGGAAACCCTCCGGAAAGTCCGTCAAGCCGTCTCCTGCAGTTAAGAAGGCACCGGCGAAAAAGCCCACGCCTATTCTGGCCAAGCAGGCTAAACCTGCTCCAAAAGTAGCTGCCAAAAAGCCGCTTCCTGCCAATCAAGTAGCTAAAAAATCTCCTTCCCGGCCTGCTCCTACAGTCAAGAAAGCAGCTGCCAAACCTGTTTCAAAGGCGCCTGTCAAAAAGCCACTTCCGTCAAAAGCTGTTTCCAAGGTAACTCCTTCGTCAGCGAAGGCTCCCGCTGTCACCAAAGCACCCACACCCGCATCCAAACTCAAAACTGCCACCGTCACTACTGGTAAGACGGCCGTCAAAGTAACTACTAAGGGCGAGAAGGGTGCCAAGAGCGGTCTTTCCCTCTCCATTTCAGGGCAGGCTCCAGCCAACGCGGCCGAAGCCCAAAAGCTTCTCCAAGAAAAGATTCGTGAACTTCTCAAGCTGGCTAAGGAACAGGGCTACATCACCTTCGAGGATCTAGACGAACATCTCCCCGAGGGAATGAACGATCCGGAGACGATCGATGCCATTCTCGCTCAGCTCCGCGCCGTCGAGATTGATATCATCGACGCCTCTGATGTCGATAGAGTTAAGGAACCCAAGCGTCCCGATGACGAAGAAAAGGACGAGAAGGAAAAGGATGAAAAGGAAGAGAAGGCTGACGGTCGTCTCGATATCCTAGACGACCCCGTCCGCATGTATCTCAAGCAGATGGGCCAGGTTCCCCTCCTCACCCGTGAGCAGGAAGTGGAGATCTCGAAGCGCATCGAGGAAGCTGAGATCAGGATGCAGGATGTCCTTTACCGTTTCGGCTTCATCGCTCACGCCTACCTCGACATGTCCCAGCGACTGCTCGATTCCCGCGAGCGTTTCGACCGCGTCATTCAGGATAAAAAAATCGAAAGCCGCGAACGCTATTTAAAACTTCTTCCTCGCCTGAGCCAGCAGCTCCAGCGACTGGCAGATGTCGTCTCGGATCATTACGTCAGTAAGATCGCTCCAGCGAAGAAGTCCCCCGTTCCCAAGGACGTGGTCGTGTTCGAGAAGCAGATCGACGAGGTCGTGAAGATCTATCCCAAGTTCTTTTTCAAATCGAAGATCGTAGAGGACTTCGTCACCCATGCAGACGACCATCTGAAGACACTTCTCTCGCTTCGGGCCGAGCATCAGAAGCACGCTTCCAAAAAGGAGCAGGATGCGCAGCACAAGCGCCATGTCGGCTCCCTGGCGGCTCAGATCGATGAGGCTCACCGTCGGAACTGGATGACTATTGAGAACTACCACGATCGTCACCGTGAGCTGAAGCGTCATTTCCGCGAGGCACTCCGTGCCAAGACCGAGATGGTCGAGGCCAATCTGCGTCTCGTCATCTCGATCGCCAAGAAATACACCAACAGGGGCCTCTCTTTCCTTGATCTCATTCAGGAAGGCAACATGGGCCTCATGAAAGCGGTGGAGAAGTTCGAGTATCGTCGCGGTTATAAGTTCTCAACCTACGCCACTTGGTGGATCCGCCAGGCGATCACCCGTTCCATTGCCGATCAGGCCCGCACCATCCGTATTCCGGTGCACATGATCGAGACAATCAACAAACTTATCCGGGTGCAGAAGCAACTCGTTCAGGAGTATGGCCGTGAGCCCTCCGCCGAGGAGATCGCTGACGAAATACAACTTCCGGTGGGACGCGTTCAGGCCGTGCTCAAGATGGCACAGCAGCCGATCTCGCTTCAGGCGCCCGTTGGAGACAGCGATGATACGAGCTTTGGAGACTTCATTGAGGACAAGTCGGCTGATAATCCCTCGGACATGGCGGCGATAGTCCTGCTCAAGGAGAAGATCAAAGATGTGCTCGAATCCCTCACCGAACGCGAGCGTCAGGTTCTCGAACAGCGTTTTGGGCTCGTCGACGGCTATTCCAGGACACTTGAGGAAGTGGGCAAACAGTTCAAGGTCACCCGCGAGCGTATCCGACAGATCGAGGCCAAAGCACTTCGCAAGATGCGTCACCCCACTCGTCTCCGCCAGCTGGAGGGATTCCTCGAGCCGAAGGATATGTAAGGAAACGGCTCTTAATATTTACGGAAAAGTGGGTATTTCACATGCCCACTTTTTCTTTTGCAACCAACGCACGATTCCGGTGTTAATCCCATCAGACTGTCAATGGATATGAACCCTAACCATCAGCAAAACGAACTGCGTAAACTGGACGAAGTAGAAAATCTCCAGAATGATCCTCTCTGGGATCTTATTTCCGCTGATGCGAAGACTCATCCCATAGCCCCTTCCCCTTGGTTTGTCGCAAGGACTGTTGCACAAGCCAGAACCATAACCCAAGGCCAGCGGAATACACGCGCACTGATTTTACGCTGGCTGATACCCATCCCCCTTGCAGGATTGGCTCTTGTTTTTTTGCTATTTTCTCAGGGAGTGAAACTTCAAAACCTTAAGGACTTTGGGAAAACGGCAGCTTATTCCTATATCTCCACGGAGTCGGAATTTGAGCAGCGCATGGATCTCCTCACTTCCATTGATTAAGAATTCTTAATCACCTACAGTCACGGGTGTGTTCAGTCCTACCCTGGAGTAGATAATTTCGGCCATTTCATGAGGTAGGCGGATGCAGCCGTGGGAGGCAGGGTATCCCGGAAGGATCCCGGCATGCATACCGACCCCCTGAAGGGTGAGACGCAGAAAGAACTTCATTGGTGCACCGCTGAAGTGGGTGCCACTGGGAGCAGAGTCTTTTTTGCTACTGACGCCTGAGCGGACTACCTGTCCAGAACCATTGACAAAGTTCCCATAGAGAGAGGAGTGATGATTGAGATCTTTCTCGATCACGAAGAAGTTACCCTTCGGCGTCCAGCCGTTGCGGCGACCGGAGGAGATGGGGGAATCAACAGCAACTTTCCCCCCCACGAGCAAATAGACGCGTTGTTTAGAGAGAGAGACTACGATGGAAAGCGGCTGTGTGGAGGTCTTTTCGAGTAATGCACTATTCACCTTGCCTGGCTCTTGAGTTGAGATGAGTTCCGAGGCTGGCTTCATAGCTTTGGTTTTAAGATTCTTGGGCTCCGACGCCAAAAGGCTCGTGCATAGAATTCCCTGAATCACGATTCCTATCAAAAGAATCAATCGGAAGGCATTCATGGATGTCAGATTTGCAAAGTGCACGGGGTAGACATACTGCGCTACTATGGTAGAAAGCTAGCATCAGGAAGTTCTGCGCGCGATCTCTTCCTGATCCGTTGTCCAACCCTTGAGTGAAGCCAAACATTCGGGTTTAGTAGAGAGAGCAAAGAAGAGAAGTATGATCGAACATCTCTACATCCACATTCCTTTCTGTCCGAACATTTGTCCTTACTGCGCATTTTACAAAGAATCAGCGGGACGGGAGCGTGTTGAAACCTTTCTCGATGCCTTGCTTGTGGAGACTGAGCAGTGGTCGTCTCAGCTGAAACCCAGGACTATTTTTTTTGGTGGGGGCACACCCAGCGCTCTCTCCATTCCTCAGTATGAAAAGCTCCTTGGAGGCCTCCGTGCGAGACTTGACCTGAGTCAGGTTGAGGAATGGACCATCGAGATGAATCCGGCAACTGTGGCGGCGGACAAAGCAGCTCTGCTCAAGGAGGCTGGGATCAATCGGATCAGCATGGGTGTCCAGTCCTGGGATGATGCAGTGCTGAAATCGCTTGGGCGAACGCACAATGCGGACAAAGCGGAAGAATCGTTTCATACGCTCAGAAAGTCAGGTTTCGATAATCTCTCGATTGATCTCATCTTCGGGGTGCCCGGGCAATCCCTGGAATCATGGAGAAACTCACTGGAGCGGAGCCTTCGTTTGGCCCCCGAGCATCTTTCCGCCTACGGCCTTACCTACGAGGAGGATACCGAGTTCTTCACAAAGTTGGGACGCGGGGAAATGGCTCCTGACGAAGGATTGGAGACGGATCAGTTCGAACTGGCAGCGGAGCTGTTGGGCAGTGCTGGATACGCGCAGTACGAGGTTTCCAATTACGCCCTCCCTCGACGGGAATCACAGCACAATTCTGCTTACTGGAGAGGGTCGGACTATATCGGCCTAGGTCCGAGCGCCTTCTCTACCATGGGATCCAAGCGCTGGCGCAATATCCAAGAAACGGGAATCTACAGCGAGACCACCATGGCGGGTCGCACTGCCATTGATTTCGAAGAGGAAGTTTCCGAGCGAGTGAAGGCTGGCGAGAGGGCTGCCTTCGGGATGAGGACCAATGCAGGCTTACCATTTTCGGAATCCTCGACGTGGGAGCTAGAACTCAGCCAGGCTGCCAGAGAGGGGCTAGTAATTTTCAAGGGAGACCGTTGGCTCCTTACGGCCAGAGGACGTCTACTTGCCGACACGGTAGCGGAGATCTTTGTGTGAAAGCCTTTGATGTCATTATCATCGGGGCGGGGCCGTCTGGTAGTACCTGCGCGACGCTCTGTTCCGAGGCAGGTCAGCGAGTGCTCCTACTGGAAGCTTCCCGCTTTCCGAGAGACAAAGTCTGCGGGGATTGCCTGAATCCCGCCGCATGGCCTGTTCTCGAGCGACTTTTTGTAGAGGAGCGCGTCCGTGCACTCACTTCGACCACACCGACAAAGATCCGATTTTCCGTTGCCGATGCCGGTTCTACGGAAATCCCCGTTCCTGAATCTCAGGGTAAGGGCAACAACTCTGAATTGGTAGTCAGACGTCGCGATCTGGATGAGCTTCTAGTTGAGCGTGCTGTCGAAGCTGGCGTCTACTTCCAAGATGGCTCACCCGTGACTGCATTGCGCAAGGTCTCGGGGCAATGGGAAGTAACCACATCAACAGGTGATTATCACCTTGGTAAGCGAATCGTCGCGGCCGATGGTCGGAACTCCGTGACAGCCCGCTATCTCGGCATGCACACCTCAAGACGACGTAGGGGAAGGATCGGCCTTCAGATCCATATCCCCCACCCCACGGGTTATGACGGTGCTTTGGAAATGAGAATTTATCGGCATGGATACGGTGGCCTGGCAGATCTTGGCAACGGCTTGGCCAATCTTTGCCTGGTAGCCAACGACGGAGAGATGAAGGAACTGCGCAAGGAGGCCGAGATTCATTATGGACTTACTTCTGCCTGCGCTTGGCGGAGCATTACCCCGATTTCGAGAGCAAGCGCACCCAATGTCGCTCGTGAAGGTGTTTTCCTCTGCGGTGATGCAGCTCGTGTCGTGGAACCCTTTACCGGAGAAGGGATCTCTTTTGCACTGAGAAGTGGCGCCCTTCTTGCCGGCATCCTGAACACGGGAAAATCCGACTGCACTAGGGTTCAGGTAAGTCAGGAAGAGCTCTATCGGAGAGGGCATAAGGATCTTTATAGGAGCGGACTTCTCGTGAATCGTTTGACCTGCATTCTTTCCGAGCACCCAAAGATTGCCCATGCACTGAGTCCATTCCTTCTTAAGCATCCCAATCTCCTTTCTTTCCTCACTAGCAAAGTGATCAGTATATAATATAATGAATTACCTTGTTTTCGATTTCGTAGTTGAAGTTAGGTCGGCTTTGGCCTTTTGATCACTTAGTACTCACACATCCATGTCCGTAGAAATCCTCTCTCGCATCCAGTTCGCCCTTACCGTTTCCTTCCATTTCCTCTACCCACCGATGACGATCGGCTTGGGGATGCTCCTAGTGATCATGGAGGGACTTTATCTCAAGACAAAGAATCCCCTCTTCCATCAGCTGGCCCATTTTTGGACCCGGATCTTCGGACTGATCTTTGCCATCGGCGTTGCCACAGGGATCGTCATGGAGTTTGAGTTCGGGACGAACTGGGCTGCCTACTCCCGCTTTGTAGGTGACATCTTCGGGAGTGCCCTTGCCGCAGAGGGCATCTTTGCCTTCTTCCTCGAGTCTGGATTCCTGGCTTTGCTTCTCTTTGGCTGGGACAAGGTTGGTCCGAAGATGCACTTCTTCGCCACGTGTATGGTTTGTCTTGGGTCGCATTTCAGCGCCATCTGGATTCTGATCGCCAACTCCTGGATGCAGACACCTGCTGGATTCCATTTGGAAAGAATCACTGGCCTGGTCCACACCCGCCTTCCCGAGGGTTACATCGTCCAGACATCCGACATGGGTCATGTACGTGCCGTGGTGGATAACTTCTGGGCCATGATTGCTAATCCCTCTTCCTTGAACAGGATCTGTCACGTGGCCTTCGGTGCGTGGCTTGTGGGTGCCTTCCTTGTCATGAGTATCTGCGCTTGGTACCTGCTGAAGGGGCGCTTCACGACCTTCGCCCGCAAATCAATGACGATAGCGGCCTGCTTTGCTGCCTTCACCACAATCCTCCAGTCGATCAGTGCGGATGCCACCGCCCGTGGTGTGGTTCGCACCCAACCGATCAAGCTGGCCTCCATGGAAGGAGTCTACTCGACCCGCGATTACACCCCGATGACCCTCTTCGGTTATGTCGACACCAAAAACCAGACCGTTCATGGCCCGCAGATTCCTGCCCTCTTGAGCTTCCTCTGCTTTCATAATTTCAAGCAACCGGTGCAGGGACTCCTCTCCATGCCAAGCGACGAATTCCTGGCAGCGCGTAATCCAGGCCTCTCCAAGGAAAAGCTCGCCGAGATCAGGCCGAATTACTGGCCCGTTGTTGGGGCTGTCTTCCAGACCTATCATCTCATGATCGGCCTCGGATCGGCAGTCTTCGGTCTCTCCTTCCTAGCTCTCACACTTCTCTGGAAAGGCTGGCTCTTCAGGGCGGATAATCCGCTCATCCGGGTGCTTCTCTGGATCTATGTCTTCGCAGTGGCAGCCCCCCAGATCTGCATGCAGTCCGGTTGGTTCACCGCTGAGATGGGTCGCCAGCCTTGGATCGTCTACAACATGCTCAAGACCTCTGACGGTCTTTCCAGAGCAGTGCATGCAAATCAGGTGCTCTTCTCGATCATACTTTTTGCACTCATCTACATCCTTCTTTTCATCACCTTCATCTATTTGCTGAACCGCAAGATCCAGCATGGTCCGGATGAGGATCAGGATCATCACACCAAGGCTCCAGGCGTGAGCGACCCCATAGCTGCCGGCCTTTTCACCCAGAAAGGGCGAGCTTCCAATCATGAGTAATTCATAATCCTCCCTTCCACAAGCCATGCACCATCTCTTTGATTTCCTGAATCTGAACATCATCTGGTTCATTCTGGTTGGCATCCTTTTCACGGGATACGCCATTCTGGATGGGTTCGACTTCGGCGTTGGAATCCTCCATCTCTTTGTGAAGAAGGACGAGGATCGCCGCATCCTGCTGAATTCGATTGGTCCTGTCTGGGACGGAAATGAAGTCTGGCTTGTCACCGGTGGAGGAGCTCTCTTCGCCGCTTTTCCGGGGGCCTATGCGACGGTCTTCTCAGGGTTTTATGACGCTTTCATGCTCCTGCTGGTCGCTCTGATCTTCCGGGCTGTGGCTATTGAGTTCCGTAGCAAGGAACCGGGCAAAGCCTGGAGGCGATCCTGGGATATCGCCTTCAGTGTTGCCAGTTTCCTAGCCGCACTTCTGATCGGTGTCGCGTTGGGAAATATCACCCGCGGTATCCCCCTCGATAATCAGGGGGATTTCACAGGAACGTTCCTAGGACTCCTCAACCCCTACTCCCTCTTGCTGGGAGTCACAGTGGTTGCCCTCTTTGCGATGCACGGAGCCATCTTCCTTGTGCTGAAGACCGAAGGGGAACTCCAAGCTATGATCAAGAGCTGGGTGCCGCGTCTCATCGCCATCTTCCTTCTTTTGTTCCTAGCCTTCAATATCGCCACCTTCTTTGAGTGCCCTGATCTTGTAGCCGTGATGCTAACCCGTCCCTACGGATTCATCATTCTGGGGTTGGATATCGCGGCTGCCATTTCCATCGGTTTGATGACGGCCAAGGGATACGAGTTCGGTTCCTTCCTCATGTCAGCACTCACCATGGTCCTGCTCATGGCCGTGCTTGGTATCTCCTATTTCCCTCACATCGTCATGTCCATGCCTAACCCGGGCAACACCCTGACGATCTATAACTGCGCCTCATCGCACAAGACGCTCGCCTACATGTTTATTATCGCCCTCATCGGCATTCCGATCGTCTTGGCTTACACTGTCAGCATCTACTGGATCTTCCGTGGCAAGACCCGCCTGGGCCATGTCGGCTATTGAAGTGAAAGGTGAAGAAATGAGAAGTTGGAAAGGAAGTTTTCCTGACAGGGGCTCAACCTTTTTACTTTCTTACATTTTACCATTTTCCTCGGCGGTGTAGTCCAATGGCAGAGACAAGCGACTTAAAATCGCTCCAGTGTGGGTTCGAGTCCCACCACCGCTAGGTTGTTTCCTTACTTCCCGATTTTAGCTTGAGTGCTAACGGGCCGAATTATCTTGTACGATATTTGCCTTCGTATACTGGGTAAGCGTAGTACATTCCAAGAAGCGCTTATGAAAAAACCTTCAAAAGCTCCCCCCTTATCTCGTAAGGAGCGTATTGCGATCGTCGATAGCCAGGCCTCCAGCAGGATTGGACTTTCCCATTTCATCAAGAAGATCGGCCTCTGGGAGATAGCTTGGGCTAGTGCGACAGCAGAGGAGGCATTGAAGAAGATCGCCGAGAATGAACCAGATCTCATGATTCTGGAAATCCAGCTTCCGGGCAAAGACGGACTTGAACTGATCAAGCACCTGATGCCTCTTTATCCACAGCTGAAGATTCTTGTGCATTCAGCCCACAGTGAGGAGTTCTATGCTGAGCGGTGCCTTCGGGCCGGAGCCATGGGATACCTGCACAAGATGGACCCCATGGGGAATTTTGAGAATGCCGTGAAGAAGATTCTCCGTGGAGAACTCTATCTCAATCCCCGCCTGGCAACCCAGGCTCTTCACTCATTGGTCCAGCATGCTGAAACGATGAAGGGGAACGATCATAACCTCCATAATCTCACTGACCGTGAACTTGAGGTCATGATCCTCATGGCACAAGGTCACTCCTGCCAGGACAGCGGCGAAAAACTACACATCAGTCCCAGAACGGTTCAAGTGCACCGTAACAACATCAGATTGAAGATCGGGTTGGAGAGCGCCCTGCAACTCCATGCTTACGCCGTGCGTTTTTATGGAGAGAACTCCATTAATCAAGGTAATGGCAGCGAGACAGGATACTCAACCCCAGTGCAGGCCAAGAAAACAGCATCCAAGGATTTTGCACCTCGCAAAACACCCGCCGCATAAGGTAAGGCCTACGTTTACATTGATCATGCGGTTGTTAAAGCAACGATCGGGTGAGTTGTGGAGCGTTTCCCTTAAATGGGATAGCCTTTTGTGAGTAGGATAAGTGCTGACTGAGTTCAGCTTCTCTATGCCGGATACATGTTCTGACTAAGCGATTTACTTAGTCGAATCTAAGCGCTCCCACATCTATCGAAAACACTCCTTAAGGGACATTATTGTGGGTGATGAACCCCAGCGCATCCACACAACGCACCACTCCTAATAACCGGACTACGACGCCCGTACTAAAAGACGGAGAGCATCATGATCACCGCCTTGAAAGCGTTCTAGAAAATGCTGCTGACTCGGAGCAAGCCCTCTTCCCAATCGGTTACCAGATCAGCGTTATCTGCATCTACCCCTCCGTTAATGGAGGAAAGCTCGCGAAACATTGGCTGGAGACCGCCTTCAACAATTCCTCTCCTCTCACCAGCACCTGCATTGAGTATTATAATTTGGCAATATTGGGTCATGATGGCATCAACTGGGAGCATGTCATCGAGCGGATCCGACCCGATGTCATCCTGCTGGTTTGTGATGGAACAGGGCAACTCATCGCTGGATTAAGGAATTCGCTCAAGGATCTCATCGCCAAATCGAGCAACGGCAAGAAACCCCTTGTGATCTTCCGCGTTATCGAACTTAGCCCAAGCATCAATACGAGCGTTCTACTCGACTACGTTTCGGCTCTCACAAGCCGCAATCAATGTCAGCTTAATGCAATGAACGGAGATGGTGCTCCGATCTCATGCTTCCGTCATCCCCGTCACCTTCTCAAGGGGCGCAGGCATCACGAGTAACTATTCATTATTTCTTCATGAATATTTTCATCACCGGGGGCGCAGGGTTCATCGGATCTCACCTTGCGGAACATCACCTGGCAAAAGGAGATTCCGTCACAGCCATCGATGACCTGAGCACGGGCAGCTTAGAGGTCTTTTCAGGCTTCGACCGCTCGCGTCTTTTCTTCGAGACTGGGGATATCCTGACATGGCAGGGACTGGAGGAGGCCGTTGCCCAGGCCGATCGCATTTACCACATGGCAGCGGTGGTGGGCATGTTCCGCGTTCTCAAGGAACCGATTGAAGTCACGCGGGTGAATGTCCTCGGCACGGAGCGGCTTCTCGAGTCTGTTTCCAAAAGGGATCACCTCCCCGAAGTGGTCGTAACCTCCAGTTCTTCGGTCTATGGGCATACCGCTGCAGAGGAGCTCATTGAGGGGATCGATCTCGTCTACTCCCCTGAGAAGGGAGGACTCACTGCCTATGCCCTCAGCAAACTGACGAACGAAGTCCAGGCGATGGCCTACCGCCAGATCCATGGGCTTCCGGTTTCCATTCCCCGCCTCTTCAATGCCGTAGGCCCCAGGCAGTCTGGCAACTACGGCTTTGTCCTTCCCCGATTCATCAAACAGGCCCTCTCTGGAGTTCCCCTCACCGTCTATGGTGACGGCACCCAGACGCGCTCCTTCTGCGACGTTCGTGACACGGTCGCGGCCCTCGACATGCTTGCGGGGGAACCGGAGGCATGGGGCACGCCCGTCAATGTTGGTAATCCCAGGGAGATTACGATCCTTGATCTTGCCAGAATGGTGATCGAGCGCTCCGGTAGCAACTCATCGATCGAATTCATTCCCTTCGAGCAGGGATACGGCTCCCAATTCTGGCAGATCACGCAGAGGCGACCATCCGTCGATCTCCTGCAAAAACTCACTCCATTCCAGCATGTCTGGACACTTGAAAAAACAATCGATGACTTGATCACCCGGAACCGGGTCAACGTGGTCCCCGACGGAAGACTTCTATGACAACGAGACGCCCATTCCGTATTCCATCTATTCACCTTTTATTCGCTCTTCTCCTGCTCATAACAGTGCCTGCGGGGCTGCATGGCGAAGGTAACACTCCGCTCTGGAGTGTCGGAGAGACCCTCCCAATGGAGGATCAGTACCCGAATGCGAATTTAAGCAACTACCAACAGGGACAGCTGGCCGAGGGACAGCAGCAGATTCTCCAGGCCCGCGAAGATTACCGTAAGGCGCTTGCAAGCAATCCCGAACAGAAGGACCTCCGAGAACACTATGCCTGGTTCCTCTATGCCAACGGCTACCACGATAAGG
>Ga0187844_10002676_pt1 | contig 12403 bp, 8 predicted proteins | sample SpaLakP09_SKY_50_FD_134517 | JGI IMG/M metagenome (GOLD analysis project Ga0187844, IMG submission 134517) | Oligotrophic lake water microbial communities from Sparkling Lake, Wisconsin, USA - SP09_SKY_50 | ecosystem: Environmental > Aquatic > Freshwater > Lake | place: USA: Sparkling Lake...
CGGTGGCCGTGAGCATCCCCATCGTGAAGGCGCTGCGCGAGGGCCTCACGGCCAACCGCATCGAATGGGTGGCGGGCATCATCAACGGCACCACCAATTTCATCCTGAGCAAAATGCGCGACGAGGGCGTGGGCTTTGCCGAGGCGCTGGCCCAGGCCCAGGCGCTGGGCTATGCCGAGGCGGACCCGACGTTTGACATCGAAGGCATCGACGCGGCGCACAAGATCTCGCTGCTGGCGGCCAATGCGTTTGGCATGCCGGTGCGTTTTGCCGATGCGCAGGTGGAGGGCATCACCGCGCTGCAGGGCTTGGACGTGGCCTGTGCCGAGCAGCTGGGCTATCGCATCAAGCTCTTGGGCGTGGCCAAGCGGCGCAAGGAAGGCGATGCCGAAGGCGTGGAGCTGCGCGTGCAGCCCGCGCTGGTGCCCGCCACGCATTTGCTGGCGCATGTGAATGGCTCGATGAACGCGGTGATGGTGAAGGGCGATGCCTCGGGCGTGACGATGTACTACGGCGCGGGCGCGGGGTCGGAGCAGACCGCGTCGGCCGTGATTGCCGACCTGGTGGATGTGGCGCGGCTGCAGGGCACGCAGGCTGCGCAGCGTGTGCCGCATCTGGGGTTCCACGCCGACGCGGTCAACGACAACCTGGCCGTGCTGCCACGCGCCGCCGTGCACACGCGCCACTACCTGCGCGTGCCCGTGCACCAGGCCCAGCAGATCAAGGCCGTGGGCGCCTGGCTGGCGGCGCAACAGGTGCCGGTGCTGCGTGTGGAGCTGGCCTGCGAAAAAGCCGCGCCCAACGGCATGGGCCCCCAGGTGCTGGTGCTGACGGACGCGGTGGCGCAAAGCACCGTGGACCTGGCCGTGCACGCGCTGGCCGCACACCCCGCCGTGGCCGGGCCCGTGGCAGCGCTGCGGGTGGAGATGCTGGAAGGATGAGTGGCTGTGGCGGGAAAAATATGAACAAAATGGCCGTTTGCGCGCGTCCATAAAGCGCAAACAGCTATCAATTCAATAGCAATTCCTGCCCGCTACACCATCAGCCGCCCGAGCACCAGCGCCGCCATGTCCTCCGCAGCAGGCGTGCCTTCGGCCATCAGGCCCTGCACCACGCCTGCGCGGTCGGTGTCGGTGCGGTTCTGGCTCACCTTCCAGACGCCCTCCCAGCGCTCCACCGCCAGCTCGATGCCCACGATGGCGCGCAGCAGCTTGTCGATGTAGTCGGGCGGTGCATCGTCAATGCGCCACGGGTCGGGGCGGTGGGCTTCGTGCCGCTCGCTGAGGGTGTGCAGGATGGCGCGCAGGCGCACCGGGTCCTCCACCGCGCTCAAGGTGCCGTGCGCGTGCACGGTGGCGTAGTTCCAGGTGGGCACCTGCTTGCCGTCGAGCGCCTTGGACGGATACCAGCTGGGCGACACATAGGCCTGCGGGCCATGGAACACCGCCACCGCCGTTTGCGGCAGCAGCGGCCACAGCCCGTTGGCGCGGGCCACATGGCCGATCAGCGTGCCGTGCGGGCCGCGCGCGGGGTCCAGGTACAGCGGGATGTGGTTGACGTGTTGCGCGCCTGCGTGCGCCACCACCAGCGTGGCCAGGGGCTGCGCGTGCACCAGCGCGTGCAGGGTGGCCGGTTCGGTGACTTGAAATTGCCGGTTGGGGTTGGCCATGGTCAGGCTCCTTCCACTTCGAGCACGGGCGCGCAGTCGATCTGCGTCTTGACCGAATTGGCCAGAAAACACGACGCATGGGCGCGGTGGTGCAGGTCGTCCAGCTGGGCAGCGCTGGGCGCGTGGGCTGCGTCAAAGCACGTGACGGGGCGCAACTGCACATGGGTGACGACCAGCTGGCCCTCTGCGTTCTTGGCCATGGTGCCCACGGCCGCGTCGGTGTAGCGGTTGAGCCGATAGCCCGCACGGCTGGCGAAGTCCATGAACCACAGCATGTGGCAGCTCGACAGCGCGGCGACATAGGCTTCTTCCGGGTCCACCGCCGCCGCGTCGGAATACGGCAGCGGCACCACATGGGGCGACGACGACGCGGCCACGGTGGCGCCGCCATCGAATTGCCAGCGGTGGGCGCGGTGGTAGCGCTTGTCCAGGAAATCGTCGGTGCCACGGGTCCAGGTGATGGTGGCGAAGTGCTCGGCCATGGGTGGGGTCTTTCTACAATGGTTCTTCAGTTTATGACCGCGCAGCCGCATCGAAGGAGCCAATTCATGCCAATTGCCAGAACCAATGCTCCGGGTGGAAGCCCCGGCCACCTGCGCCAGCAGGTGTACGAGCAATTGCGCAGCGCCATCGAGCTAGGCCGCCTGCCAGCGAGCACGCGCCTGCCCCCCTCGCGCGAGCATGCGGCCAGCCTGGGCGTGTCGCGCAACACGGTGCTGTGGGCCGTGCAGCGCCTGCAGGCTGAGGGCTATGTGGAAGCGCGTGTGGGTGACGGCACGTATGTGTCGCAGGCAGCTGGCGCACCGCCCCCGCAGGGGCTGGTGGCACCGCCGCGCGGGCTGTCGCGGCGCGGGCAGCTCATTGCCGAAACCGCCGCGCGCTGGCGGCCGCCCCATGTGGCGGCGCGGGCGTTTCGCATTGGCGCGCCCGAGGTGGACAGCTTTCCGTTTGCGCTGTGGGACCGCCTCGCGCGCCAGGCCAGCCCCGCCCAGCGCAGCGCCCGCGCGCAGTACCTGGACCCTGCGGGCGACCCGGACCTGCGCCAGGCCATTGCGCTGTGGCTGTGGGCCTCGCGTGGCATCCGTTGCGATGCAGCGCAGGTGGTGGTGTGCTCGGGTTCGCAGCAGGGCATCGACCTGATCGCGCGGCTGCTGCTGGACGTGGGCGACGAGGTGCTGGTGGAAGACCCGGGCTACCCCGGCATCCGCGCCAGCCTGCTGGCCCATGGCGCCCAGGCGCGGCCCGTGGCGCTGGACGCGCAGGGCCTGTGCATCACCGAAGGCGCCGCGTTCTGGCCCGGCGCGCGCATGGCCGTGGTCACGCCCACACACCAGTTCCCCACGGGCGTGGGCATGGGCCTGGCACGGCGCCAGGCGCTGCTGCACTGGGCGCGCGCCCACGATGCCTGGGTGGTGGAGGACGACTACGACGGCGAATTCCAGTACGGGAGCGCGGCGCAGCGGGTGCCCGCGCTGTGCAGCCTGCCAGGCTCAGAGCGGGTGCTGTATGTGGGCACCTTCAGCAAGACACTGCACCCCGGCCTGCGCCTGGGTTTTGTGATCGTGCCGCCCGCGCTGGTCGAGGCCTTTGCCATGGCCCGCGCCATCACCGACCGGCATGCGCCGGGCGATGCACAGGCCGTGCTGGCGCGCTTCATTGCCGAAGGCCATTTGCTGCGCCACCTGCGGCAGATGCGCGAGCTGTACCAGGCGCGCCAGCAGGTGCTGATCCATGCCCTGGCCGACGCGAGCGATGGTGCCCTGCGGCTCGCGCCCAGCGACCGGGGCATGCACCTGCTGTACGAAAGTGCGCCGGGCAGCGACGACGAAACCCTGAGCCGCAGGGCACTCACCGCCGGGGTGATGCTGGCACCGCTGTCGCGTTACGCCATGCAGTCACAGCGGCGCGGGTGGCTGTTTGGCTACGCGGGCTACAGCGAGGCTGAGATCGTGGGCGCCGCGCGTGTGGTGGCGCGGCTGGCGCAAGGGCTTTGAAGCAAGTCCTTTGAAGCAAAGGCCTTGGTGCCTCAGGACTGCGCAGGCACGCGGGCGGCCACGCCATTGCCCTCGGTCATCACCGCAGGGCGCGCCTGCGGCTGCGGGTCCTTCCACCACTGCGTCGACAGCGCGGGCTGACGGATGTCCAGCCGCTCGCCCATCACCGGCGCCACCAGCGGCACACTGGCTTTCCCGGCCAGGGCGGTGATGCGGTCGAACGGCTCCGTCCAGGGGTGCAGCGCCAGGTCGAAGGTGCCGTTGTGGATGGGCATCAGGTGGCGGCCCTTCACGTCCAGGTGGGCCTGCAGGCTTTCCTCGGGCTGCATGTGCACGTCGGGCCACTGGGCGTCGTAGGCGCCGGTTTCGATCAGGGTCAGGTCGAACGGGCCAAAGCGCTCGCCAATGGCCTTGAAGCCGTCGAAGTAGCCGGTGTCGCCGCTGAAAAAGATGCGTGTGTTATGGGTCTGGATCACCCACGACGCCCACAACGTGCGGTTGCCGTCCGACAGGCTGCGGCCCGAGAAGTGCTGCGCGGGCGTTGCCACCAGCTTCACGCCGGCGATGGTGGTGCCCTGCCACCAGTCGAACTGCTGCACCTTGGCGGCGGGCACACCCCAGGCGATCAACCGGTCGCCCACGCCCAGCGGGGCCACAAAGTGGGCCACCTTGGGCGCCAGTTGCTGGATGGCGTCGTGGTCCAGGTGGTCATAGTGGTCGTGCGACAGGATCACGCCGGTGATGGGCGGCAGGTCGTCCAGGGCGATGGGCGGCGCATGGAACCGCTTGGGGCCCAGAAACTGGAACGGCGAGGCGCGCTCAGAGAACACCGGGTCGGTCAGCCAGAACTTGCCTTCGATCTTGAGCAGCATGGTGGAGTGGCCCAGGCGCCACAGGCTCTGGTCGGGCGCGGCCAGCAGGTCGGCCTGCGACAGCGCCTGCACCGGCAAGGGCTGGCTGGGCACGGTGTCGGCGGGCTTGCCGGTGGCAAAGCGCCAGAAGATGGCCGCCGTCTTGAAAAAGCCCGGTTGCTCGCGCGGAGCGGTGTTGTGGAACTTGCCCTCAGCGTGCTGGGGCGAGCTGGTGTACGAGGTGGCCGGCAGAGCGGCACAGGAGAGGATGCTGTAGGCCATGGCAATGAGTACGGTGGTGAAAACAAGAATGCGGGTGCGGGGCTTGTGGCGGAACATGGGGCGCTCTTTTCTAAAAGTGCACTGCACAGTGTAGTTCACTTTTTAGAAAAGTAAACTGCGCGGTGTAAAATCACCCCATGAGCGTTGTTCCCACCCCGTCCCGCCTGACCGACCGCAAGCGCGAGGCCATCGTGCAGGCCGCCATAGCCGAGTTTCGCGAGCACGGTTTCAACGGCACCAGCATGGACCGCGTGGCCGCAGCGGCCGAGGTCTCCAAGCGCACCGTCTACAACCATTTCCCCAGCAAGGACGAGCTGTTCGAGGCCATCCTGGGGCACCTGTGGGACCGCAGCCAGTCGCTGGCCGAGGTGGCCTACGACGCGGGTCGCCCGCTGCGGGACCAGCTGCTGCTGCTGCTGGAGCACAAGATGCAGCTGCTCAACGACGCGAGCTTCATCGACCTCTCGCGCGTGGCCATGGCAGAAATCATGCACACGCCCGAACGCGCCGAGGCGATGGTGACCCGCCTGTCCGAAAAGGAAGAGGGCCTGCCCCGTTGGATCCGTGCGGCCCAGCAGGACGGGGCCCTGCGTGCCAACGTGGACCCGCAATACGCAGCGCACCAGCTGCACGGCATGGTCAAGGCCTTTGCCTTCTGGCCCCAGCTGGCCATGGGCCGCCCCCCGCTGGACGCGGCCCAGCAGCAGCAGGTGCTGGCCGATGCGGTGGACATGTTTTTAGGGTTCTACGCGGTGGCGCGCTGACGTCCTTCCGGCCGACCGCAACGCCGCCTCAAAACATCCGCGCATCCGCATTGCGGTTTGCACTACGCTTGGCCGTTTCCCCACACAGCTTCAGACACCGATGCCTCTTGCCCCCTACCTCGACACCGCCCCGGTTCTGGACACCGGCGTTTTCATCCATGATTCCGCCCAAGTCATCGGCGACGTCACCCTGGGCCGCGACAGCTCGGTGTGGTGCAACGCCGTGCTACGCGGCGACGTGAACCGCATCGTGGTCGGCGCCTGCAGCAACGTGCAGGACCTGACCATGGGCCATGTGTCGCACCGCAATGCAGCCAAGCCCGAGGGCTCGCCGCTGGTCATTGGCGACTACGTCACCATCGGCCATTCGGTCATCCTGCACGGCTGCCGCATCGGCAACGAATGCCTCATCGGCATGGGCTCCATCGTGATGGACGACGCCGTCATCGAAGACCGCGTGATGCTGGGCGCGGGCAGCTTGGTCTCGCCCGGCAAGGTGCTGGAGAGCGGGTATCTCTATATCGGCCGCCAGGCCGTGCGCCAGCGTGCGCTGACCGAGGCCGAGATGGCGTACCTCAAGTATTCGGCGGAGCACTATGTGCGGGTGAAGAACAACTATCAGGTCTAGAGCCGCCCACTCGGCAATCACTGCGATGGATAAGGGAAATGCCGACAGAGAAGCGGCATCGCCTCCAACGGAAAGCCTGCGCATTTCCACTCCACGGCCGCTTTTTCCCAGTACGGACTCAACATCACCAACGCTTTCGGATCATCGGAATACACCGAGATCACTCCATCGGCGGAAATGGAACCGCCCCGCACGCGCCCCTCAGTCCTGATGCTCAGGCCCTCACCCGCCCCTGTCAATGATTGCTGCGCTTGCGCACGTTCTGCAACCATTGAACGATAACTGGATGCTGCGAGAACCAGCTCCGATACTTTTGCCCTATCCCCGTAGCATTGGTACGACGGAAGCAACAGACTCAACGGAATAACCAAAGCAGCCACCACCAAAAAGAGGCTTATCAGGTCGTAAAAAATGGCAGCAACCATTACACGCAGCCTTCGCCACCCGGAAAAATCTGCGGCGGCGAACACAGCAATCCACAAGGTACTAACCACGGTCGCGATGAGTACAGCAACCTCCTCGTAAAGCGGTCCGGTCTTGCAAGTGGACTGCAGATACATCCAGATCCACAGAGCGATGAACCCACAAGGCACCGACCAGTGCAAAGAGGGAAATGGACGTAAGAACCGCCATCGAAAGTTGAATCTGGATACCACTGTAGAGAGCCCAAGGAATCAGCAAAATTCGATTCTAGGCATCACGCTCGCGACGGCGGAGAAGGGTTTGGAGTCATCCCGGTTTCAGCGCAGCAAAGACATTTTCAGCACCGCCACCGATAATCCCCCCCCGTCCATTGCAGGCGGCCCAAACCCACACCATGTCTGCCGTCGCTCCCGCCCCATCCCCCCTGCGCGTCCTCTCCGTCATCCCCCCGATGACGCAGCTGAACACGCCCTATCCGTCCACCGCCTACCTCACGGGCTTTTTGCGCTCGCGCGGCGTCACCGCGTTCCAGGAAGACCTGGCGCTGGCGCTGGTGTTGCAACTGCTCTCACCAGAGGGCCTGAAAGCCGTGGCCGCCAAGGTGGACGCGCTGCCCCCCAAAAAGCAAAGCCCCGCCGTGCAGAGCTTTGCCGCGCAACAGGACCGGTACCTTGCCACCATCGGCCCGGCCATCGCCTTCCTGCAGGGGCGCGACAGCACGCTGGCGCACCGCATTGCAGGCCGCAACTACCTGCCCGAGGGGCCGCGTTTTGCCACGCTCGACGTGTATGTGGACGACGAGGGCGGCGACCCGCTGGGCTGGGCGTTTGGCGCCCTGGGCCTGCACGACAAGGCCAAACACCTGGCCACGCTGTACCTGAACGACCTGGCCGATGTGCTGCGCGACGCGGTGGATGAGCGCTTTGAGTTTGTGCGTTATGCCGAATCGCTGGCGGGCAGCCAGCCCACGTTTGACCCGCTGGCCGACGCACTGGCCGCGCCGCATACGCTGGTGGACGACATGCTGCAGCAGCTCACGCACGAGGCCCTGGAGCGCCACACGCCCGATGTGGTGTTGCTCTCGGTGCCTTTCCCGGGCTCGGTGTATGCGGCGTTTCGCATTGCGCAGGCCATCAAGGCGCGCCACCCGCAGGTGGTGACGGTGCTGGGCGGCGGTTTTGTGAACACCGAGTTGCGCGAGCTGGCCGACCCGCGCGTGTTCGACCACTTCGACTACGTGACGCTGGACGCGGGCGAGCGCCCGCTGCTGGCGCTGCTGGAACATGTGCGCGGTGAACGCGGCCGCCAGCGGCTGGTGCGCACCTTTGTGCGCAACGACGGAGAAGGTGGCGACGGCGCCGTGCAGTACATCAACATGATGGAGACCGACATCGCCTTTGCCGAGGTGGGCACCCCCACCTGGGACGGCCTGCCGCTGGACCGCTACCTCTCGCTGCTGGACATGCTCAACCCCATGCACCGGCTGTGGAGCGACGGGCGCTGGAATAAGCTCACCGTGGCGCACGGCTGCTACTGGAAGAAGTGCAGCTTCTGCGACGTGAGCCTGGACTACATCAGCCGCTACGAGGGCGCCAGCGCCGAAGTGCTGGCCGACCGCATCGAGCAAATCGTGCGCGAGACGGGGCAGACGGGCTTTCACTTTGTGGACGAGGCCGCGCCCCCCAAGGCGCTGAAAGCGCTGGCCACCGAGCTCATCGCGCGCAACGCTGGCATCAGCTGGTGGGGCAATGTGCGGTTTGAAAAAACCTTCACGCCCGACCTGGCCGAGCTGATGGCCGACAGCGGCTGCATTGCGATCTCGGGCGGGCTCGAAGTGGCCTCCGACCGGCTGCTGCAGCTCATGAAAAAAGGCGTGTCGGTGGACCAGGTGGCGCGCGTGACCCGGGCCTTCACCGACGCGGGCATCCTGGTGCATGCGTACCTGATGTATGGCTTTCCGACGCAGACCGTGCAGGACACGGTGGACGCGCTCGAGTACGTGCGCCAGATGTTTGCCAACGGCTGCATCCAGAGCGGATTCTTCCACCGCTTTGCCTGCACCGTGCATTCACCCGTGGGCAAGAACCCCGAGGAATACGGCGTGACGCTGGCGCCGCTGCCGCCCGGCGACTTTGCCAAGAACGACGTGGCCTTCATCGACCCCACGGGCGTGGACCACGACGCACTGGGCGGCGCGCTCAAGAAGGCCATCTACAACTACATGCACGGCATCGGGCTCGAAGAAGACGTGCGCAGCTGGTTCCCGTTCAAGGTGCCCAAGACCACGGTGCGGCGCGACCGGATTGAGCGGGCGCTGCGGGAGCGGGGATAGCCACAGCCTCGCATCCCGCTGGCGTTTGTGTCGGCAGATTTCATGCAAAAAATGGCTTCTGCGCCTGATGGATAAGCGCCAACAGCTATAAATTCAGGAGCATTCTGCACTCAGTCTGCCCGCCACCTTCAGGACTTCTTGCGCATCTCTTTCTGCTTTTGAGCCACAGTGGAGTCTCTCCACCCCCACGCCACCGGCAGCCCCGCCTTGTAGGCCCCAGGCCCAACACGGCTGCGGGCGTGCGGAGCCTGCTGTCACCAGAACAACCACCGCTCCAACGCGTTGAGCACGATGACCACGATCACGCAGAGCAGGAAAAGGATCGCCTTGCGGCGCGCCTGCGCGCTCACCACCAGTTTGTAGACCGTGTACGCGGCGAGCGTGCCCCCAAAAGGCGCCGCGATGGCGGCCCCGGACATGATGATCGCGCCGAGCTTGCCCCAACCGTCGGTCCCGCCCATCGTCCAGATGGAACGCAAGACGATCGCGCTCGGAATGGCCAGGCCCACCCACAGCACTCCAGACGCCACCGCCACGCTAACGTGGTGCGCAAGCAGGCCATAAAGCACCAATGCGCCCACCACCCCGCCCAGGAACATCAGCCGCTTGAGCCACAGCGGCAGCGAGTCGCCAGAGCGGCGCGCTGGCGTGGCTTCACGGGCCTTCTTGGCCGCTGCGGCCGCCCCCTGGGCCCGTTCTTGTTGCAGTTGTTGCTGCTGCTTCTCGGTGGATTCACGGGCGCCGCGCAGAAAGTTGTCCACCGCCGGGTTGTCCACCTGCACCAGGATGCGGGCGGTGCGCGACAGGGCCTGGTCGTGCTGGGGAATGACGGTCTGCAGCGCCGCCCCCTGGCTGAACCAGTGCCCCATCTGCGCCAGCCAGCTGACGCCTGCGGGCGGCAGTCCGTAGCCCCCCTCGACCACACTGCACAGATAGTGCTGGGTGCTTTGTGGCGGCACCCACTGGCGCGTGCTGTAGCGGGGCAGCGCGCATTGCATCAGCGGCGCCGCCGGTTGCAGGCCGGGGCGGCCCAGCTGCAGCGCAAATTCCGGCAGGGGCAGGGGTTCGGCCAGCCCGTTGCGCACGCCCAGCCACAGGTACAGCCCCCGGTGCCGCCCATCCTGCGCCCGCCGCACCCACAAGCCCGGCCCCTCCTGCACCAGCTCGGCCCCCAGCGCATCCAGCTCGGGCGGGCGGGGCACCTCGGGGCCATCGCGGTCCCACGCGGCCCGCAACTGCTGCGCCCGCAGGATGGCGGGCCATACGGCCCGGGCGCGGCGCTCCAGAAAGTACGGGTCCAACTCCCGGCCATGGGCGATGGCGGCTTCGACGTTACCCCCCGCTGGCGCCGGCCCGCCTTCCAGTGCCCGCAGCCAATCGTCCAGCAAAGCCAGCCGCAGATAAATCGCATCCGCGCCCTGGCCCACGGCCTCGGCCGCGCGCCCCCAGGCAAACCGCGCCGGATCGGTAGGGACCAGCTGCTGCGCGAGCAAGCGCTGGCGCTCCTGGGATGTGTCTGCCTGCGCCACTGCGGGCGAAGCCTTGGGCTGCGCCCCCGCAACCCCGCTCGCCGCCAGGCAGATCACCAGCACCACCCAGCCCAGCCATTGCGCCAAGGCTTGCTGCCACGCCATGGACCCGTGCAGGCCAAGGCCTGCAACCTGCGCCGTTCTCCCTCGCATCGCATCCCCTTTTTAGGTGTCGTCGTGCGCGGATTGTGGGGCCAGGGGCGGCCGCGAGGCCAGAATTCGGCCCCACCGCACGGTCGGCGGCCACGCCGTCTAGAGCATGCGACACTACTGTATGTCTCAACAGGTGTGGGCCGCGCAGGCCCTTGAATCTTTCGATGCGGTGGTGCAGGCCACCGAAGGTTTTCGCAGCCGCGCTGGCCAGCGGCTGATGGCCGAGCAGGTGGCGCGCACGTTCAGTAGCGCTACCTTGGGCAAGGTGGATGAAGAAAGCGGCGAGGCCGCGCCCACGCGCTCCATCGCCGTGATCCAGGCGGGCACAGGCGTAGGCAAGTCGCTGGCGTATTGCGCGCCCGCCATTGCGCTCGCGCTGTCGCGCGGCACGCGGGTGCTGATCTCTACCGCCACAGTGGCGCTGCAAGAGCAGTTGGTCAACAAAGACCTGCCCGCGCTGGCCGCGCTGCTGCCCCAGCCCTTCAAGTTTGCGCTGGCCAAGGGGCGCGGGCGCTATGTGTGCAAGCTCAAACTCGACCGCCTGGCGGGCACGGGCGAAGCCGAGGAAGAGGCCGACGACGACCTGTTTGCCGAGGAAGAAGCCGCCGCCCGCGCCAAGCGCCCCCGGCACGAGACCGAGGCACGCATGCAGTTCTATTCGACGATGGCGCAGACGCTGTCGAAAGGCGCATGGGACTGCGACCGCGACAGCCTGGACACACCGCCCGAGCCCGAGGTGTGGAGCCCCGTGGCGGCCGAGGGCGCATCGTGCACCGGCAAGCACTGCCCGGCGTTCAGCCAATGCACCTATTACGACAAGCGCAAGGAGCTGGTGGGCGCGCAGGTGATCGTGGCCAACCACGATTTGCTGCTGTCGTCGCTGGGCGCGCGCGTGCTGCCGGAGCTGGACAACTGCCTGCTGGTGCTGGACGAAGCCCACCACCTGCCATCGACCGCTCTGGACCAGTTTGCGTGCAGCATGGACCTGTCGCGCATCACCTGGATCGAGCGCCTTGCCAGCCGGGGCCTGCGCATTGGTGCGCTGCTGGAGGTCGAAGAGATCGCCGACATCCCCAAGCATTCGGCCCAGCTGCGGCAGACGCTGCAGGACCTGGCGCGCATCGTGATGGATGTGTATGGCGCGCAACTCAAGAGCCAGCCCAGCGCCTGGGGCCCAGCGCGCGTACGGGTGCCACGGGGCGAATTACCCGAACAACTCATCGCGCCGCTGGGCCTGCTGGCTGCGAGTGCCGAGGGCTTCCTCGACGCCCTGCGCGCCATCAGCAAAGCCCTGCGCGCCGAGATGCGCGACAAGCCCGACGAAGCCAAGCGCCTGTCCACGCTGTATGCGCAGATCGGCATGCTGGCCCCGCGCCTCGAAGAACTGCACGCCACCGCGCAACTGCTGCTGCAGGACGCGCCCGAGGGGGCCGTGCCCGCCGCCAAATGGTTCACGCTGGAGGTGGACGGTGACTTCATCGTGGTCAAGGCCCACGCCAGCCCCATCCTGCCCGGCACCACGCTGCGCAACCACCTGTGGAGCGCGGTACGCGGTGCGGTGCTCACATCCGCCACGCTCACCAGCTGCGGGCACTTTGATTTCTTCTTGCGCGAGGCGGGCCTGCATGGTGACGAGGCAGCGACAACACTGGAAGTGCCCAGCCCCTTCAACTACGCCGCGCAGGGCACGCTGATTGCGGCCGAGACGCGCGCCGACCCCAAGAACGCCGCGCAGTTCACCACCGAGATGGTCGATGCGCTGCTGCACGACATTGCGC
>Ga0187844_10002678_pt1 | contig 12402 bp, 5 predicted proteins | sample SpaLakP09_SKY_50_FD_134517 | JGI IMG/M metagenome (GOLD analysis project Ga0187844, IMG submission 134517) | Oligotrophic lake water microbial communities from Sparkling Lake, Wisconsin, USA - SP09_SKY_50 | ecosystem: Environmental > Aquatic > Freshwater > Lake | place: USA: Sparkling Lake...
CCCCTTCTCCGGAATCCGGTTTTATCGATTTTTCTACTGGCATTGGACGCCCTGGAGGCGGAAACACGAAATTACAGGCTACACGTGAGAAAATACGGTAACTGGAAGACACATTTTCCATGATATTTCCTTCCGCATTGGCCTGGTTCTTGGCGCGTTTGCGACGGTTTTTCTCTTGAGTGGCTTCTTCTTTACGGACTTTTTCGTAGATACCGAATTGATAGGAGGACATGGGTGTTTTCACCAAATGATAAATACGATTGGTCGTAACAACTCCACCCATTTGTTTGCCTTCTTCTTCCACCATTGCTCCACCGTCCATAGATTCTGATTCCCCTGAATCCCCGGAATCCCCTGAATCCCCGGACTCCCCTGAATCCTCGGATTCCCCGGATTCGCCGGACTCCACCACAGGTTCCACCTCCCCGGTAGCCAAGACAAAGGACGGCATCAATTTTTCCTGTGCACTTCGGAAATACGACGTCAAACCCAAAATACGGCGTTTCAGAGCATCTTCGTTTTTCAAAGAGCCGTCTTCAATATCCACAAACCGAGCCAAGAATTCGTCCTGATTATCGGGCAACAGTAAATGATTCTGAACACGCACCGCGCCTTTCTCCACTTTCAACCCGTTGGAATTCAATATTTCCACCACCGTTTTCTCGAAATCCTCGTCGCTCATTAAGATTTCACCACTTCGTTCCACGCCTGAATAATTATCTTCTACAGCCCCTCCTCCAGAATGTAAATTCTGGTCTTCGGTATCTTTTTCCTGTATTACATCGGACAATTTATCCTGAGAAGGCAGTGGAGTAATTATCACCCCTTCGTCGCCGTCTTTCTTACCTACTGCCTTACCTACAACCCCACGTTTCCCACGAGTGATTCTTTTGCCTCTGCCTTTGCCTCCGACACCGTCTCCGCCTTTTTTCTGCGTTTTCGCACGAGGAGCGGCCGGTCCTGGTCGTGCCACAGGCGCGCCCGGTTTCTTATTGATAAATCCAAATGGATTCCGTGTAATGACCAATTCATTCCGATTATAGGCGACATAATCATACGTCTTCAATCCAGCGCGTTCAAACATGTTCAGTATCGCGTCTTTATCCACTTTACTCTGGGTTTCCACTTTCACCTGAAACGTCCAGGTTTTAATGGTGCCTCTCAAAATATTAAACATGACCCCGATTTCACTGGGATAATTGATAATGGGTGTTCCCGACAATAAAATCACCCGGGCATTTTCGGCCGTCATCAACCATTCATATAATTTCAAGGCGATTTTCACTTTGGCCGCCGCACCCCCTTTTTCCGCGCCCTTTTTCGCCGCAGCAGCAGCAGCAGCAGCCCCTTTTCCAGAAACCGATTTGAGTTGGTTATGGATTCGACTGACCAAATTATGCGCTTCATCCACGACCACCACACAGTCATGGAAAGGATTGGGTTTCCGTTTGCTTCCCCGTGGCAAGGCGCGTTTTCCCCGGTCTTCCAAATCCGCGATTTTCTTTGCATTCAATCCATTATAATGAATATCTTCGTATTTCATATGAATCATGGTATCAATTTGTCCATCCAACGACCGACGTTCTTCCGAATCCAAATCCTCGTAATTGGCGCTCTTCGTAGGATTCATCATCCAAGCCCCTTTTTGTTTCTCGATGATTTCACGCGGTATTTGCAGACTCTCCGACAAACTCTCTACCCGGTCCGGTTGCCCATCCACCGACACGAATTCCCAGTGCTGATGGATACGGTATAATTGGTCCCCACAATTCTTCAATTCGTTGAAATAATTGACTTTCAAAGACGCCGGAGTCAAAACGAAAATCTTCTTCTCGCTTTTCATGCCTTCGGCCAAGGCAATGGAACTACATGTATTATGGGTCGTGGTAAAATCCCCCAATAAATATCGCCCATTCCCATCCAACGTAAAACCATAATATTCCCCTGATTCCACTTGTTCCACGGCAATGTCGGTCTCGGCACGCCATGCATCCCCCCCACACCACCAATTACCTACAGCCACCCGTCGCGAAGAAAAAGAAGAAGGAGGAGCCAACAGCGGAACCTCCGAATTCACCCCGAAAATCAAAATCTTCTCAAGATGATAGCACGCCCCGAACCCCAAACTACGCACTAGAAATAAAATACCATCCATAAAACAACGACTATTCAGACCAATTTTATAAACCAATTCGAAACACCCTTTCTCATCGCAATACCCCCCATGACTATCCAAGATACCCGCCAATAATTTCAGACGATTGGCCCTGGAATTACATTTATACAGCATCGGGATTTGTTTGATTTTGATGACGTCCAATTCAATTATTTTGGCCAGAAAATCGTCGTATCCTTCCCCCGCAACTTCATACACAGAGGACCCCCCCGCCCCTTCTTGTTGCAACTGGCGTTTCAAAGATACCCGGTGTCCTTTCAGACTTTCGTTCAAATAATCCACAACCCCGACCTCCCGACAAGTCATCTCAGAAGCTCGACAGATATTTTCCCCAATCCAGTGTCCCATAAAATAAGCATCAATGTCCAACGCCTTTTCCGGAAATTCCACCGCGGTTTGATATCCTTTCAATTCCCCCTTTTTGGCATCCGATAATTTCAAATAATCTTCCACGGCGATTTCCACCACATTTTCACTTGAAAACGGATTCCTTTTAATTTCCTCGAAAAAGGCTTCCGCCTCGCTCCCGGCTTTTTCCACCGTTTCATCATAATAGAAAAACGACCGGGAATGAAATTGATTGTCTTCTATCCATTGCACATTGAAATGATTTCCTGCATCGGTCATACGAGGATAATTCACAGCCTTTAAACATAAAATATGTTCGCGATTCACGGTATATTTATGGGCGGTTTTGGCAGTAGGTATAATTTCATACATCTCATCCTGCCCCCGTGCTAAAGATAACACTTTCCGTGGCATGGAATCATCCCCCATTAAGAGTTCTCCGACACGGATATCCTGGATTTTCTTGACGGTTCCGTCGTACATAATCAGAGGCGTATTGATTCGATGACATTTTCCAGTACCTAACCCGTGGTATAATAGTAAACCGCGATAAGGGGAATATAAATTCATGTAATCGGTAATGACTTTCTGATGTGTCATTAATTCAAAAGCGCCTTTTTCTTTCTGGGTTTGGCAAGAGATATCTTTTTCTTTGTCAGCCAATTGTGTGCGATATTTGGCAAATAAATGGTTGATTTCGGATAAAAATTTCTTACGATTGTTTAGATAATAAGAGGAGACACGATGGACGACCGGTTGTTGCGGAGGTGGTCGTGGATTCGGGGCTGCGTTTTTGGCGACTTCTGCGTTGGAAATCCATTTCTCAATTCGGGCTGCGGGTTTTTGGGGGGCCTTTTTCGGGGCCTTTTTCGGGGCCTTGTCGTCGGTTTTCGGGACTTTTTTAGCGGCTTTTTTGCCAGGAGGGGCGGTAGGTGGTAATTCTTCGGCAGAGGGGGCCACAGGTTCGATTTCCAATGCCTGGGGGACTTGTGGGTCGACTTTCTCCGCATCTTCGGCGTCTTCTGATTCCGCACCTTCGGTGTCCTCGGCGTCTTCGACATCCAAATCTGAAACCCCTACTGCAAATGGCTGCCGCGGAATTTCGCGCAAAGAAGGCCGAACGGTTAAGGCACCTCGTTTCGCCAACCCTTCCAAAACCTTTTTTCGGTCAAAGAAATTTTTGGTATTATCAATCATGACGGGTTTCTTGGAAGCAACGATTTCCAATTCGGGTGCCTCTTGAGGCTGCTTCTGGGCCCGAGGTTGCGCTCGAGGCTGCGCCTGCGCTCGAGGTGCATCCATCGCCGCGGTTTCATAAGGTAATAGAATATATTTTTCATCATACGATTTGGCAGGTTTTTTCCTCTGTAAAAGAGCTAAAGGATTTGCATTCATATTTTAGAGGGATTTGGTATTTTTTTTATATAAATATCTTTCTTTCTATTCTAATTTGTATCGATTTGCTAGAACCGGGGGTATATTTTATCGGACCTATTTTCATAATCAATCCTACTGCCCCTTTTCGCGAGATTTTCGACCCGAACGTCCAACATATCAACATAAAGATTTCGATATAATAAACCCCATATTCGCCCCCCCCCCTCGGAATGTCTCCCCTTTTTTCCCATCTCCTTTTTGCAACTTTCATATCCACCACCCTGGAAGCCTACCAACTCCCTCTCCGCCGACCGCTACATATCCATTACCCTCTATCTCAAGAAGAACCCCAGGAATTATTGAAACGTATCCAGAACCACCAAGTCTCCGAAATACGGGTCGCCGAGGATTTGAAAAGCGTGATATCCATACCCAATCCACTGCCCCTTTCCGCCGACCCTTCGTTCGATCAACCCCACTCCGTATTTGATATTACCAGTTTACTAAATATGAATATGGATTTGAATCAAAATGGGGAAACCTATCATACTACCAAAATCAATTCTTTCCTATTGCCTAAAATCATCGATGCCAGTCTGGAGAATTCCGTGCAAACCACTTTCCTCCAAGAATCCTTTATCTCCCATTTTCTCCACAACCCCTTTGGAACTTTGTATGAAAATGCATTCCCCCTTTTCCTAGGGTTTTTTATCCTACAAAGCATCCTCCAATATTTTCAACAACCACCTCAAACCCCATTTGGAGGAAGAGGAAATGTTTTCCCAGGCACCGGAATCCGAGGCGGCGGGAATCGTAATCCCTTTTTCGGTGGTGGATTCGACGACACACCTGACCCCCTCATCCTTTCCAATACCAAAAATACCAGCCTGAGCGACTGGGCAGGGAGTCCGGAAATCTTCTACGAATGTTATGAAATCATTTCCTACCTCCAAAATGCATCCGAATTCCAATCCGTGGGTGCCGAAATTCCTCGCGGAATATTACTGGAAGGACCACCAGGCACTGGGAAAACGCTTTTAGCCCGTGCGATTGCTTCCGAAGTGAATGCCTCTTTTATTTCGGTGGTAGGTTCCCAATTCGTCGAAATGTTTGTCGGCGTGGGCGCCCTACGTATCCGCGAATTATTCCAAACCGCACGTGAAAACCTACCATGTGTCTTATTTATTGACGAAATCGACGCCATTGGCAAAAAACGTGGCGGAGGGGCATCGGGATTTTCAGGCAACGATGAACGCGAACAAACCCTCAATCAACTTTTAGCCGAAATGGATGGATTCCAGGACAACGAAGGGCTGCTGGTCATTGCCGCCACCAATTTGAAAGACACCTTGGACAAAGCCCTGACACGCCCGGGACGTTTCGACCGTATCTTGTCCGTACCTTTACCTGATACCCCTTCCCGCGAAAAAATCCTGCATAAATATTTAGATTCCAAACCCGTGGATACGTCCAGTCTGTCCATCGAAGAATTGGCGGAATTGACGGCGGGGTTTTCAGGCGCGGATTTGAAGAATTTGGTGAACGAGGCGCTGATACATATGATACGCCGACGTAATTTGGAGAAAACCCTGCCGCCATATTATTTGTCCAATTTCTTCTCCCATTATGTCGTGGAACACATGTCGGATAATTATATGGATAAACCACCTATGGCCATTCTGAAACGGGAAGACGTCAATCAGGCACTGGAGAAGATTTTAATCGGAATTGTGAAACAAAATGATACTCGGAGTATCGACATTCAACGCCGAGTCGCTTTACACGAATTGGGTCATGCGATTATGGTGGCAACGCATTCCGACGATTTCGATTTACAGAAAATCTCCATCCAAAACACCTACTCGGGCATCGGGGGATTCACATTGTTCCGACCCAAACGGGAAATCACCGAAGGGGGATTATACACGAAACAATTCTTGGAAAAAAGGCTACAGATAATGCTGGGAGGGAGGGCCGCCGAAGAAATTTTTTATGGCCCCCGATTTGTATCTTTAGGTGCCACCAAGGATTTAGAAGAAGCGAATAGTTTAGCGAAACAAATGGCGGAACAATATGGGATGGGGAGTAATGAAACCAATGTCTATTTCCGTGTGCGCGACGATTCAGGTTTGGGGGGAATCGGAGGGGCCATGGATTCACTATCTGAACATACCAAAGCGAAATTGGAAAAAGAATCTTACGATTTAGTCGCTTGTGCTTATCAGAAAACCCTGGACAAAATCCGTCATTATGAAATCAAACTGGAGAAACTTTCCCTAGTACTTTTGATGGAACGCGTGTTTTACGGAAATCCGTTTTGCTAAATGCCCTGGGAAAATATAAGAAACCCATAATAATATAATCATTCTTTTTACTGGGATTTTTCCGCAAATTTGAAATGGCACCTGTTTTATTATTGATACTATTTTTATCCATATTCATTATTCTAGCATTGGTTCATCGTTTTTTACAGAAAGGAGTTTCGGGAGTTTCTAGTTTTTCAGGGGTTTCGAGTCATTATTCTTATTATGAAGGTATGGAAAATTCTATCGAAGGAAATGCTGATAATTCAAAATCCACCCAAGACTCAACATCAACCACTCCAGCACCTACTACCCCAGCACCTACTACTCCAGCACCTACTACCCCAGCACCTACTCCAACCCCTACAAAATCTAATCCTTTATCTATTTCCATGGGTTCAGGAAATACTACTACGACTTCCGGAAATTGTGCCATCAGTAATCCCCCCGATGGAACCATAGCAATGCATTTACAAATCCCACCTTTGCAATTCAATATGGATGTCAATGATTTAATAAAACAAGGATTAAATACGTTTAAAGATAATATGATGAAATCTTTGACGCTTCCTTCTTCTTGTCCTTCTGCTCAAATGACTGCTCCTCCTTCCGGAACTCCATATCCTGCAGTAGATTCACCGCCTTCTGAAGGTATACCGACTCCAGGTTATTCTGGTATACCGACTCCAGGTTATTCTGGTGGAATGAATTCAGATTATTCTGGTGGAATGAATTCAGGTTATTCTGGTGGAATGAATTCAGGTTATTCTGGTGGAATGAATTCAGATTATTCTGGTGGACTACCTCCAGGTTATCCGCCCGTTGAATGTGGAGATAATAGATGTATACCAAAAACGCAAATACAACCTCAATCCAATTCAACCTGTAGCCAATGTGCAAATGGAATTCAAAGTGGAAGTGTATGTAATAATTGTGGCGGTACTGGAAACAGCAGTAGCGGCCAATCCTCCGGAAGCAGTAGCGGCCAATCCTCCGGAAGCAGTAGCGGCCAATCCTCCGGAAGCAGTAGCAGCCAATCTTCCGGAAACAGCAGCGGCCAATCCTCTGGAAGCAGCAGCAGCCAATCCTCTGGAAACAACAAGAACAACAGCACTAACAACACCAACAACAACACCAACAAAAATGACACCATAGGTTCTGGTGTCAAAGGTGCAATTGATACGGTAGGAAATGATACCAACACCGTATTGAAAACCCTCGGAGGCCATACCAAAGATGTCGCCTATGGACTTGGAAATGGAGTAGATGATATCGCCGACGCCACAGGTAAAAATGCAGATTCCGTGGTCAATACCATCGGCCGAAATGCCGATGCAGTCGTCAACACGATTGGCAGAGATGCCGATGCAGTTGCCGATGGGATTGGTAATAATTTGGATGCCGTAGTCAACACCGTTGGACGAGATGCCGATGCAGTAGTCAGCACCGTCGGCCAAAAGGCAGACAAAGGAATTCGCACCGTAGGTTCCTATGCAGACAAAACCGTCGATAAAGTAGGTGAAAAAGTAAACAAGGTAGTCAATACTGTGGGATACGACATCGAACAAAGTGCAGACTCTGTAAGAAGAGGTGTCCGAACCGTCGGCGGGGATTTGAACGATGGTGTTAAAGTAATAGGTTCCGATGTAGGGCAATTTCTGAACGGAGTTGGGTTTTTCGCCCAAAATAGTGGGAATGCAGTGGGCTCCGAATTGAATTCCGTGAAAACCACCGGCACCAATCTAGGAGGCGTCATGAATTATTTAGAAGATGGCGTAGATAATTTGAACAAATCGGGGTCCGGTTCTGGTTCAGGAACCACCACCATGAAACCCGTCCCCGGCTCTTATTTGACCACCCCTTATCATACTGCTGGTTCCACCCCGGGGCCAAATACCACCCCTTATCAATCCAAAAATATTCCTACAACCCCTTATGTATCCGGTGCCAGTCAAAATCAAAACCCCTTCAACTCAAATAACATTTTAAATAGCAACAATACCAACAATACCAACAACACCCAACTAAATTCTGTGAATCAAACCATCAATGCCCAAGGTCAACAAGGTCCAACCCAACAATTCCAATTCCAAGCCCAAAATGGCGCCAATCCGGCCGCCGTATATAAAAAAACAGAAGTCGTAACCAATTACGAAGAACCAACCATCCGTAAAAACATCCAATCCCCTAGTGGCCCCGTTTTCATCGGCAGTCTCGGTGATAAATCCCAATACGGAAATGCCCCTGGAGCTATCGGCGGCTCTCAAATGGACCCTTATTCCTATTTCGGAAATATTCCATCCAAAGGATTCAAATCTGACCCACAACCTTTTGGATTCTAATTATGCTCCAGAAAACGACGACGACAAAAAATATAATCCAACTAGATTATATTTTCTCCAACCTCCCCCACCCCACAAACCCAAAGAATCAACCTATAGCCCCCTTACTACCAACATTCTGGAAGTGAATCTTCCGAATTACTACGATATTCGGAAAATTCCTCGAAAATCGGGATGATTTCACGGAACAAATCGAAATGGACGGTTTTGTTGACTTCCTCCGACTTTTTGTCCAAGGATTTTCCCTCCTCCGACTTGGAAATCATTCCCACTGCCCCTCCTCCTCTCCTTTTCTCCAAAGCAATCACATATTCTTCACGATGACGGATAGGCGTTCCTTCCGGCCAATGTGCTCGATTATATTCATCCAACCAACAAACCGCATATTGAGGACAATAGCCCTCATTAATATCAATCAAATCCTGTTCGCAAGTAAAAGTATATTGACGAAACATTTTGGGGAATCTTCGGTTCTCCTCCCCTTTTTCCCCACCCTCCAAACAAAAGATGGATTTCACCGGAAAAGAATAAGACGGTTTTTGTAATTTCTGCATTTCCATTTGCGCGTTTCAACAGATGGCTGTAGGTATATTATTACTAAAATATTCAATTTTTCAGATTTTTCAACCCCCAACCCAGAACCCCCCAACCCTAATCGAAATCCATGTAATCGTATCCCGTCTCTTCTAAATTTGGATAGTCTCCGTCGTCCAATTCATGTTCTACAACCCCTTTGGCATTTGGGTCCAAGATAATTGGAAAAGTACATAGGAAATATAAATCATCCCGTATTTTGCGCGAGGTTTTATGCCAATTATGTCGCAAGATTTTCCCATACCCCGTATTCAAAATATCCGGCTTGAAAATCGAAAAATCCGCGCGATGTTCCCACACATAATGGGCTACATAATATTGGTCCCATGGCCATTCATGTAAATGGCTTGGGTCCGCCTGGATATTTGCAATCAAAGTTTGATACATTTTCAGGGCATATTCGTCGATTTTCAATATGAACGACCCGCTATTGATATAGGTATTTTTTTGGATATAGGGGTCTCGAGAATAAGCACCCTGTTTCCCCATTTCCGCCATGTCCTTGACCAATTGTTGTAATCGGGAAGCATCTTGCACCCAGGCATCGGTGTCTAAAAATACCATGTAGGGAGCGGGCTCGGATGACTGTCCACCCGCAGATAGAATTTCCTGTAGCCATTCCGCTACTACATAGATTTTCCCCATGGCCGGATGATTTTCACGGTAATATTCCGGTTTCATATCGCGAAATACATGCTCCCATCCCATAAGATTACATACTTTCACATTTCCACGGAGAGATAATTGAATATAATCGAAAGGATAAGGAGGAGACATTCCTCGATTATCCGTTTGGAAAATATATATTTTCGGATGCGGCATTTCGGATTCTGGGTTCTGGGTTTATATTTCTATTATCGAAAAGAATAATAATAATAATAGAAATAACATCAAAAAAGTATTTATTCCCCTTTTTTCCGCTCTCTTTTTTGGATTGGGTTCCAGGTTTCAAAAGGGGCCGTGGAATATATATCTACAGCCCCTCCCCCCGACTTCGGGCAATTTATTGACGCCAATTTTTACCACAATTTAAACAAGTAATGAATACGGTCGCCGGCTCATCTGCACTCCGGGTCTGCATCTCGTAATAGGTACAACGTTTAGACCTACATTTACGGCAAGTAAACATATCGGTAGAAGCCTGCATGTTATCCGATAATTTGGACGCATCACGCATGGTTTTACGTTCAATCATTTCTTTCCATTGTTCGGGCTGGAATTCCTGATGCGTCATTTTGCTCAAGATTTCCGCCGTGATTTCCCCCGAACAAAGCATCTGTCTCAGTTCCTTGTTGGATTCCAAATTCCACATTACACTGCGAAGACGCGACAAATAGATTTGCACAAATAATTGCGATTCCCATTTACATAATACCTTTTTCAGTTTGGATTCACGGATGGTGAAATTATAAATACCTTTTTCCACATTCATCGAAATCGATTGTTTTTTTTCCGTGTCTAAATCCATGTCCGCGAAAAGTTCCCCAATTTTATACTGGAGATTTTGACGGAACATTTCTGGTTCTTTGATTGGCTGAATTTGATGCGACATTTTGGGGGTCTAGATTCTATAGGTTTCTAAATAGGTAGTGGGAAGATTTGTTTATTCTTCTTTTTCAATTTTTATCGGTTCTTCTTCTTCTTCTTCTTCTTCTACGGTTTCCGATTCAGGCAGCGCCGGGGAGACAGAATCGGAATCCAAACAAGTGAAACAAATACGATGTTTAATACACCATAATGGAACCTCGTCGCGTTGGAAATAGACGCTTGCATATTCGGTGTTTTCGGTATCTTCTTCTTCTTCCAAATCTTCGGAGTCCGGTTTCTCTAGGGGCAGTGGAATATCTTCTACAGCCCCTTCCTCCGGTTCTTCCACTGCCTCTTCGACGGATTCTTCCACCAATTCTTCGACCGGTTCTTCCTCGGTATCCACGGGTTCTTCCTCCAAATCTTCGACTAGTTCTTCCTCGGTATCCACCGAATCTTCCACGGCCCCTTCCTCCATTGGCTCTGGATTAATATCTAAACTCTTTCGTTTCGCGGGGAGGTCCTCTTCCCATTCTTCCTCCATATCCATTTCCGATTCTTCTTCTTCGGGCACAGGTGTGCTAGAACGTTGCACATAAATTTTCCCCACAAATTCGTTTTCCACAATCACATCATCCTCTTTACGAATTTCAGTAGAAGGTGCAAAATAAAACTCAATCTGTTCCGCCCCCTCTTTTCCACCACCACCGCCATACATCCAATCCCGAGACTCCAAATCCCGTTTCAAATGCGACCCACCTTTCATAAGTTTATCCAGTTCCAGCGACTTCAAAAGTGCCTTGGTCTCTTCGTCCAAACGGTAATCGGTATTATACGTAAACACCGCATACCGTTTCACCAATTTCACATCCTCATCCCCCATCAATTCATGGGTAAAATAATAAAAATATCCATATTCATCTTCCGTCCGTAAATGTTCCAAATCGGTTTTCCCAGGCGTCAGTTGATATTTATCTTTCGGAGAAACGTAATGCGGTTCCTCGATTCCCGGCAACGTCTTCCCAGTCGTAGTTTCCACGGCCTTCCCTTCCTGTGCTTCCTCCGTCAATTTCGCTTTATCTTGGCATAAATAGAGGCAATAGGGGATTTCCTGGGGCGCTTCCTCCGTCGCATCATATTCGGAATCTTCCCCGAATACCACGGAATCAATTGGACTCATCGGAGACCCATAGATGTATAATAATTCCGGGTAATTATAAAACAAGGCCCGCATTTTCGCATCCACCGGCATTTCCAGCACCTTGTGGCGATTCAGCATCTCGTCCAGAATGGCCAATTTACCCATTGCCCCCTCCCCCCCAGGAAGGACCTGGAAAAACACATATACTACTCGGTCTTCTTCCCCTGGCCCGAAAACATAACCATGGTAATCTCGTTCCATACGTTCGCTGGTATACGCTTCCTCGGCTTCCTCGTCTTGTCCACCTGTAATCCCCAGTTCCACGAATTTCTTGCGACAAACATCCAAAAACGCGGCATGTTCCTCTTCTTCCGAATCCTCCCCGCCCAAACCTAAACTCAAGGCCTCAAATACCGTCTCCGGAAAAGCCAACACATTTTCCGCATTCGGAACCAACCAGAATTCCAAGAAAGGCGTAATGGCATCGGTATTCACGCCAAACAAACAGAACCGAACCGTGAATTCCCTTTTCGCCATTGGTGCGTCCACACCTCCCCCTCCCAATAATTTCATCCATAACCCCCCATGACCCCC
>Ga0187844_10002679_pt1 | contig 12402 bp, 12 predicted proteins | sample SpaLakP09_SKY_50_FD_134517 | JGI IMG/M metagenome (GOLD analysis project Ga0187844, IMG submission 134517) | Oligotrophic lake water microbial communities from Sparkling Lake, Wisconsin, USA - SP09_SKY_50 | ecosystem: Environmental > Aquatic > Freshwater > Lake | place: USA: Sparkling Lake...
GCCATAGCCATGGCCATGGGTTCTTCCACTTGAGCAGACACAGGCAGGTCGCGCAAAATTTGGTTGAATTGGTGGGGTTTGAAGTCGGTCACCAGTGGTGAGGTGGGGTCTGTGGCTAAGGGGTGCGCTGGGTCTATCAGCGCCATGGCATAAATCGGCTCAAAATCAGTCACGAACAAGGCCTTGTAACCATAATCATCCACTGGCCCTAGGTTGTAATAGCGCAAGCCATTCTTGGCAGCCCAGCGACAAGCCTGTAAGCACGCATAAATGCCGGGTGAGCGGTTTTTATGTGCGCGGTTCCATTGACAAAAACTGCCATAGAGCTGGTTGTATTTGGGCAACAAAATAGACACATCGGTAAGCACCAATTCGCCTTCTTTGTCGTGAACTTTCAGAACCAACACTTCAAGGTCGCGCACATAGTCGACAAAGCCCTCTACCTCACGGTCATCGATGCAATAGTTGGCAAAGTGCTCGCCACCCATTTCAAACATGTCGTCTACGCTCAGCTGGCTGCCAGGAATCACTGTTTCGGTGTAGGTGAAATGTTTGTATTGCTTATCAAGTTCACGAAACTTTCTCTCGCGACGCTCTTGGCTCCAAAAGTCATCCGCAAATGTATCGACCAAGCCGTATTTGTCGTTGATGGGTACGCCATAGGGGCTGTCGGGTGGCAAGGCATACACCACAAAAGGGCGCGGCGCAAAGGACAGCATTTCCTCGGAAACATTGATGTAAGGGCAAAGTGCATCCCAGCGGGTGGTGTAGTAGAGAATATCGTTGTGGTCGCTTTCAACCAATAAGTTGTCCTCGGTCCAACTTTGGCAACCCACATGCCGCACACGAGGGGCGGAAGAAAATAGGTTTGCAGGTTTGAACTGATAAAGCGTGCCATTCATAGTGTTGCCTTTTGTGATGATTTTTTAGGTTTTGTTTTGTTTTTATAGGGTGCGATTTTTTTCAAGTCGAAATACGACTTGTCCACCTCGAAGTTTTGCTGCAAAAAAACAGGGTCGGTCAGTTCAAGTTTCGCGACACCAGCAGAAACTTTAGCCAAATGGGCAGAGGCCTCGCTTTGGCTGTCTGCCAAGCCTTGGAAATACACATCCATCAAGGGGCAATCAGCATCAAAGTAGAAATTTTGTTTTTGTGGGTTGTAGCTCAAAGGATAGAGCGTGCAACCAAAAGGTTTGTCGTCGCCAAGCGTGCAACCATTGCTGCCGAGGTGGTCGCACTTTATTTGTATACAAATACTGCCAAGCTTTTTTTCTTCTTGCTGGGTAAGAGTGATTTCGAGGGGGGGATAGCCCGACTCAACGTTACAGCAACGCTGGCATTCGGCGCAGTGGTCAAACAACACGCATCAACTCCGAGGGACACATGATGGAAACTTCAAACTGCGAAGAGGGCAAAAAGTTACAAGTGTCATCAAGCGTCGGTAGGTTTAGAACATCTTTCAACATGATCCAAACCAAAAATTCCTTTGTAGTGAAGACATAACAAAAACATCAATAATTATTAACGGATTTGACATCTTGCGTCAAGAAATCCTTTTTTGTTTTTTTAGACAAATTCAATTATTTTTTAGGTTCTGCAACAGCTACTTTCACCAAGTCGCCATCGGTGACGCCATCGGGTGGGCTTTCAATGACCCGATCGGTCGCATCCAATCCGGAAGACAGCTCCACTTTATTTCCGTAGTCGCGCCCAATCACCACTGCTTTAAGTACCACTTTGTTTTCAGCCGAAACAGTGGCTACGCGCAAGCCCGCTTTGGTGAAAATCAGCGCGCTGGGCGGCACGCTCAGGCCTGCAGATGCGCCGGCCAATTCAAAGCTCACATTGGCAAATTCGCCTGGCAGTAATTCGGTGTTGGGGTTGTCTGCCGCCAACTGAATCAACATGCTGCCAGAGCTGGTATTGATGGCCTGCGACAAAGACATCACGGTTGCGGTGAAGGTCTTGCCTGATTTGCCCGGAACGGTGAATTTAGCGACCGAACCTTTATGGATTTGTGCCACATAGGCTTGCGGTAAATTGACATACAAACGCAGACGTTTGATATCTGAGACAACAAACAATTCACTGCCTGCACTCCCACCCGCATTGATGAGCGCGCCCACATCGGTATTGCGTGCGGTGACCACACCTGCAAAAGGTGCAACGATACGGCTGAAGTTTTTCATGGCTTCAATGCGGTTGACATTGGCTTGGGAGGCCGCCACGATGGCTTGCTTGGCTTTGTAGTCACCGAGTTTTTCTTCGACGGCTTGAGAAGATACAAAGTTGGTGGCCAGCAATGACTGCCAGCGTTTCGCAGTGTTTTCAGACAGTGCTGCATTGGCTTGGGTGCTGGCCAACTCAGCTTTGGCTTGAAGGATTTGTTGATCCAGGTCGGGCGTATCAATCTCGGCTAACAGTTGACCTACTTTCACAGGCGTGCCTATATCGGCTTTCCAACTTTTCAAGTAACCGCTGATCCGCGCATAAATAAGTGCTTTGGAAAAAGCTTCGATTCGACCGGGCAACTCCAAACTGGCAGAACCCGTGGCGGGAGAGGGTGCAATCACGCTCACCGTCATCACAGCTTGCGCTTGAGCGCGATCATTGAGGCGGGCCGCATCAGATTGGCGAGCCCCCATGCCACTGAAAACCACATAAATGGCTATTGCAGCACCCAAGACCAGTAGGGTCCATAAAAGACCGCGTGACACCTTAGGGCTTGATGACTCAAACATGACTGACTCCGAAAGACGAGGGGGTGGCGCGTGGTGAGCCACGCTTTGAATGAACCATACTGAAAATAAGAGGAACAATGACCAAGGTTGCCACTGTCGCAAAACACAGGCCGCCAATCACAGCTTTGCCCAGTGGTGCATTTTGCTCGCCGCCTTCACCCAGCCCCAAGGCCATAGGAATCATGCCAATGATCATGGCCAAGGCTGTCATCAGCACGGGTCTGAAGCGGACAAAGCCTGCATCTAAAGCCGCGGCTAGGGGGTCTCCCCATTCTTCAAGACGCTCGCGCGCAAAGGTGATCACCAGCACACTGTTGGCAGTCGCCACACCCATGCACATGATGGCACCCGTGAGCGCTGGCACCGACAGTGTGGTTCGTGTGGCAAAAAGTATCCAGACAATGCCCGCCAAAGCACTGGGCAAAGCACTGATGATTACAAAGGGGTCCCGCCATGACTGGAAGTTCACCACGATAAGGAAGTAAATCAGCACCACAGCAGCCAACAATCCCCACAACAAACCCGAAAAAGCTTTTTCCATGGTGCGTACCTGCCCCTGCAAAACCACTTTGCTGCCTTTGGGCAGATCGGCTTCAGTCTCGGCGATGAGGCGACGCACCTCTTTGGCCACAGAGCCTAAATCGGTGTCTTGTGTGGTGGCATTGATTTGCACCATGGGTTGACCGTCGTACTGACTCACCACGGCATTTCGCGTCGTGCGGTTGAAACTGGCAATCCCGCCCAATAACTGCTGATTGTTGTTGGTGCCAGAGGCCACGGGGATGTTGGCCAAGTCGCTTAGCGTATCTAAGTTGTACTGGGGTGCTTGCATGACCACGCTGTAAGAGATGCCATTGGCAGGATTGAGCCAAAAGGTGGGCGCGACTTGGCTGCTGCCGGCCAGGTTGACCACCATGTTGTTGGTCACGTCTTTGGGGGTGATACCTAACTCTTGCGCTTGAACGCGGTCCATGTTCACATCAATGGCTGGACTCTTGGAAGACTGCTGTATGCGCGCATCCGCCACACCCGGAATGCGGCGAATTTCTTTGAGCAACTTATTGGCATAGTCGAAATTGCCTGCCAAATTGGCACCGCGTATTTGTATATCGATAGGTGCGGGCGCGCCAAAATTCAAAATTTGACTCACGATATCGGCAGGTGGGAAAGAAAACACCGTATCGGGGAATTCACGCGGGAGGGTTTCGCGCAGCTGCCGCACATAGTCGGCTGTTGGCAAATGGCCTTTACGCAAAGCGATTTGTATATCGCCATCTTGGGTGCCAATGACACCGGTGTTGTTGTAAATCAAATTAATCCAGCTAGGGGGTAGACCTATGTTGTCGACCAAGGTGGAAATTTCTTCTGGGGGAATCACCTTTTTGATCGACTTTTCAATCATGGCAAACCGCGATGCAGTTTCTTCGACCCTGGTGCCAATGGGCACTCGCGCATGGATCAGAATTTGTCCGCCATCCACATCAGGAAAGAAATTGCTGCCCAAATAAGGCAACAAGGCAAAAGAGCCCAAGACAAAGCTCATGAACACCACCACCACTTTGCTTCGGTTGAGCAAGGCCAAATGCAGAATATTTTTATAGCCCTCACGGAACCGCTCAAAGCCCGCTTCAAAGCTACGTTGAAACAATACCAAGGGATTGCGACTGGGAGGCAATGGGGCATGCGGTTTGAGTAGGTAATTGGCCATGGTGGGAACCAATGAGCGCGACAGCAAAAACGAGAAAGCCATGGCAAGCATCACAGCTTCGGCCATGGGAACAAACAAAAAGCGCGATACGCCGTCCAAAAAGAACATGGGCACAAACACAATACAAATACACAGCAGAGAAATAAATGCCGGTGTGACGATTTGCGCCGCGCCATCCAAAATGGCGGTTTCAACTTCCTTGCCTTGCTCGAGGTGCCAGTTGATGTTTTCAATGGTGACGGTGGCGTCGTCTACCAAAATACCCACCGCCAAAGCCAAGCCGCCCAAGGTCATGAGGTTGAGGGTTTCACCCAGAGCTGCCAAGCCAATCAGGGCGCCCAATATAGACAAGGGAATAGAGATGGCAATGATCACGGTTGAGCGCCAACTGCCCAAAAAGAGAAATACCAAAAAACTGGTAAATACAGCTGCAATGGCGGCTTCCATAGCCACTGCGCTGATGGCGGCTCTGACAAAAATGGATTGATCGTTGATGGGCTTGACGATTAAAGTAGGCGGCAAAGACGACTTGATGCTCTCAAGTTTTTCGCGCACACCGTCCACAATGGCCAAGGTTGAGGTGCTGCCGTTTTTCAAAACAGACATCAACACAGAACGACTGCCATCGACATGCACGATATTGGTTTGCGGCGAATTACCGTCATGCACATCGGCTACATCACGTAAATAAATCATGGCGCCGTTGACCGACTTGACGGGTAAATTTGCCAAGTCTTTGATTTCAGCCGCGGCATTGTTTAAATTGATGGTGTATTCCAAACTGCCGATTTTTTGCGTACCCACTGGGGTGACAATGTTTTGAGCAGCCAAAGCACTCGCCACATCTTGTGCACTCAGTCCTCGGGCTTGTAACTCGGGCAATTTCAAATCGATTTGCACCAAACGTGATTTGCCGCCATAAGGAAAGGGAATGGCCGCGCCGGCCACACTGACCAATGGCGTTCTCACCTGCGTGAGACCAAGATCAGCCAAGTTTTGTTCGGACAGTCCTTGGCCCGAGAGAGCCAGTTGCAATATAGGGACGGTAGAGGCGTTGTAGTTGACGATTAAAGGCGGCATAGTGCCAGGCGGCATTTGGCGAACCATCACTTGCGAGATGGCTGTCACTTGGGCGTTGGCAACCGCGATATTGACACCTGGGTGGAAAAATATTTTCACAATGCCAACGCCAGCATACGAGTTGGCATCGATGTGCTCAATGTCGTTGACCGTGGTGGTTAACACTCGCTGATACAGCGTGGTGATGCGTCCAGCCATTTGGTCGGGCGGCAAACCTGTGTAGGCCCAAGCCACAGCAATCACGGGAATGCGAATTTCAGGAAAAATATCTGTTGGGGTTTTCAGAGCAGCTAAAGGACCCAGTACCAATATCAGCAAGGCCATCACCACAAATGTGTAGGGTCGCTTGAGGGCCGTGCCAACAATATCGAATGCCATACTTCAAGGCCTTTTAAGTAATGTCCAAAAACAATTCAAATTATTACAAATACATTTTGTCTTCATGTGACGGACTTGAGATAGTCCAGCACCCATGCTGCATCAGAATCACTAGGGAAAATGGGGTAGTGCACCGTTTGAATCACGCCTTCATGCGCGACGATGGTTAAGCGCTTAAGCAAGGTCTGACCCAAAGATTCAAAAGTGGGTAAGTTCAAACTTTTCTGAAAATGCAAATGCTCATCACTCAGCACGGGAAAAGGTAACTGCAAACGCTCGACCATTTCTTGTTGGTATGCCGTGTTTTGGGTGCTAAGGCCAAATAATTGCGCACCCAAAGCTTTGAAAGCAGGATGGGCTTGCTTATAAGCATTGGATTGAGGGGTGCAACCACGCGCACCCGCAATCTGGTCCCATCCCGGGGGCAAGGCCACGCCGGGAACACCTGTCATGGGGTAACAGTAAATCACCACCCATCCCATCAAAAGAGAAACATCCACTTCAGCTGCGTGGGTGCCCATCAAGGCAACAGCTGGCAGGGACAGACCCAACAAATGCGTCGCAGCGCCATCGTCTAAAGGAACAGGCAAGTTATCGGGTGTTGTGTCGTAGTTGGACATGGCGGCACAAGAGGTTGCAAAATAGCCATTGTGGCCCAACACACCACACCAACTTGAGATAAAGAAAGTTATTTGCCATGATTCTTGGAATGAACCATTTCACTGCCATTGCGAAAGACCCAGTTGCAACTTTGGATTTTTATGAGCGCCTGATTGGTTTAAAGGTGGGTCCTAGGCCAGACTTGGGTTTTCCTGGAGCGTGGTTATATGCGGGCGACACTGCAGTGCTTCATTTGTATTTTGAGCGACCCATTCCCGATCCACCTGCGGGTGTCATAGACCACATGGCATTCACAGCAAGTGATTTAAAAACAGTGAAAGCCACTTTTGACGAGATGGGATACCCGTACAAATTGCAGCATAGACCCCAAGGTCCTTGGCAGTTGTTTTGTCTCGATCCCAGTGGCGCCAAGGTGGAGCTGAACTTCAGTCCCAGCGAAAGCCTAGATTAAGCAACTTCATTGAAAGGTGATATAAAACACCAATCACTTTAAGGAAGTTTCATGGAATCGAATTCCTTCTTATCTTTTTCTACGATTGTTTACATTGCTTTTTTGGTTTTAATTCTGTTTGCATTAAAGGGCAGCATCAAAATCGTTCCCCAGTCGGAAAATTGGCTGGTAGAGCGACTAGGCAAGTACAACCGAAATTTAGAGGCTGGACTGCACCTCACCATTCCTTTTTTCGAAAGCGTTCGCTACAAAGTTCAAATACAAGAGAGGCAGCTGCCTCCCAAGCCTATCAACGCCATCACGCAAGACAACGTCACCATTGAAATTTCACTCGCGGTTTTGTATCGCATCACCGATGCTTCAAAAACCATGTACCGAATTGCGGATGTGGATGCGGCTATTTTGACCATTGTGAACGGCACGGTAAGAAGCGTGCTCGGCAAAACAGACCTTGATGGTGTTCAGTCAAACCGAAGACATCTGGCCAATGAAATTGAAACCGAACTTCAGGAAGTTTCTGAGGAGTGGGGCGTTAAATTAACTCGCGTGGAGATTACTGAAGTTGATGTCGACGATGAAACCAAGTCAGCGATGCAACAGCAATTGAACGCTGAGAGAAAACGCCGTGGCAGTGTCACAGAAGCAGAAGGCAGAAAACAAGCAACCCAGCTTGATGCGGATGCCAAACTTTATGCGGCAGAAAAAGAGGCTATGGCGAAGAAAATTCTGGCAGACGCAGAAGCTTATGCAGTGAGTTCTGTTTCAAAAGCCATTGCTGATGGTGGCGCCAGTGCTGTGGAGTTTGAAATCAAAAAGATTCAAGCCAATGCCATTCAAGAGCTGTCCAAGGGATCAAACTCGAAAATTGTTTTGGTGCCCAGTGATGTGCTTTCTTCGTTAAGCGGCACTATCGGGCGCATTGCTTCTAAGCTGTAATTTAAATGGAACCCTATCAACTCTCACTTGTATTGGCTTTTGCGCTGGCTCTTGTAGAGCTCTTAACCTTTACATTTATTTTTCTCAGCTTTGCCTTGTCGCTTATTGTCATTTCCATTCTTCAATTCGTGACTGGCGAGTTCAGTATCAACAGAGATATATTGGTATTTGCTGTTTTCAGTATTTTCTTCACCATCGTTTTCAGAAAATTCTTCAAAGGCGGTAAAGACCAAAAAAGTTTGTCTGACAAAGACGATGATGTGAATCTTTATTGATTAAGGCACAAACCGTGCTTTCAGTGTGTGCTGATAGATTTTGGTGGCGCTTCACGGATTCGAACCGCGGACCTGTGGATTATGATGAAGAAAAATCCACATGTCAAGAAAAATTATTCAATAATATCATATACTTGCAATTGTATTTCCAAGAGTATATAAGTGAGTATATAAGTCACAGACGCATTTTTAGGGTAAATTCGACTCCTGAACCCAACACCAAACTCACCACCAAACACTAAATTCATCTGTCTGTATGACTTCCCAAATAACCGACACAGACCCACCTGAGAGAAACCGACTCACCCCCATCAAAGAGACTGTCCACACCATCCGTGGATACCCCTCAAAACTCATCATCTACCAAACCGATGCCTCCAAATACTTCTGGACTCGCATCTACTTCAACAACAAGTACCACATCAAATCGACTAAGACCGAGTCGCTTACAGATGCCAAGAAATTTGCAGTCAAGTTTTACGAACAAGTCCTTGTCACCGCAAATACTGAACGAACCAGTGACACAACTAAGTCATTTGCAGTTGTTGCAAGTCGATATTTCAAGTCAGTAGAAAAGACAACCACCAAGACAGTTCACAGAACTGACCTCTCCAGATACAAGACAGACATTCTTCCCGTCTTTGGTGAGCAAGAGATTGACACCATCACCAACGCACAGGTGAGTGTGCTCATCAATCGCCTAAAAGAACGAGACCTGAGTGTTGCCTCCATCAAACATTACCTAGTAGTGTTGCGAAAGATTTTGAAGTTTGCAGTTGCGAACGATTTGATGCAACACATTCCCATGTTTCCAAAAGTGCAAGGCAGAGTCCTTACTGCTCAGAAAAGAGACTACCTCACCCAAGATGAATATGAAGAACTTGTTGTGAGTGCTGAGAACCTTGCAAAAAAAGAAACCATCGAAAGAGGAGTGCTCATAACTGATGAGATTAAGTACCTCATCCAGTTCATGGTGAACTCATTCATCCGACCCTCAGACATTCGTGTGTTGAAACACAAACACATCAAAGAAATGAAGGAAGGCAAAGACAAGTGGTTAGTCTTGAATCACCCTGCAACAAAGACAAATGCAACCGAGGTGCAAGCAATGCCTGCCTCCGTGCACATCTACAACAAACTTGTTGAATTCAAGAAGTCCAAGAAGATGCGACTTGGACTGGATGAGTTTGTTTTTTTATCTGAGTACAAAAACAGAAATACTGCAATGGAGGTACTTGGCAGACTCTTTAGAAGAGTGCTGAAAGATTCCATGATTGAAGAGAAGACAGGAAAGAATGTCACTCTATACAGTCTCAGACACACATCAATAATGATGCGTCTTGTGATTGGTCGAGTCGATTCCCTTGCCCTTGCAAGAAACGCACGAACCAGTCAACAGATGGTGGACAAGTTCTATGCCTCCCACTTGACCACGCAACATGTGAGGAAGCAGTTACATGCGTTTCCCGAGGCAGAGGAGAAGGCAAGGATTGCATCTGCGAAAAAAGCAGCAAAGAAATCATCCCCCACCCCAAAACCTGCCAAGGTGACGACAAAAACGATAAAGTCTGCTACAAAGTCGACTAAGACACGCATAGGAACGACTAGGACAAGTTCTAAATCGGTTCGGTAAATTGTCTAGTAGTCTGAGTCGCACTTCAGTTGAAAACTTCTAGGAAGACTTGCGTAGATTGATGTGTTTTTAGAGATGAACAACAGAGGTAACAATGAGTTCTAGTGAAAAAATTCAATCAGCAGTTATTGGTGCTGCAGGAGAACATCTTGCAATCTCATACCTATTGCGTAATAACCTTGTTGCTGGACTTGCCCCACAAAACACAGAAAATTTTGATGTTGTAGTTATGAACAAGCAAGGTCAATTACTATTCCCTGTTCAAGTAAAAACTTCAACAGGTAAAGATTGGATGCTGTCAAAGAAACACGAAACTCCGATTAAAAATCTCATTTATATCTTCGTAAGATTTTCAAAAGATTTATTGGACTCAGAGATTTTCATATTGAGTGCAGAAAAAGTGTCTGAAATTACAAAAATGTCGCATCACATTTGGATGAAATTACCTCATAAAGATGGTGGTGTGCATAAAGATTCGGAAATTAGAAATCTTAAAACTGACCACAGGCAACTTACAAACAAAATTACAAACCCCGAAAAATACTTAACAATAGAAGAATTGAATTTTATTGATACCCACTCTCTTGGTTGGATTGACCAATTCAAAAATGCTTGGTATGTATTCAAATAAGAACTGACCATGACCACTTGGCACCGAGCAACTATCAAGTTTCAGTATTCACCGAAGACTGATTTGAATCATCGTTCAATCACTTCTGTCACTACACAGGTCTACGGCAATACTGAGAGTGCTGCCATGCAGACACTACGTAAGATGTATCCAAGTTGGGACAACTTTGTAATTCTTGAGATTGAGTGGAAAAGTTGATGGAGATTCTTCAGAAATTTACCGATGTGAATTTACTGAATGCAAAAAATGAAGTGCCGATTAGTAAAGGCATCTATCTTTGGACAACGCACAATGAAGAAATTGTTTACATAGGAATCGCATTAGGTAAAAATGGATTGAGACACAGAATTTGCAGTCAACATTTGAACCCAAAGTACCTTGAGTTCAGAGAAATCAAGCACAACACTAAGGACGCATTCCAACTAGAACATGCGATAGTCAAAATACGAAGTAACAAGCAAATTAAAAAAGGTATTGACAAGTCATCTTTTAGAAAATCAATCGGCAGAAAACAATTCATTGAACCTGGAATTGGTACTTGCAACTATATTTTGCAGAACTTGAAACTAAAAGTGTTTGTACATGAAGACGCAACTTATATTAAAGAGTTAGAGAAGAATTTGATTTCAACTATAAAACCAATTTTTAATTCAACTCATAAGTAATTTATAAATGAATTTTTTATAAAGGTGAAAATTGGATAACTTCTCGCCAGAAGAATATTGGAAAGCAATCGTCTTGTATGGATTGAATGCGTCTACCTACAAGATTGCTTTCGGTAAAACACTCTTAGCATTGTGTGAACAAGGTCAAAACAAGGTTTCATGGGAAGTTTTATCAAAGGAGTTTTTGCATCAATATCAGATAAGACTGAGTATTGATAAACCTATGCCGCAACTAGATAACTCTTCACGAAAGACTGTAATGGAGAGAGTAGTTGATTCAATGAAATTCAATTTGTCTTTAGATGAAGCAATCTCAGAAGTTGGAAAAAATGCATTTGGCGATGTGATTCATAGATTTGACAATCTTGCAGGTATAGACGATGTCAAAGGAATGTTCTACCGATTTCAAGATGGTAAATACATAGAACTAACAGATAGATTATTTTTTATTCATTCAAATAACCTAACTGAAGTAGAAGACGAATTGAATGCAAGATGGAGTCTGTTAGAGGGTGCATTCTCCATGGTGGGTCATAATTACGAACTCTCAAATGACATTCGTTCTATCTACCTACAAAGTGCAACAGAAAGAAAAAATCTAACAACACAGATTCCATTCTTGCAAGGGTATCAAGGAAATATTTGTTTCTACTGCGGTGAGTCTTTGAGCAATACTGCGACTCATGTTGACCACGTACTACCAAGACAAGTTCTTAACAATGATGAAATATGGAATTTAGTTCTGTCGCATGACCATTGCAATCTAAGTAAGTTAGACAGTATTGTTGGATTGCATTACATAGAAAAATTGCACAAGAGAAATGAAAACATAATGCGAAGTAATCACCCATGGAAGAAAAAGATTGAACTTGCACTAGGTTCGTCTGATGAGAAAAGAAAATCAAAATTAATGTGGCACTATGAAAATATAAAGAATGTATTAGGTCATAACCATTACTGGGGTGGGATAAAAAATTACAACCCTGAAACAGATCCTTTTTATCGCAAGTTCATCTCACAGATGACATCTTATAAAGCACCATCAAGGTCTAAAGTTATTCCTAAAACTATCATTCAGGATAGTTTTGATTTTTAAATGTAAACGATTGATTAAAAAATGACTGAAAAGAAATGCTTATTTTGTGATGTTCAAACAATAGACAGAGAACGCATCATTGCAGAGAATGACCTTGCATATGCGATTCGTGATGGATTTCCTGTGACAGAATTTCACACTCTATTCATACCAAAAAGACATATTGCTGACTACTTTGGTCTTGTAC
>Ga0187844_10002680_pt1 | contig 12395 bp, 12 predicted proteins | sample SpaLakP09_SKY_50_FD_134517 | JGI IMG/M metagenome (GOLD analysis project Ga0187844, IMG submission 134517) | Oligotrophic lake water microbial communities from Sparkling Lake, Wisconsin, USA - SP09_SKY_50 | ecosystem: Environmental > Aquatic > Freshwater > Lake | place: USA: Sparkling Lake...
TTGATCACAGGTGTCAAATCGCCACCGTGGGCAACGAACACACCGAACACGGCGATCATCAAAACGACTAAACCTATTGCTGCCATTGCAAGCTCCAATTGTTTAGGCATGCCGATGCTTTTCGCACCAACATGCCTAGCTAAACTTCCTCTAGATTAACTGATAAATCTGTCGAATTTAAAACAACAAATTTTCAGTTAACAAATTCACGGCCAGAGGTTGTTCGCGGGATCAATGCAGGCACGGTTTCCCATGCGCTGCGGATTTCAGTCATCAGGCTGTGGATTTCATCCAAAGCCACCAAATCATTACGCGCATTCACATACAGCAAACGGCGCGTGATGTAGTTATAAAGTTCGTTCAAATTGCCGGCAAGTTCACCGCCTTTATCGAAATCTAAGGCGCCTTGCAGGCCCAAAACAATGCGACTGGCGCGAGCAATGGATTTGCCTTTTTCAGCAATATTGTTGTGCTGGATATGGCCTTTGGTGGTGGCCAAGCTTTCAATCAACCGTCAAACAGCCTTTGAATGAGTTCGACATTGTTGGCTTTGGAAACGCCAGTGGTGACTTGGACGTCGCCGTAACTTTCAATGGCTCTGGAATTGGCTCGCATGATCAAGTTCTCCTGTGTTCAATCGTTGACCAAGGATAGATCGGCGCCATGTGTGTGAACTTGAGATCAGGCAGCAACGGGAACCGCCTTTTCTTCGGGTTTGGAAGACTCGGCCTCAGCAAGCTCTGCGGGTTCTGGCGTGTCTTGGGTGTCGCGGTTCAGGTTCAACTGAGACAAATCAGGCTCCAACACCTCGCCGCTGGGCTCAGGGCTTTGTGCCGTGGTCATCGCGGGCAAGGCAGGCGTTTCTGGGGCAGCGGCCGGTGCATCTTCCGCAGGCGGCAACATCGCGTCCTCTTCGGTTGACACAGGGTGAATCAGTAAAGTGGCGGAATAAGGCTCGCCCAATCCCAAACCCATGCGGGCGTAAATCATGCCGGTGACTTGGTCGAGAGACTGCTGAATCCGCAAGACATCATCGGGTTTGCTGGTGGAGAACTCGACACCCGCTTGGTAAAGACTGGCCAAATGGTGCATGGGCAGCCAAGACACCACCGAGCCACGCGGCGTGGGGATTTGGCGGTTGTTGGTGGGCACGCCTACCGTGCCAGCTTTGCCATGGCTATAGCCTTCCATGAAGACTTGCTCGATATGCTGGCGCAAAATCGGCTCGTAATGGGGCTTTAAATTAGACACATGCTTAGGCTCCACGCCAGGCAAGGGGATGCCACTCATGGCGTCCCACAAGGTTTTGCCAGCCAACTCGCCAAACAAACCATCATCAAAAGTGGCAGGAATTTCCGCACTTGAATAGCCTTGGTAAATCACGTTGACTTTGTCGATCACATACAGAACCAGCAAAAACACCAACAACACGCCCCAAACCAAAAAGAGTTGAAAGAAGCTGTTCATGAGACGCTCCTAGAAGTTTTGAAAATATCCTCAGGTGCAATTTGTAATTGCACACGCAATTTTTTAACCACCGAAGACAAAATTTGGCTGATGCGAGATTCGCTGACCTCCAACACTTCGCCAATTTCCTTAAGGTTGAGTTCTTCCACGTAATAAAGTTGCATCACCAACTGCTCGCGCTCGGGCAATTTACCAATGGCGTCGGTCACCGCACCCATGAATTGGGCTTCTTCCACCATCACATCGGGCTGCTGCGATGCGTCGTCGGCGATGCCCATGACTTCTTCGGTCACAACTTCCAAGGAATAGGTTTCAAAACGCCGCGCTTTGCCGCGTTCTTTTTGGAAATCATCTAAATCCTTGCCCATGTACTCGGCCATTTCGGCTTGGGTCGGTGCACGACCCAACTCGGCTGAGAGCGCATGCAAGGTTTCGTTGTGTTCTTTGTTGAATGCCACAGCAGAACGCGGCAAAAACGACAGACGTCGCACCTCGTCGAGCATGGCGCCACGCACGCGGCTGTGAGCGAAATTTTCAAACTCGACGCCTTTGCTCGCGTCAAACACCCGCGAAGCTTCCAGCAAACCCATCATGCCGACTTGAATCAATTCGTCCAACTCCATAAAGGCAGGGACTCTGGCCTTTAAGTGCAAGGCCACGCGTTTGACCAAACCAAGGTGGGCCAAGACCAACTCCTCGCCTTGCGGGCGAGACTGCTGGTACATCTTCATGGGGGAAATGGCTCTCATGTACTCCTCGCATTGCTTTGCAGCAAGCGCTCCATGAAAAACTGCAGGCCACCAGACGGATGGTCGATGGGACGCAACTGGGTAGACAACTCGGCCAAGCGGCGGAAATCGCGGGCAGCGGCCGTGCCAGGCGCCAGCTCCATCACCGATTGGTATTTTTTCAATGCAGCCAAGACCATTTCATCGTTTTCTATGGAGGTCAAGTAATGAATAGATTCACCCAGAAAACGCACACACACGTCGTTTAAACGCTGGTAGAGCTTCCAGCCTTGGGTTTGGGTATCGACCAAATTAGGCACCAGATAAATTTCATCCAACTTCATCTCTTGCGTGAGCACTTTGATGGTGCCGTAAGCGTCAGCAATAGAAGATGGGTCGTCTTGAACCACAATAAAGCGGCGTTTACAAGCCGCCAAAAATGCCAACACCGTGGGCGAGAGACCGGCGGCGACATCGACAATAAGGTAATCGATGTTTTTACCCAAATTGCTGAACGCCTGCACGATGCTGGCAGCTTGCAAATGGCTTAAAGCCGCCAACTCCTGCACCCCTGAGGCGCCTGGAATCAGTTGAATGCCTTGACGGGTGGTGATGGTGATTTCTTCCAGCGTCTTTTCGCCCGCCAAAAAATGGCTGAGGTTGTATTCGGCACGCACACCCAAAGCGATTTGGGCGTTCGCCAAACCCAAGTCGGCGTCAAACAACATGACATCATGACCGCGTTGCGCCAAAGACACGGCCAAGTTGATCGAAACGGTGGTTTTACCCACCCCGCCTTTGCCGCTGGCGATGCCGATGACTTCGGTGGTTCTGTTGTTACTCATGGGTAGACCTTGTGTGTTGTGCGGCCAGACGTGAAACTCGGGCCGAGGCCATGGCAAGCGTGCTGCTCATGTCTTCAGCGGTGGTGTCTGTGTAGCCCAGCGACAGATTGGCCAAAGCCACCGTCACCAACTCCTCGACTTGCATTTGCACCGACCATTCGCTGATGCGCTCGCCGCGACTGGCGCCGCTCACGCCGACATGGCCTTCGGTGAGCACTTGAATCAGTGCCCATGGTTGGCTGGCTTCATCCAATTTGGAAATCATCAGGCTTTGCCATTGAATTTGGGGTGTTGAAAGTATCCTACGCAATGAAGACTGGGAAGCGTCAGCGGGAAGAACCACGTGAAATTGTGCCTCTTTGCTGATCGCGCAGATTTCGCCCACGCGTTCACTCATTTGAACACCTGGAGTGTCAATGATGATGAGCTTTCTTTGACCGTGCTCTTCGAGCAAAAGTTTCAAGGTCGTGGCATTGGTGGCACGGAAGCAATCAACGCCGGATTGTGCGCTGAGCAACTGGGTTTGGTTCCAAGCGCCGGCACGCTGATCGCTGTAGCTGATCACTGCCACTTGTTCGCTGCCTAAGTTCACGCTGGCATGCTGCGCCAAGCGAGCCACCATCAGGGATTTGCCCGCACCTGATGGGCCGGCCAGCACATGCACGCCAAGTTCAGGTGCATTCACGCTGCTTTGTTGCATGGAGTGGCAGAGTTGTCGGCGGATTTCATCCAGCGCTGGCTCGACGTCTTCAAAACTTTGGATGCTGTCGATCAGCAAGGCCCGCAAAGCCACGGGAATAGCCGCTTCTTGCAAAGCATTGCGCAGCGGCATGAGGTTGCGCGCCAAGCCCGTGCCTTGCCAAGCCATTTGCTGGCTGAGTTTGAATTCTTTACGCAATGTCGCCAATTCTTCGCGCACCATTTGCACGATTTCACGCCCACGCACTGTGTCGTGTTCTTCAGCCAATTGCTGGGCTGGCGAAACTTCTGCTGCTGCCACGGGCACCTTGATTTCGACGGCCGGCGCGGTTGGCTCTTGCACGGTTTGTTTCAATGAAGCTGCGGGCACAAAGCCTGTAGCAGGCGCTTTAGCGGGTTTACCCAAGCGTTTGTGCATGGCCATGGTGTCGTTGAGCACTTTGCCAAAAGGCGCGGGCTCGGGCGGCGCCACTGGGGCTTCTTGAGCGACTGTCTTAGCCGACAGACTGTAGGTTTTATCGGTAGGCACAAAGACTTCGGTAACCGCTGCCTCAGCGTTTAAGGACTCCACATCGACAGCCACGATCAACTCGGTTTTGCCCTTTACCTTACTGGTAGAGATGACAAGCACGTCGGGGCCATACAAGGCAACTGCCTTTTCGTTGGCTGCCTGGGTGTCACGGGCAATGATTCGCTTGAGTTCCATGGTGTTTCTCTTTGGTCAAATAAAGGGTTGGGGATCAGCTGCGGTTGGTCGCGTTCACGGTGTGAATCACTTTGACCGCTTGGTCATCTGGAATTTCGCTGTAGGACAAGACCGTCAAATCGCTGACGCGAAAACGCACGGCTTTGGACAACCAGCTGCGAATCAGCGGCGAGACCACCAGGACAGCCGCATGGCCTTCGTCCTCCATGGCCCGCGCACCCATGCGCAAGGCGTTAAATAAGTTTTCGGCCAAGCTCGGCTCGAGGACCACCGGCTGGCCGGGCTGGCTTTGCTGCAACACGTTGTGCAGCAGCTGCTCCAAGCCTGGCTCCAGGGTCATCACAGACAAATTGCTGGACTCGTCGACCAAGCTTTGCATGATCATGCGACCCAGTTTGGGGCGCACATAAGCGGCGAGTTGTTCGGGATCGGTGCTGCGCGCACTGGCTTCGGTTAAAGATTCAGTGATTGAGCGCATGTCGCGGATAGACACGCCTTCGTTCAACAAATGTTGCAACACGCGGGTGACCACGCCCAAGGACAATTTGCCTGGCACCAGTTCTTCCACCAGTTTGGGCGACTTTGCCGCCAGCTTGTCCAAAAGTTGCTGCACTTCATCGTGGCTGAGCAAATCGGCAGAATTTTCACGCAACACTTTATTCAAATGGGTGGCAATCGCGGTGCTGGCGTCGACCACGGTGTAACCCAAGGTACGGGCCAAATCGCGTTGCGAAGACTCAATCCACACGGCTTCCAGACCAAACGCGGGCTCACGTGTGGGCGTGCCTTGCAGTTCGCCATACACCTGGCCTGGGTTGATGGCCAATTCGCGGCCCACCTTGATTTCGCCTTTGCCGCGCACCACGCCCTTCAACACAATGTTGTAAGAGTCGGGGTCGATGTTCAAGTCGTCACGGATTCGCACGGGCTGGACCAAGAAGCCCAATTCGGCAGACAATTTTTTACGCACACCCTTCACACGGCTCATCAATTCACCGCCAGTTTCGGTGTTCACCAAGGGAATCAAGCCGTAGCCAATTTCCAAACCAATCAAGTCCACTTGATCGACATCGTCCCAGTCCAGGTCTTTGGTCGACTCGGTGGTGGCGGCGGCTTGCGCTTGCGCCACTTGCACCGCTTCTTCATCGACTTCGCCGCGAATCACCAACAAACCCAAGCCCGCGGTAAACGCTGCCAAGGTAATGAACATCAGGTGCGGCATGCCAGGGACCAAACCCAAAACCGTCAAGATGATGGCAGAAATAAACAAAGCCGCAGGATTGGCCAGTTGGGTATGGGCCTGCTCGGAAATCGACTCCGAGGTGGTCACACGTGTGACGATGATGGCGGTCGCCAAGGACAAGAGCAGCGCAGGAATTTGCGCCACCAAGCCGTCACCGATGGTGAGCAAGGTGTAAATCTTGCCGGCTTCTGAAACCGACAAGTCATGTTGGAGCACGCCAATGGCCAAGCCGCCAATCAAGTTGATCAACAGAATCAATATGCCGGCAATGGCGTCACCGCTGACGAATTTAGACGCACCGTCCATGGCACCGAAGAAATCAGATTCTTGGGACAACTCGGCGCGGCGTTTTTGTGCTGTGGGTTGGTCGATCACGCCCGCATTCAAGTCAGCGTCGATAGACATTTGTTTGCCAGGCATGGCGTCCAAGGTGAAACGCGCGTTCACTTCAGACACACGGCCCGCACCCTTGGTCACCACGATAAAGTTAATGATCATCAAAATACCAAAGATGATGAAACCCACTACATAGTTACCTGCAATCACAAACTCACCAAAGGCCGCAACCACTTTGCCCGCAGCGTCGTGGCCTGTGTGGCCATCGACCAAGATCACGCGGGTGGAAGCCACGTTCAGGCCCAAGCGCAACATGGTGGCAAACAATAAGACAGTGGGAAAGGATGAAAACTCCAGCGGTTTACGGGTGCTGATGGCGATCATGATGATCACCAAGCTAATCACAATATTGAAAGTAAACAAAAAGTCCAATAAAAGCGGCGGCAGCGGCAAAACCAACATGGCCATGATTAACAACACCAAGACGGGAATTCCCAATCCGGTGTAGTCAAACTTGGTCAAATTCTGTCGAATCGTTGACAGGCTTAAGGTGCTCATGGTCTTTTTGTCACAGTTTTTGAATCATTAAGGGTTCAGTTTCAAGCGTTTCTCAACGCCCTCAAGGTGATGAAGCAATCCATGTGCCAGCTCCTTGCTATGTTTTGACCGGATGACCAGCAACGGCAAACCTTGGCCTGTCACGTTTCTTGCTTAAACACCTATGTCTTTTATGGGAAGCGTTAAACGGATATGAACTTATCTGCATTAAATTCAGGCCTGTCACCAGCCAACAACTCAGTCTCCACCGAGGTAAATGACCTGGGCGGGGCCTTGTCACGCCCCTCCTCAGGCACGCAATCGGGGGAGGACTTTGCCGCCTTTTTGCGCCACCAAATTGCCTCGCTGCAGTCGACTCAACGGCAAGAGATTGCCGCGCAAAGCACGCCCAGCTTGCCCATAGCGACCCCCAAACCCGCGGCCACATCGGGTATGTTGGAGCAGCAAGCTTTGCGCCAAGCTTTCCACCCGGGCAAATATTTACATGGCAAAGCGCCAAGTTCCAAAGGCATGGGCACGCTCAGCCCTGGCGGACATTACGCCAAACAGCTGCCGCCCAAGCCTGCGCCTGACAAAGTTCATGCAGAACACCCAGCGCCTAACAAACCCAGCCAGGCAGTAGCAGAGGCGCCACCCGCCCATGAAGCTGAGCAAGACAGCACCATACAAACCAAGCCAAAGCCATCGGACCGCAAACAACTGCTTGCAGATGCCAAAGACATGGTGGGCCAAGAGGGGCTAGCTTTGCAATCGATTACGCTCAGCCCCGAGGTCGAGATCATCACCGTCGCGCAACCTGCTACCAGTGAGAAAAGTCTGACCGATTTCGCCTTAGCCATGGGCCTAGACCCTTCACAAATCCAAGCCCTGTTGGGTGACGCGGCCGCCGCAAACGCCAGCGCCAGCCCAGCAGCCACCACCCAGCAAATGCTGGCCATGAACCAGCTGCCAAGCGTCGCTGCTGTGGCTTTGCCTGCGCCTGGCTCAACAGCCTTGAACCCTTTGGGCAACAGCGTGCAAGTACCGCTGGTTACTGATGGTGCCGCGCTGCCCGTCAACTCGGTGCTGGCGCAAGCCTTGCCCGTGGCGCCCAATCTCAGCGCCATGGCTGCCAGCATGAACCCCCTTCTCACAACGCCCGAGATGTCCGCCTTAACACCCATAGGCTTGCAAGCGCAGTGGAGTTCTGCTTCGGCAGATCTGGCCGCAAACACCAACCTTGGCAACTTACAAAACCTGAGTATGGCGGTGAGCGCACAGGCCTCAGATACCACTGAAAACATCAGCACCTTGGCGGTTTTGTCGATGATGGACGCAGAATTGCGCCCCGAAGATATCGATCAATTGAATGAAGAGTTCGACAAACTCAGCGCCATCGATGACGGCGACGCATCCTCCAACGAAGGCTTGGGCAGCAACAGCTTAGGCAGCAACCGCAGCAATGGTTTGAGCCTCACCAACCCAGCGCAAGTCTTGAAAACCCATCCCGATATGGCACAGACCTTCGAGAAGCTCAGCCAAAAGCTGGCTACCGAAATGGCCAGCCGCATGAACGATCAACTCAACGCCGGCGAATGGAAAATGAAATTCGCTCTCAAACCGGCCAGCTTGGGCTTGGTGGATGTTCAACTTGAAATGCGCGATGGCAAGTTACACGCCCAATTTGATGCTGACAACGCCTTGACACAGAACTTGATCCAAAATGGCAGCACACGTTTGAAAGAGGCTTTGTCTGAACTTGGCATGAACAATGCATATGTTTCCGTAGGACAGGATAACCGTCAGTCATCGCAAAGTGGCTCTGGACAATCTGGTCAACGACAAGCCGCGTCAGACAATCGTGTCACACTCGGCGCAGATGGCGCTGGCGAACCAGTTAACGCAGCAACACCATCACGTCACAGCAACAGTGCGTTGTTAGACACTTTTGTTTAACAACCCAATGAATGAAAGAGGAGTAAATCATGGCAACAGCAGCACCTGAAGCAAGTCCCGCAGAGGGCTCAGAAGAACCGAAAAAGAAAAAACCCATCTTGCTGATAGCAGGTATTGCGGTTTTGGCCATCGTGGTGACGGTTGGCGTCGCCTTTGGTACTTTGTATTTCTCTGGTTACTACGAGAAAAAAGCCGAACTCGCCGCGATGGATAAGCTTGAAGAGCTTGAAGCCGCCGCCACCAAAGCCAAGGATGAAGCGCCTTCGAAACTAAAGAAAGAAGCGCCTGAAGCCACGCGCTTCGAAAAGAACTATTTTCAAGTTGAAAAAGAGCTGATGACCAACATCACGGGCTCGAAAAAAGTCATGGTGGTGCAACTCGCCGTCATGACCCACTATGACACCCGCGTGTTTGACAACATCAAAAAGCATGAATTTGCCCTGCGCTCAGCCATGCTCGACATCATGCGCCAATCGACCGAATCTGAGGTTAGCAAGCCCGAGTTTCGCAAAGATCTCGCCGTCAAACTCAAAGATGTGATGAACGCGATGCTGGAAGAGTACGAAGACTTTGGTGGCATCGAAGAAGTCATGTTCACCTCGTTTGTGATGCAGTAACAACCCATGGCAACCCGACAAAACCTACTCAGTCCCGAAGAGCTCACGGCCTTGGCCGAGGGCTTGAAGGACGGATCCCTCGAATCAGACACCGGCTTTAACACCAAAGTTCGGGTGCGCAAACACGACTTGGCCAGCGAGAACAGCAGCCTGGGCGTGAATGTGTCGGCCATCGACATGATCAACGAGCGGTTCATTCGAATGTTTCGACTGGGTTTGCTGGAGGTTTTGCGCACCACCCCACGCGTGAACCCGACACGGGTACAAATTTTGAAGTTTGGTGACTACATCAAAACACTCAAAGCCCCTTTGTCTGTCAACACCATACGCATCAGCCCCTTGCGCGGCAATTCCGTCATCATCATTGACCCCAATGTGGTGTTCAGTTCGCTGGACAGTTTCTTTGGCGGTTTTGGCAAAGGCGTCTCGGACTTACCCCCTGGTCGCTTGTTCACAGCCACCGAAACCCGCATCATCCATATCATCTTGACGGTGTTTTTCCGCTCGCTGAAAGAGGCTTGGTCGCCGATTTTAGAAATCGAGTGCGAGCAAGTCAGTGCCGAAATCAACCCACAGTTTGCGCAAATTGCCGATGAAAATGACTTGGTGGTTTTAAGCCGTTTCGAGGCCGAGGCCACCGTGTCTGGCGGCAAGGGTTTCATGGACTTGGTCTACCCCTATGCCACTTTGAAGCCTTTGCGGGACTTGTTGCGCAACCGCGTGACACCCAGCGACGGCAACGAAGACTCAGACAAGATTTGGCGCGAGGATTTGGCCGTTGCGGTTGGCGACTCCGAACTCGATGTGCGTGTGATGATGGGCGACATCAAAACCACGCTTTACCATCTGCGAAACATGAAGGAAGGCGATTTGCTTTTCTTTAAGAAACCCGACCAGGCGCAATTCCTGGCCAACGGCGTCCCCACCTTTGGGGTCAACATCGGCACGCGTGGCTCCAATGTGGCTGTGCGGGTTGAAAAGCAAATTGTCCCCGGACAGCTTTGAGACAGGAAAGCATCATGAACGACACTACCGATACCCAAGACGAAACACCTCCCACCTCCGAGGAGTTTCAAGTCAGTCAACCCGGCAATATCAATCCGGAAGTGCTGCAAAACATCTCGGTCACCCTCTCTATTGAGGTGGGGCGCACCAACATCAAAATCAAAGATTTGATGCGCTTGACCCAAGGCAGCGTGGTTGAACTCGACCGCATAGCAGGCGAGCCGCTAGATTTGCTGGTGAATGAAACCGTGGTCGCGCAAGGCGAGGTGGTGCTGGTCAATGACCGCTATGGCATTCGACTCACCCGTGTCGTGCCATCCACCGATCGCTTGCAATCTCTCTAAATTAACCGCCAGCAGCAATCTTGCGGCCGTTCAAAGCTTGAACTGGACGAGCATTGAGCTTGAAGGGAAATTTCGCCAACTGCTGCTTGGAAATATCCACAGGCGATTTAAGAATGTAGAACTGCACACCCTCGGTACAAGGGGGTGTGGTGAGTGAGCCCTCGTAGTTGTAAAAGCCCATTTCTTTGGGCAGCATGCTGGCCGGATTGAATGTCACCTTGGCTGGTAAAAATTCTTCGCCTTCCTTGGGTGGCAAATTGGCCCACAAGGTTTTAATGGCTGCGCTGTCTTTGCCTTCGTTCAGCATGACGCCAATCACCGCCAGTTTGCCTTCCTTGCTTTTGTGCACAAAGTGGGCCACCATGCTGGCGTTTTTCCCATCGACTTGCTCTTCTGAAGGCCTATGGAAGTGAAACTGCAGCAAATCAAACGACTCTTTACCAATAGTTAAGGTGCTGCCAGGTTCGACATTGACTTGAATGGTGTGGCCGTTGTTGAGCATTTTGAGCGGGCCTTCCTTGTAGTCCACGCTTAAAGTGTCTTTGGATTTTTCAAACGGTCCGATGATGTTCAAAGGTGACTGTTTTTTGCCTTTGCCGCACACAGGGAATGCGTCGCCCCAATGCTCTGGGCCGTTATCACCCTCGTAACCCCAATGCACCGCATGCGCTTTGTCATCTTTCTTGGCTGCGTCATCTTTGGCATCAGCGTCTTTGTCTGTAGATTTTTTACATTCCGACAGTACTTTCACTTTTTGGCCCGCGGCCGCCAAAGCGTTTTGTGCCGCGCACACGGTTTGCAGGCGGTTGCTCCACTCAGCCATTTCCAAAGCTTTTTGGTAGGCCGCAATGGTGCCCTCGTCTTGCGCCCCTTTGGTGAGTAATTTCAAGGAAGCCAAGCCGACTTGTCTTTCTGCACTCAAAGCTTTTTGCGCTTTGTAAAGTGTCTCTACGTCTTGCAACACAATGCCGTTGGCAAAGGCGGCTTTCAAAGCTTCCATTTCCTGAATGGCTGAGTTTTCGGGCTCGGGTTTGACCTCTTTGGCGGCCTCGGCTTCTTCGACAGCCTTCTCCATGGATTCCTTCATTTCGTCAATCTGCTGACTCAACTCCGAGACTTGTTCATTCAATTGTTTTTTGCTGGAAAAACTCCAGTAAGCTAATGTTGCCGTGGCAACCAGACAAATACCCAGCAAAATTTCCAAGATCAGGCGCAAATATTTTTTCATGGCTACTCAAAAAAGGTAATAGAAAAGAAATTCTGTTCAGGGGCGATTCTCGCCCAAGATGCTGACTTAGATATCGGTATCAAAGGCGCAAGACTTTAATTTTTAAGTCAAAAAATACTTATAAATAACTCATTTTGACCAAGCCAGCGATTCGCAAGAGCTGACAAGGTGAGAACTTTCACACCCTGACAAATGCGGTGATGAGTTCTTGCTCGCCCACTTGGCGGCTCCAGTGCCCGTGCACCTCGGGGTTAAAGACCGCGCCCTCTGGCAATGTGTCGGCCGAGAAAAAATGTTGGCCAGGCCCAAATACTTGGGATGTTCCGTCTTGCAAACCTATTTCCATCTGCCCTTGCAAAATGAACACCCATTGCGGCGTGGTGGTCACATGAAAACTGCTTTTAAACCCCACAGGGCTTTGGCGCAACTGCATTCCCTGGGTTGGCAAGAGTTCGCTCAAATGGGTGGGCGCATTGCCTTGGTCTAAGGGGATGGCCTCTTGCTTGAAACGAGCGCGGCCATCGGTGTCGGTAAAGAGTACGGTGCGTGTGAAGGTGGGCATGGCGCATCATAAAGAAGTGGCTCGCCTACAATCTGCCCCTCCTTCACCAGCCTCTGGATCTACACCATGACCCGCTGCACAAACATCAAGGCTCAGCCATGAGCCGCAAAGTCTTCATCAAA
>Ga0187844_10002681_pt1 | contig 12395 bp, 10 predicted proteins | sample SpaLakP09_SKY_50_FD_134517 | JGI IMG/M metagenome (GOLD analysis project Ga0187844, IMG submission 134517) | Oligotrophic lake water microbial communities from Sparkling Lake, Wisconsin, USA - SP09_SKY_50 | ecosystem: Environmental > Aquatic > Freshwater > Lake | place: USA: Sparkling Lake...
CTGCTGGGATGTGCCAATTTCCTGGATGGCTCTTTTGCCTGGGGCCCGCTAGCGCTGGCGGATGTGAAACTTGGCGGATTGGCGGCAGCCGACACCACGGTCCAATTGGTCGGGCACTCAGATTACGACCGATTTCAAAGCCAATGCTCGGCCTCGGGTGATCCCATCATTACCCCCAGTGACCTGGGTGCCAAGGGGATATTGGGCCTGGGCCTAAGCAAACAGGACTGCGGTAGCGCCTGCGCAGTGCAAGGGCGCCGCAGCTCGCAAAACGGTAGATATTTCAGTTGCACCAACGCCGCTTGTACCAGCGTCACGGGCACCACATTGGCGACCGACAAGCAACTACAACAGGTGGTGGCGCGGTTTCCCACGGACAACAATGGCCTTGCCATCCAAATGAACAGCGTGCCTAGCGCGGGTGCCGCCACTGCCACCGGGAAAATGGTTTTCGGGCTGGGAACGCGAAGCAATAACCAATTCCCCACATTACAGGTCTTGGCGACCACCAGTCAGGGTTATCTTTTTGGCGCCCTAAGTAGCAGCAGCACGCTGGCAGGGGGCAGTTTTTCAAGCACCTTTTTGGACACCGGATCCAACGGCATTTTTTTCGACTCCAATTTGCCTAATTGCGGATACCCCAACGACAACGGCTTTTATTGCCCGCTTGCGGACGTAGTTTTTAGCGTGACGCTTGGCAGCGCAGGGACCGGGCAGGCGAAGAAGGGTTTCACCATTTCCAATGCAGCAGCTTTATTTCAAAAAAACAATACCGCGCTGCCGACCTTGGGCGGGACCCTGAGCGCGCAGGGCTTTTTAGACTTAGGCCTGCCATTTTTCTATGGAAAAACCGTGGTCATTGGCATTGACGGCATGGCTGCTACGGGTGTGGGTGCAAGCACCGCTACGGGGCCGTTTTATGCTTTTTAAAGCCACCGCCTTGATTTGCGCAAAGCGCTAGGCCACTAGGCCACTAGGCGGTTCTTGCCAAGGCCAGCGCCACGTCTTTCACCAGTGCCGGGCCTTGGTAAATCAGGCCGGTGTAAATTTGCACCAGGTCTGCGCCGGCCTGGCGTTTGTCTAAGGCATCTTGCGCGCAGAGTATGCCGCCCACACCGATGATGGGATAGTGCGGCCCCAGTGCGGCGCGCAATTGGCGGATGATGGAATTGCTGGCCTCGCGTACCGGCGCGCCAGATAAGCCGCCGGCTTCATCTCCATGTGGCAGGCCACGCACCGCATCGCGACTGAGCGTCGTGTTGGTGGCGATCACACCGTCTATGCCGTGGCGTAATAGCGTGGCAGCGATCACGCTGATTTGTTCTGGCTCCAAATCCGGTGCAATTTTCAGGAAGATGGGTATGCGCTTGGGTGTGTTTGCGCGCCCATCGTCCATCACCGCATGGTGCTGTGCTAGCTCTTCGCGCCGCTGGGCGATGGCCGAAAGCAGGGCATCGAGCGCCGCATCGCTTTGCAGGTCGCGCAGGTTCTTGGTGTTCGGGCTGGAGATGTTGACGGTCACATAGTCCGCATGCGCATACACGCCGTCCAGGCAAGTCAAGTAATCGTGGGTGGCGTGTTCTATGGGTGTGGCTGCGTTTTTCCCGATATTGAGCCCGAGCAACAGCCCGGGGTGGAGGGCGCGGCGCAGCTGCGAGGCCTGTACGTTGGCCACAAAGGCCGTCAGGCCGCCGTTGTTAAAACCCATGCGGTTGATGAGCGCCTGGGCCTTGGGTAAGCGGAACATACGTGGCTGGGGGTTGCCGCTTTGCGCCAGGGGGGTGACCGTGCCGACCTCGACAAAGCCAAAGCCCATGGCGCCCAGCGCGTCGATGCAGCGGGCGTTTTTATCCAGGCCCGCCGCAAGCCCCACCCGGTTGGGAAAGCGCAGCCCTGCGATAGTGACCGGGTCTGCCACCTGGGCCTGGGCGTAGGCTAGTTGCAGCGGCGTGCCTTGGGTGCGGGCCAGGGCTTTAAGGGTGAAGTCGTGCGCGGCTTCGGCGTCCATGCCAAATAAAAAGGGGCGTACCAAGCCGTAGGGCACCAGAGACATCGGATAATTCCTGTTGATATTGACTACACGAACTCGCATTGTCCCCCATGGTTTCTATGTCCAATTCCCCCGCCCCGGTAAGCCCCAGCCCCCGCGCTTTGACGCAGGACGAACTCAAAACGCTGGTGGGGCAGGCCGCCTTGGACTATGTGGTGCGCGGGCAATGGGTGGGCGTGGGCACTGGCTCCACGGTGAATAAATTTATCGACGCCTTGGGCAGTATCCGCCAAGAAATACCGGGCGCAGTTTCCAGCTCGGTGGCCAGCACCGAGCGCTTGCGCGCACTGGGCATTGCGGTTCGCGACGCCAATGAAGTCGAGCGGCTGGCGGTGTATATCGATGGCGCCGATGAAATTGACGGCCAGGGTTACATGGTCAAAGGCGGCGGCGCAGCGCTGACGCGAGAAAAAATTGTGGCTGCGCAGTCCGACCGCTTTGTCTGTATTGCTGACGCGTCCAAGCGGGTGCCGGTATTGGGTAAGTTCCCCTTGCCGGTGGAGGTGATACCCATGGCTTGCGCGCGCATCATGCGCCAGTTTGCGGCCATGGGTGGCCGTGCCTCCATCCGCATGGCGGGGGATAAGCCCTTGGTGACGGATAACGGCCAGCTGTTGTTAGACGTTCTGGGCTTGTCGATCAGCGACCCCTTAGCCTTTGAGACCGAGGTCAGCCAGTGGCCCGGCGTAGTGACCGTAGGAGTATTTGCCTTTCAGCGGGCGCACATTTGTTTGCTAGGCACCGACGCGGGCGTTCAAACACTGCGTTTCGATTAGGCATTTATCGGACGCTGCCTTAGCGTCACAGGCCTTGCCATCAGACGCAGCGCGACACTGGACTTAGATTTTTACATTTGCAAAGGTGGCGTGCTTGTGCAAATTCATGGCAACCACCACGCGTTTGCCTTCGGTAGCCGGTACCTCGTGCGTCAGGATGCCGGGAAACATCACCAGCATATTGGGTTTGATTTGCAGCGGATATTTGCCTGCAAACACAATGGGCGCACTGTTTTCGTGGGATTCCAGGTAGATGGAGCAACTGAAATCCGAGGGGAAATGGTTGTGCGGAATGGTGTAACTGGCTTGTTCGTAGATGATGCCCCAGCACTCGCTGACAATCATTTCCATGTTCAGCGCATCCAAATCGGCGGATAGCAATTTGCTTGCTTCTTTGCTCACTTGCAACACCACTTGCATGAGCGGTCCGAATTTATCGGTCAGCAAATGGCTGCGCCAAGGGCTCATATAAGTGGCTTTTACGTTGGAGGTGGGCGAGAGCGGGTGCGTCTCGCGCAGTTCTTCAATGGCCATGCGCGCCAATTGCAAGTGCGCTTGCAAAGGCGACAGGTCCGCCACAAACACCGGTATGTCGGCATGGGCCATAAAGGGCTGAACAGGAATCATGTCAAAAAAACCTCGGCATTACGTTAACTCAGCAAATTGAGCGTGCTTATTGGATTCCCCCTGCTGGCGCTTCTTGTCAGTGTCCGTGGGATTGCGATGGAATGCATCCCGGTGATATCGATGACGAGAGCGGACGGATTTTAGGCGCATCCTAGCGGGTGCTCGCCTCGCGTCATTGCTGGGACTTGACCTACATCAAGCGCCTGCAATTTGCTTGGTAATTAAGACCTTGGGTGGCGCGCTGCCTGGTAGTGGGCGCAAGACCACATGGCGATTGCCAGGAACACCGGCGGCTCGCCCTGTGCGCTTGTGTCTCACAGGCGCAGTACGCTGCAAAACATGCCATCGGCCTGTGGCGAATTGGCGTAAAGGCAATCCGGATCCAGGGCCAGGATGGCCAGTACACCGGCAGCTTGCAACTTCGCCAGTTTGTCCTTAAAGCCAAAGCTTTCCCATACGTCGAGCTTGACCGTAAATGCAAACGCTGCGCCTGCGGTGAGTACACGCATGATTTCATCCAGGCAGTTGGCGCGCACATGGCCGCTGGTGAAAGTGCCGCAGCAGATTGCGCCTTGGTAAGCGCCATCGGCCCATGGCAGGGGGGCGTTCAGGTCCGCGCAGACCAGCGCGCGGTAGCCGCCTTGCTCCTGCGCCACAGCCATCATGTCGGGCGAAATGTCGATGCCGTCAATGACGCTAAAGCCGCGCGCTGCCAGCGCGCGTCCGGCCAGGCCGGTGCCACAGCCTATGTCCAGCACGGTGCTGTCCCGCTCAGGCAGCAAGGCCGCCAGCCGGTCGGCTACCAGGCTGGGAGACTGGTAATGCAGGCCTTCTAACATGGTGCGGTCGTAGGTTTTGGCCCAATCGCGGTAGAGGGCCTGCGACTCTGCATCGCTTGAAAGACCGTAAGCGCGGCGCAGCAGTTCTTGCTCCTTGTCAGGCAAGGTGCTATCGGAAGTGGCGGGGTGGCGCATGACGCAAAGTACCTCGGTTCGCTTAAAAGGGGATATCCGAACACCGATAATGCCACGCTGGCCTGTGCGTTCAGCTGCTCAGTAGGCAAAACGTCCACAGCTCCGTTGGTAGCGCTTGAAGGAAATATCAGATGAAACGACGCACTCTTTTGCAAAGCACAGGTGCTCTGGCCTTGACTGGCGGGTCGGCCTGGTCCGAACCCGGCTTTCCCAACAAAACGCTGCGCTACATCGTACCGGTGGCTGCCGGGGGCGGCAGCGATATGGTGGGTCGCACCGTTACGGAGCGTTGGGGCCGCGTGCTAAAACAAAGTTTTGTGGTGGACAACATCGGCGGCGGCGGCGGTGTGCTGGCCTGCCAGGCCACGATGCGCGCACCCGCGGATGGCTACACCTTGCTCCAAGGCTATGTCGCCACCCATGGCACCAGCCCGGCTACACGCACCTTGCCCTATGACGCGGTCAAAGACTTCACACCGGTGGGCATGATTGGCGGCACGCCCAACGTGCTGGTGGTCAATGCGTCCTTGCCGGTAAAGAACCTCAAAGAATTTTTGGACTATGTGAAAAAAAATCCGGGCCGCCTCAGCTATGGCTCGGCAGGGCAGGGCTCGCTGACGCACCTGACCATGGAGCTGTTCAAGCAGCAAATTGGCTCCTTCATGGTGCATATTCCCTACCGCGGCGTTGCGCCGGCCTTTACCGACCTGATAGGCGGTCAAACCCAGGCTATGTTTCCCGGTTTGGCTGCTGCCATGCCGCATATCCGCTCAGGGCGGGTGCGGCCCTTGGCAGTTACTGGCCAAACCCGCCATGCCTTGCTCAAAGACACCCCCACGCTAGATGAATCTGGCTTTAAAGGCTTTGACGCGCAGCAGTGGTATGGCGTTGTCGGCCCTGCCGGGCTGCCAGCCGATGTACTCAAAACCTTGAGCGAAAGCTTGACGCTCATCCTGCAAGCGCCGGACATGGCGGAAAAACTCTCGATCGAGGCCATCGAGCCGCGCGCCATGACGCCCGAAGCCTTTGGCAAATTTATCAAGGCCGATATTGCCCGCTGGACCCAACTAGCCAAAGAGCGCAATATTCAGCTCGAAGGCTGAATGCTCGGCTCAAGCCTCCTCTGATTGCATAGAAAGTAAACCATGGCCCGCAATACCCAGGTCAGTGCTGACCGAGACGCTCCTCCCATTACCCGTCTGCTTGCCGAATTCGTGGCCCAACATCCTTCGCGCGGTTGGTCGGATGCGGTTGATCATGCGGCGCATCGCACTTTTCTTAACTGGCTGGGCTGCGCTGTTGGTGCCGCGCAGCATGAGTCGGTCAACGCGGCGCTGGCGGCAGTGCAAATGCTGCAACCCGCGCCGCAAGCCAGTGTGCTCGGGCGCACTGACAAAGTGGATATGGCCAGTGCCGCCTTGATCAATGGCATTAGCTCGCACACCTTTGACTTTGACGACACCCACCTCAAAACCATCATCCACCCGGCCGGACCTGTGGCCTCGGCCTTGCTGGCTTTGGCCGAGCACCAGGGCAGCAGCGGACGCGCGCTCATCGAAGCGCTGGTGCTGGGCATCGACGTGTCCTGCCGCATCGGCAACGCCATGTACCCAGACCATTACGACCGGGGTTGGCATATCACTGGCTCAACCGGCACGCTCGGTGCTGCAGCGGCGTGTGCGCGTTTGCTGGGCCTGGGTGTGGACCAAACCGCCATGGCCCTGGGTATTGCCGCGTCGCAGCCCATTGGCATGCGCGAGCAATTTGGCAGTATGACCAAGCCCTTTCATCCGGGTGGTGCGGCGCGCGCCGGGCTGATGTCGGCGCTGCTGGCCCAGCGAGGCTTTACGGCCAGCCCGCGTGCCCTAGAAGCGCCGCGCGGCATGATGCAAACCATCTCCACCAAAAACGACTGGTCCGAGATCACCGGTGAGCTGGGTCAACGCTTTGAAATTGCGTTCAACACCTTCAAGCCTTTTGCTTGCGGCATCGTGGTGCATCCGGGTATAGATGGCTGCGCGCAATTGCGTGCGCAGGGTGTGCGCCCGGAGCAGATTGCCTCCTTGGAAATCAAAGTGCATTCCTTGGTGCTGGAACTCTGCGGCAAGAAAGAACCGGCCGATGGCCTGCAAGCCAAGTTCAGCATCTACCACGGCTGCGCTGCGGGTTTGACCTTTGGCTGCGCGGGCGAGGACGAGTTTTCCGATGCCGTGGTCACCCGGGCGGACATGGTGGCCTTGCGCCGCAAAGTAGTCGCTACCGTCGATGACACCATCGATGAAGCGGCGGCAGATATCACGGCCATCATGCACGATGGAAGCCGGATGCATGTGCGCGTAGAGCACGCGATCGGCTGTGTGCAAAACCCGATGACCGATGCGCAGCTGGAGGCCAAATTCCACGGTTTGTCGGACCCGGTGATTGGCGCGGCGCACAGTTCGGATTTGATCCAGGCCGCATGGGCCCTGGGCGATGCGCCTGGTGTGCATGCACTAGTCGCCTTGGCACGCCCTTAAGCTGGTCAACACTGCCATGAACAAACCGCATATCGTGGTGCTAGGTGATGCCGAGCAAGCGCTGCGCCGCTTGGGCGACTGGCACGCCATAGACCAAGTGGCGCGGGTGACCGTGCATCACCAGCCACTGCAAGGAGCGGCCTTGTTGTCTGCCCTGCAAGAGGCCGACGTGCTGGTGCTATTGCGCGATCGCATACCGCTGAACGCGCAGACCATTGCGCAACTGCCGCGCCTGCGCTACCTGGTGTTTACCGGCTCGCGCAACACGACCTTGGATGCTGCAGCTTTGGCGGCACGCAGCATACCGGTGAGTTACACCGAATGGGGCCCTTCCAAAGACAGTACCTGCGAACTGACCTGGGCGCTGATATTGGCGGCCACGCGCCAATTGGCCGCGTACAGCGCATTGCTGGCGCAGGGCCAATGGCGCGCAGCCGCACCGCAAGCCTTGCCCGGCGTGCTGCATGGTGAGGTGTTGGGTTTGGTCGGCTTGGGCGAAATCGGTAAACGTGTTGCGCTGGTCGGCAAGGCTCTGGGCATGGAAGTGCTGACTTGGAGCCCGAATATGACACCCGAGCGTGCCGCTGCGCAGGGCGTACAGGCCGTGGCGCTGGACGAATTGCTCTCGCGGGCCAAAGTGCTGAGCCTGCACTTGGTGCCCTCGGCTACGACCCGCAACCTCATCAATGCCGAACGCCTTGCGCAGATGCGGCCCGATAGCCTGCTGGTCAATACCTCGCGCGCTGCCTTGATAGACACCGGCGCTTTGGTACAGGCCTTGCGCGCTGGACACATCGGCATGGCAGCGCTGGATGTGTTTGATATCGAGCCCCTGCCTGCGGACAGCTCTCTGCGCGACTGCCCGCGGCTCTTGCTCACGCCCCATCTGGGTTTTGTGGTGGAGCCGGTGTACCAAAGCTTTACCGATGGCGTGCTGCAATGCTTGCAGGCCTGGCTGGCCGGGCAGCCCTTGCCCCGACTTTTGAAAGCAGCGACATGAGGCAATCGATGTGGTCCTTGGGTTGGCGCACTTTGTGGCGCGATGTGCGATCGGGCGAATTACGTTTGCTGGTGGTGGCGGTCACACTGGCGGTCGCCGCCCTGACGGCGGTAGGATTTTTTGCTGACCGCTTGCAAGCCGGTTTGCAGCGCGACGCGCGCCAGTTGCTAGGCGGCGATGCCGTCATTGCCAGCGACCGCCCGGCGCCGGCTGTCTTGGCCGAACAAGCCCGCAGCATGGGCCTGGCGATGGTGAATACCCAAGGCTTTCCAACCATGGCGCGCACGACGCAAGAGCAAGGCGGCAATAGCAAGCTGGTGGCCTTGAAATCGGTTGAGCCGGGTTACCCCTTGCGCGGCACCTTGCGCATTGCGGACGCGCCCGGTGCGCCGGAGCGGCCTGCGCGCGGCATACCCGCGCCAGGGTCGGTGTGGGTGGATGCGCAATTGCTCGACGCCTTGGGCATTGGCGTGGGTGACAGCTTACTGCTGGGTGAGCGCAGCTTGCAGGTGCAGGCCATCATCGTGATCGAACCAGACCGGGGCGCCGGGTTTATGAATTTTTCGCCGCGCGTGATGATCAACAGCCAAGACTTGGCCTCGACCGCCTTGGTGCAGGCCGCCAGCCGCGTCAATTACCGTTTGGCGGTAGCCGGCGAGGATGCGCAAATCAAGCGCTTTGTGGATGCGGCTACGCAGCGCATCAAGACCGGCCATGCGGCGCTAGCAGAGGACCCTGCAAAGGCTGATGCCCCGGCAAGCGAAAAAGCTGCCGGCGCTGCGACTTCCAGCGAAGCGACAAAAAGTGCCGCCGAACCTGAGCCTTTGCGCGGTGTGCGCATAGAGTCCACCCAAACTGGACGCCCCGAAATGGGCCAGACCCTGGACCGCGCAGAAAAATTCCTATCGCTTGTCGCATTGCTGGCCGCCTTGCTGAGCGCCGTGGCCGTGGCGCTGGCGGCGCGTTCGTTTGCGGCCAAGCATTTGGACGACTGTGCCATGTTGCGCGTGCTTGGCCAAAGCCAGCGCACGATTGCCGGGGCCTATGCCTGGGAGTTTGCGCTGGTGGGATTGTTTGCCAGCGCTTTAGGCGTGGCTATAGGTTTTGGCGTGCATTATTTATTTGTGCTGCTGCTGGCCGGTTTGGTGGACACGCAGCTACCCCAAGCCAGCCTGGCCCCAGCCGCGCTGGGTATGGGCATGGGTCTAACGCTTTTATTTGCCTTTGGGCTGCCACCCGTATTGCAATTGGCGCAGGTGCCGCCTTTGCGCGTAATACGCCGCGATGTGGGCAATTTGCGCCCCGCATCCTTGGGTGTGCTGGCCCTGGGTGTGACCGGTTTTGCCGCCTTGCTGCTGGTGGTCAGCAGCGACTTGAAGCTGGGTCTGATTGCAGTGGCGGGTTTTGCCGGTGCGGTGCTGCTGTTTGCACTGCTCAGTTGGCTGGCTATCAAGCTCTTGCGCGCCAGCGTCAACGAAAGCAGTGCGCCGCGGGCTTTGGTGCTGGCCACGCGCCAGATTGCAGCACGCCCCGCGTTTACCGTGGTGCAGGTGAGCGCTTTGTCGGTGGGCTTGCTGGCACTGGTGCTTTTGGTTTTGCTGCGTACCGACTTGATTGCCAGCTGGCGCCAAGCCACGCCGCCCGATGCGCCCAACCGTTTTGTAATCAACGTCAGCCCTGAGCAATCCTCAGCCTTTGTACAAACCTTGCAAGACGCTGGGGTTGAAAAGTTTGATTGGTACCCCATGATCCGTGGCCGTCTGGTGGCCATCAATGGCACCAGCGTATCTTCCGAGACCTATACCGAAGAGCGCGCCAAGCGCCTGGTGGACCGCGAATTCAACATCAGCTACAGCGCCAAGCAACCGGACAACAATCTCATCGTGAGCGGGAAATGGACGCCGGAAGAGGCCGGAGCCATCAGTATGGAAGAAGGCATTGCCAGCACGCTGGGGCTGCAAGTGGGGGACACTTTGCGCTTTGATATGGCTGGGGTGGCGGTAGATTCCAAAATCACCTCCTTGCGCAAAGTGGATTGGGGCACGATGCGGGCTAATTTTTTCGCGCTCTATCCGGTCAGTACCTTGGACGGCGTGCCCGCCACTTTTATAGGTGCTTTCAAGGCGCCTTTGCAGGCCGGTTTTGACAATGCGCTGGTACGCCGCTTTCCCAACGTCACCAACGTTGATATGAGTGCCACGATCAACCAGGTGCAGCGCGTCCTAGACCAGGTAATACGCGCGGTCGAGTTTTTGTTCGGCTTTACTTTGGCTGCGGGCTTGGTGGTTTTGTTTGCCGCAGTAAGCGCTACGCGCGAAGAGCGCGCTCGCGAGTTTGCCATCATGCGCGCCGTGGGCGCGCAAAACAGTTTGTTGCGTCAGGTGCAAAGGCTGGAGCTGGCAGGGGTCGGCTTGTTGGCCGGTTTTCTAGCCTCTGTCGTTGCCAGCGCGCTGGGTTGGGCTTTGGCGCGCTATGTGTTTGAGTTTTCCTGGACGGTCTCTCTGTGGGTGCCTGTGCTGGGCGCATTGGCTGGGGCGGTATTGGCTTTAATGGCCGGTTGGTGGGGCTTGCGCGAAGTGCTGCGTCGCCCGGTGGTCGAAACTTTGCGTAAAGCTGCAGTCTGAAAGCGCAGCGCATGCTCCGTCGCCGCGCGCTCGAATCCGCCTGACCATGCACTCCTTTAGCGAAAGCGCGCTGATCGCAGTGCATTTACTGCTGAGCCTGGATCCAGGCTTTTTGGCTATCGTGAGCCGTTCGTTGGCTGTGAGCGCTTGCGCCTGCCTGCTGGCTTGCGGCCTGGGTCTGGTGCTGGGCGCATGGCTGGGCGTCGCCCGGTTTGCGGGGCGAGGCTTGGTGCTGACCTTGCTCAATACCGCACTGGCCGTGCCCTCCGTGGTGGTCGGTTTGGTGGTGTATTTGCTGCTGTCGCGCTCTGGACCCCTGGGCTATCTGGGCTGGTTGTTTAGCTTTAAAGCCATGGTGCTCGCGCAGGCGGTACTGGTGCTGCCGGTAGCCACCGCACTGACGCGCCAAGTGGTGCAAGACGCGGAGCAGTCGCACGGTGAGCAACTGCAGTCGCTGGGTGCCGGTATTTGGATGCGCAGTAGCTTGTTAGCTTGGGACGAGCGCCACGCTTTGTTGGTCGTACTGCTGGCGGCCTTTGGCCGTGCCATTTCCGAGGTCGGCGCAGTCATGGTCGTGGGCGGTAATATCGAAGGCTTTACCCGCGTCATGACGACGGCCATCGCCCTGGAGACCTCCAAGGGCGATTTGCCTTTGGCCCTAGCCCTGGGCTTTGCTTTGCTGGTGGTGGTGCTGGTACTCAACGCTTTGGTGGCGCTTTTGCAGCGCTGGGGGCAGGGCGGCGGCTTGCGCATAAGCACCTCGGGGGCGGTGGTGTTGTGAACGCACATGTTCAGCTTGTGCAAGCCGGTTTGCAGTTCGGACCGGATGGTCGCAGCCTTCGGCACTGGCGCGCAAACACTGTGGCTGCTTTGGAGGACATCAGTTTTTCCATCGGGTCGGGCGAACGGCTTGCCTTGGTAGGCGCCAACGGCGCGGGCAAAAGTACTTTGCTGCGCCTGCTGCACGGCTTGCTGGCGCCAGGCGCAGGCCGCGTTCAGCCGCAAAGCGGTTTGCGCCAGGCCATGTTGTTTCAGCGGCCTCGTATGTTGCGTATGCGCGTGGATAGCCAATTGGCACTGGGCTTGTGGCTGCGCGGCACGCCCTGGCGGCAGGCGCGCCAGCGCATCACAACGATCTTGGAGCAATTTGAGCTGCAGGAACTGGCCGCGCGCAAGGCGCACACTTTGTCCGCCGGGCAGCAGCAACGCGTCGCCATGGCGCAGGCCTGGGCCTTGGAGCCGCAAATGTTGTTACTAGACGAGCCCACCGCCAGCCTGGATCCGCATGCCAAGGCTGAAGTGGAGAGCATGCTGCGGGCTTTTTCGCAGTCCCGCCCAAAGGCCAGTTTGGTATTTGCCAGCCACAACCTAGGCCAGGTCAAACGGCTGGCGACGCGGGTGCTGTATCTGGAGCGCGGGCGTTTGCTGGCTGACCTGCCCGTGGATGATTTTTTTGATTCCGAGTGCTTGCAGGCGCAATGTCCCTCGGCCTATTGGTTTGTTAGGGGAGAACACTTATGAAACGTTTTTTATGGGCATCCCTGGCGGCTATGGCTTTGTGCGTACCAGCGACAGTGGCGCTAGCCCAGACTCCCATCGTCATGGCTTCCACCACCTCTACTGAGCAGTCCGGATTATTTGGACACCTGTTGCCGGCCTTCAATAAGGCGACGGGCCTAGAGGTCAAGGTCGTGGCTTTAGGTACTGGCCAGGCCATCGACATGGGCCGACGCGGTGATGCCGACGTTTTGTTCGTCCACGACCAGGCAACGGAGGAAAAATTTGTCGCAGAAGGCTTTGCACTCAAGCGCTTTGCAGTGATGTACAA
>Ga0187844_10002684_pt1 | contig 12386 bp, 9 predicted proteins | sample SpaLakP09_SKY_50_FD_134517 | JGI IMG/M metagenome (GOLD analysis project Ga0187844, IMG submission 134517) | Oligotrophic lake water microbial communities from Sparkling Lake, Wisconsin, USA - SP09_SKY_50 | ecosystem: Environmental > Aquatic > Freshwater > Lake | place: USA: Sparkling Lake...
ATTACATATTTATATTTATCTCTTTAGTTATTTATTAATACTTTCTTTAATTTTAAATTAAATCTTTCACTTATAAAGTAACTCGTTTGACTGTAATTTGTTTAGTTTTGCCTTGGTTTGTTGCTTTATTTCTGTTTCATACAGTATTTATATATTTTTTTAATTTGTGCTATGATGATTGCAACAGTAAATTTCTATTTGCTGTCACGCTTTTTTAACTATTTTTTAAGGTGCCCTATGCTTCATAATTCCAATTTTTCTACGCAATCCCAATCCCGCTTGACTGGTGCCGTATCTTTTGGTTTTGACCTGGGACACTCAGGAATCAAAACTTGTATTGCATCAATGGCTACGCCAACTGACCGTAAAACAGAATTGATTCCAACTGTCGTCATGGAAGCGGTCACATTAACTGACGAAAGCACTGCACGCGAAGCGGCAAACGACACCGTTTCATTTCGCGGCACTAACTATTTCGTTGGCCACACTGCAATCCTTCAAGGGAACAACACCACCTACTCCGGTCAAGATCGTGACTGGGTAAAAACCCCTACGCATGATGTAATGCTAATAGCTGCTTGGAAAAAATCTATGCGCAAGCTTTCTTTTAATCCGGAGTCCATTTATTTAATGCTCGGATTACCATCAGGCTTTTATGCTGCTCAGAAAGGGTTTCTTAAACAGCAAGCTGAATCCGTCCTAGGCCCTTTCCTATTACCTGGCCAAAAATTGCATGTATTTGTCATGCAGCAACCTTTGGCACCTTTGTATAAACGAATTTACAACGCTGATGGAAGTGGTAATGTCGCATATTCATTGCGTAACGATGGCTGGGCATCCATAGAAATCGGCCATTTCTCGACCGACTTTGGTGTCATCAATAAAGGTCAGGTACGGGTTCAAGCTGGCGAATCAGGTGGGGGAATGAATAAGGTATACACCGCTGTTACTGCAGCATTCCAGTCAAAATCTTATCCAGTCGACCTCGAAACATTGGATGCTGCAATTTTGCGTCGTAAAATCCGCGTTTTTAACGAAATCATTGATGTATCTGGAATTGTTGATGAAGCTGCTCGACCGTTTGTTCAGTTAATTATTGAGAACGCCCAGCCTATTCTCGATCAACTGGCACCAAGGTTGAATGGAATCGTCGTTGCCGGCGGCGGCGCTCACTACGCTTTCACTGCAATCAAAAATCGCTATCCGTCGGCGATCCTTGAGGATGACCCTCGAAATGCTGTGGCCGAAGGCCTGTGCAGGATGGGCCTGTGTGCGATTCGAAGCCAACGTCTAGTTGTCACTGAAGCAATTTCCAGTCAGGTAGCGTAATATGGGTGCGCCTCGGATCGGGCGACCACGCCGGACGAAAAAGTGGCAAACCACTATGCGTCATGAGTTCGTTGTAGACTTCGCAACTGATCGTGCAGTGCACACGGCGCTGCACATGGAGGGTGGGAACGCCAACGAATTTATTGGTGAAGCTTTGCGGGATTACCTCGTCAAGATTAATCACCCTGCATTATCGACTGAAATGCAACGTCAAGCCGTTGTGGAGGGCTTAGGCCTTAAAGATGGGGAAAGTTTTGGGGCATCCCTTCATATTGCCCCTCAACCTTCCGAGTTTCGGGCAGGGGATACCTCTTCGGTTAAGCATGCTCCAGAGCCTCTGGTACCCCCTCCGGCTGCAAACCCTAGCCTGCACCAATCTGGTATGGCGAACCCTGCAGCTGCATCCCAGGTTCCACCTCCATCAGATCATCGCCAGGTTGCACCACTAATATATCAGGCCACACCTGCAGTGGACAGCTACTCAACACAGAATGTCCCCAGTTCGGATGACATAGACGACCTCAACAGGTTTGCCCTGTCGCAGTTACACGAGGGTTAGCGTTAAATAGAATCAGTAATGAATCGGCCAATAAAAAAACCACCAAAGCCCGAAAGCTATGGTGGTTTTGTTTTTGGCTCTGTAATCTACCAGTCACATCCGAATGTGGCTGTTGGTGCGATGACAGAGATAGGAATAGCCTCGCTAGTGCTTTTTGGCGCATCCTCGATCGTTGCAGTGGCTTGTGCCAAATTTTTTTTCTTGTAGTCTTCCTGAGCTTTCTTAGCAGCTTCGTCGCCACGTCTGATCTGCTCATGAAAAACTGGAGACACTTGTTTCAAGATATCGCAAGCGATACCCCATGGTCGCATGATTTCCTTTTCCTTCAACTGTTGGACGCCGGCAAGCGCAATAGATGTGAACGATGGACTCAATTCACCAGCTAATTGCATGCTACCAGCGTTAAAACCGACAACTAAATCAGCAGCCAAATGGATAATGAGGTTGTACTCGCCTTCTGTCATCACCCTCCGGCCAATTTTTAATTGCGACCATTCACGCATATAGCGCCGAGCCGCTTCCATCGCATTCCGTCCAGACTCAATCAAAGCGCTCTCATCCATTGAATCCTGATGAATAGCTTCGAGAATGATACGGCCGGCATCGCCGTCGTAGCCATCAGTCTGGCAAAGTGCGAACGAAGAGTAGTTGCTACAGACGACGGTCACCTGACCATTATCAGTAACGTCTAAATCTTCACCCTCACCTTTCAGATCGTCTTCTGAGCTTTTTTTCTTCTGAAACGATTTCATGAAAATCATTCCCAAGCCTTTTTCACCCCGCCTTACTTGTTTTCCAACTTCTCGCCACTGACCATATGTACCGAAAACCGCTTGGCTACGAGGGTCCGGAAGTTGACCGAGTAAAGAAGGAATATTGACCCCCGTATAGGGATAACCTCCTTTAATTTTCCGAGGTAAGTCCCGGATACCAGACCAGCGCCGTTCTGACAAAATTTGGTTTTGAGTGAACTCAAGAGCAATTTTTTGTAAGCGTGCTGTATTTTCATCGTTAAATGCCATGATCATCTCCTACTTGAGAACAAAATAGGAAATGCTTTGGTGAAAATAAGTATGTGTATTATGGGAAAGTGTATGACGATTGTCTTTGCGTTTCTCTCGCAACGACGTCCAATAGCCAATGCTTGAAATCTTGGCCAACTGGCCGGCAAGTCATCCAGGATTGCACGTGCCGGGAAATCCACTGACCGTATGATTCGAACTCCTCAGGATCCTCTGGGTCAATCCCATAAAATTCTGCGTAGCACTTCCACGAAAATTGTTCGTTTTCGTGGCCTTGGATGGCATTATCGAAAATCATAATTTATGACTATCCCTATTACTTTGACTATGCGTCAAAGCCTTGCTTGTATGACTTCATCCAAGAATATAGATTCGCAATAATATTTGCAACACAAAAAAAACCCCAACTATTTAAAGCTGGGGTTTTGTGTGATCAAAGTTTGAAATTTTCAGGCAATTGGCTTCCTAAATTCAGTGCCAACTGGTTCTTCAAAGCTGCTTTGATTCCGTCACTATCATCTACCTCCAGTCGATACAGTACTGTCATCTGTAGGTAAGTTGGGAGAGAACGGAGTTGATCAACCTGATCGGGATATCGGGCAATCCGATTGGCCAGTGCAATAAGATTGCGAGTGGAAATAACTGCCCCCATTGAACCGCTATCAAACGATCGACGAACACCGGTAGCGCATTCGCAAAGCGACTTCGCAATTGCAGGGCTGAGGCCAGGGAATCGTTTCTCCAGCATTGCTATCTCTTGTTCAAGAGTCATATACTTCACAAAAATCCCAAGCATAAATCGATCAAGAAACGCCATGTTTTGTGTTTCAGTTCCACGATATTTGCCCCGACTGGTTGAACCTACTCCATTACCGGTACCAGCAATACGAAAACATGGATGGCATGGAATAAATTCACCTGTTTCGGGAACATAAAATCCATTTGCTCGATTAACTTCGGACACAAATTGACTCACCTGATCGGCCAATGAAACACCAACTTTCGAGCTGGAATCAATACCAGTATCCAAGATCGTATTCAAGCCACCTGCGGCACCTGGCGGCAAGAAGTTCATCTCATCCAACAACAGAATACCGCCATACCTGATCGCTTTTAACAGTGGTCCATCGAGCCAACCGGATGAGCCATCTGCTGCCAAAAATGTGCGCCCTACAATGTCCAAATACTCCATTTGGTTGTGACTACCAACCCGGAATAACGGCCAGTTCAGGCGATGAGCCGCTTGCTCGACCAGAGAAGTCTTGCCGGCTCCGGTTTCGCCTGTTAAAAGCAGATTAGTACTTCCTAGCCCACCCCAAAACCATTCCTGAAGCACCTTCAAATAGTCTTTATCGAAGAAATATTCCGGATCTTTTTTGGGCACAAATTTTACGATCGATTCTGGAATATTTACCCTGACCGGATAGCTAGCACTTTTCTTTACTGATTCAGGTATGGACAAACCAAATAATTCGTCAGCAGCCCTTATCTCGATCGACTCGTGCTTTTCGTGTTTACCTTGTGTAATGCTTGTCACTGCAGCTACGCTAGACATAAAAAATCCTCCTTTAAAAGGAGGATATGTTTTGGGGTTAAAAAGCCTTAATTTTCACCGGACAAACTGTCGCTTTAACGTAGTGGGACAAAGTATGTGTGACTGGTACTGCAAGATTGCGACTGCCGGTCATAGTTGATGCGACTGACTTACTACGAGCCAGTTTTCTAAGCGCGGCCTGTTCTAGCGGTCATCTTAAAGTGTAATAATTGTGGCACCTGGATAGGCGAATTGCAGAAAGTAGGACACTTCTGATCAATCTGCTTTGGCACTGTGCCCAGCAAGTCATTGATATTGACCAACTGCAGTTGCCTCAACTGTGCTCACCGACGTTTAACTTTGCCCGTCTGCGACCGCCTCCACATCATAACCAAGATTTCGAAGTGCATTTACGGCAAACTCGGCTTGCTCTTTAATAGGAAACTGATCGGAATATACATAAAGCTTACCTAAATCAACGGGACTACCATTTTGATCCAGCGGACGATCCGTTGGGAAAATCAAATTTCCGTCTCCGTCCACTAATACCATCATTTTCACTTTATCGACGATCTGCGGAGCCAGGGCAACATTAGCGAGCAAGTTATATTTGCTTGTCGCTAACACGCATTTACCAGCAACATGGGGAGACAAATGTTCAAGAGGAAAAGCAACATTAAATGTCGCCAATTCGTCAATGTCATCCCAATGTCTGGCATGCCACATCGTGCATTCCCCTGTTCCAGGACGTAAGCCTAATTCCCTGTTCAAAATTTGATAAGCGTACTCTGAAATTGCCAAGGGAAGTGTACGCAATACCCGGTCGACACTGTTAATGAACCCCACTTTCAATGTTGGCATACCGGTATCATCTTCAATGACGATATGTTCAGCCGGTACTTCAATAATCAATGGTCGACTCTGCAAGCTATTAATCCCCAAAATAATTTTTTGAGGCCCATCATCAACATCAGTTTGATTGTCCATATTTTCGCCATGAATAATAGTACGCGTTGCAATTATCGCAGTTTAAATTACAAAGAGCAATTTGATTCTTTTATGTCCTAAATTTCTTATTGCGTTGCCCACCAAGCCAGATACGGCGCTTTAATTTATCCAACACTCTGTGCTTTTTTTGTCGGCTCATAGCTCGATCACCATTGCTTTGCGACATTCGCGGTTTTCTTTGTCAACGTAGCAGTACCAACACATCCCTACGTAGGCATTTTCTATCTGGATAAACTTCAATGCTATTAGCTAATAATGGTTATCCAAATATAAATGTGGTTATTTTTTGCCAAAATAAATTTTTATCATTTTTATTAAGTTAACTTGTATAAGTTTTCGTTAACATATAATCTTACGAAAAATTATGTTTTATCAAAATTTCGCTAACTGAGTATCTTGATGAATTTACGTAAATAGAGGATCACATGATAGAAAGCCCAGCCAATGCGTTAGACCTATCCATTATCTCATCCGTGGGAAGTGGAGCAAAGTCTAAGTCACTTGCAGACATCGGCAAGATTGCCACATTCTCAAGGGCAATGCTTGAAGATGTACGAACGCAGATGCTTGCACCAGATCCTTTTAAGGTTCCTCCGACTTTCTCGCTAGCACAAGTTGCATCAATGTGTGGCATGGATAAGACAAAGGCGAATTACATCGTAACCAATAACCCCGGCGACTTACCGCAAGGTAGCATTGTTGGAAGAAACAAGAAGCGCGAGTTTTCATTAAGCGAGGCTCTTCAATGGGTAAGTACCTTTACCCCATTCGGTTTGCGCCCTGCTCACACCAAAGCAAAAAAAATGTGTATCGGCAACTTCAAAGGAGGGGTTACCAAAACAACCACTGCAATGTCGTTGGCTCAAGGTCTATCGCTGCGTGGCCGCAAAGTGCTTTTGGTTGACCTTGACCCTCAAGGATCACTTACCACACTCTGCGGCATCCTTGTTTATCCCACTGTGACTGAAGACATGACGATCATGCCATATATCTATGGTGAGAAGGATGATCTTTCGTATGCGGCACGAGCTACTTATTGGTCTGGCATTGACCTGATTCCAGCATGCGGCATGGTTGCGCATGCTGAATTTCAATTGCCCGCAATGCAAGCGCAAGATCATTCATTTGAATTTTGGAACGTAATAAATGATGGTATTGAGCCATTGCTGGATCAATACGACGTAGTTATTTTTGATACGCCCCCAGCACTCTCCTACTTAACGATTAATGCAATGATGGCATCAGATGCAATTATTGTACCCTCCCCTCCTAACGCGCTGGACTATGCTAGTTCCGTTCAGTTCTGGTCGCTTTTCTCTGACTTTGGTAAATCATTTATGCGTATCGTTCCATCATTGTCAGAGAAACGATACGACTTTATTAGCGTTCTGATGTCGAAGGTAGAAAACTCAAAGCAGGCCACTGGGATCGTCAAAGACTGGATTAACAAGACCTATCTCGACATGGTTCTGCCAATAGAGATAACACTCAATAGCGGTGTAGCAACTGCATCCGCTCAGTTTTGCACGATTTATGACATGCCAACCACAGGTAATGGCAATAAGGTTTATCAGCGTCCAAGGGAAGAATTTGATACTTTCGTAAATATCATTGACTCACAATTAATGAACTCATGGAAAAAAGAGATACCGAAAAATGAATAGACCATCACTGAAAGAACGTGCTGCAGCAGTAGGGCGCAATGTAGTCGTTATCGATAGCAGCGACACGGGTAGTGAGAGTGCCGCTATGACTGTTCCAGGCGCTACCGGTATGCTGCACGCTAAAGCTATTGAATTACAAAACGAGATCAACAGGCTAAAGAATGAGCGCGGGGTTAATTTAGCACCGCTCAATCGGCTGCACGAAGTAGCTGGACGCAAGCGCAAATTAACAACAGAAGAATATGCCGAACTTCGTGAGAACCTACGGAACAATCCGCTCATCACCCCTGTGACTGTATGCAAACGCTCTGATGGTGATTGGGACATTATCTCAGGCAATAACCGTGTGGCCATTTACAGAGAATTGGGCAGGGCAGAGATACACGTATTTGAAGTGCAGGCAACAAAAGAGCAGGGTGATGTAAGCGCATTCTATGCAAATCTCCTTCATCCAAGCTTACCAGACTATGAAAAATATCTTGGCTTTAAGCAGCGCATGGAAGTTAGCGGCTTGAATATTCGTGATACAGCGAAAGAGAGTGGTATCAACGAAAAGCTCCTCTACAAAATTATGTCTTTCGATAAGCTTCCAAGCGATGCACTTGCAATCATCAAGGAGAACCCTGCTTGCATAGGTGCAAGTGCTGCAGAGAAATTTGCCAAAATGGTTGATCGTGTAGGATCAGATATTGTTTGCTCTGCAATCCAAGAATTAGCTGTCAATCCAGAAAGAACAGAAGAATCGGCAGTGTCGTCTGTAGTTGAGGCGGCTGCAAAGAATGCAGCACCCAAGGAAAGTGAAAAGAAGCCTAGAGATGTCACAAAAAACACATTTAAATTTGGTCGCTTGAAATTTGCAACCTTACTTAGTGTAAAAAACGATTTGAGGATTTCATTTGGTAGCGAAGAAGATAGGAAAGAGTTACAGCAAAAAATTGAAGACCTAATTTCCAGTCACATCGAGGGGAAAAAGGATTCTAAAATTTAGAATCCTTTAAAATCAATGACTTAGAAAATTTAAGGTGCCATTATGAAATAATTTTCAATAAGAAACAAAAAAGCCCAACCTGGCGAGGAAGGGCTTTTTTATAAGCATTAAGCTTATGCACCGGAATGAACTAACCCGGAACCTGAGAGCCTTCATGTTAGTTCCCCTGTGCATATGAGTCAATAACTTTTTTCGTTTTTTTGCGAAAAGGAGTGGTATATGCACATCCCTACATTTGAAGACATCATGCGTCCATTTATTGAAAAGCCTAAAGCGATTCAACAAGCGATCATACGCGTAGATACCCATCCATCATTCTCTGTACTAACTAAGTCATCCCGTGCTGTATTACGACAGCTGGTGAGCAGGGCAGGTGCATCCAATGCATATCAGCCTATCAAGGCAAGACTAAGCAAGATAGAAAAGGAGACAGGATTTAGCTATCGTACAGTGCAACGTGCAATTGTAATGCTGAATACTGCAGGGCTTGTGACACGTATAAACGATGGACGAGGGGAGTTTGGACTGTTCAGTCATTACGAATTTAGACTGTCAGAATCGCTCTGCATGATCATTGGTTTACCCTATAGCGAAACAGAGGTCAAACCAAAGACAAGTGAGATCGCACCACAAAACGAAATAGAAAAATTCTACGAGCAAACGATTGAAGTAGAGCGGCGTGAGCTTGAACCTCGTAATCGGGACAAGAATGAAATTGTTTTGCCTCAAGAGTTGCTTGAGTTGGAGAAACTTGGCATCAATAAATTTGGCATATGCAAACTGCGTGGACATGCCCATAGGCGCAACCATCGACTAGAACATGTATGGCGCGTTGCAAAAGAGTACGCACTGCCTAAGAAGCTAACAAAAGGCCGCTTGTACAAATACCTGATCGCGATGATCGTCAAGAACGTCGATTACTCCGCAAGGGCATTACAGCATGCAAGGCTAGCCGCAGATATGCCTTACGTAAAACATGACGTGCCAGTCAAAAAGAAGGTTCAAGATTCGATCAAGATGGCGGATAGTAAATTAAAGCAAGAGATTGTTGGCTTACCAAAAGGAGCGAAAGCAAATATGCAGTTAATCAGTAACTTACTAAAGAAGGGGAGGGATGTCATGGCAAACACCATAGGACATTCATGTCATACCGTTCTTTTATAAAGAAACTGATCTTAATTTTAAAAGACATTATTCAAAGATTTTTTAAAAAAACCTTAACCCCAAAACCAAATACAAAACCTATGGAGGACACATGCACTTAAAAATCCTGAACATATTCGAGACATGATTCCTTAATATTTTGGGTACGAAAAAATTTGCCAATCAATGTCAATAAAGCCAGTTGAGCATAAAGCCAAAAGGCCAAATGGAGGATATTATTTCATAAGTCATTGATTTTAAAGGATTCTAAAATTTAGAAAGGAGGTATTACAAAAAACTACCACGTTAAGATGGAGATTTGCAGAGAGAATCATTCGTTAAAATCGAAATATTTTGCGGCTTCTTCCATTGCACGTTTCTTCTTAGCTTTATTGTAGATGGATGTAGTGCCAACTGATTCGTGTCCAAGGAAGTATTGAAGTACATCAATTGGCATACCTCTTTCAACAGATAGTGTGCCGAAAGTATGCCGAAACGCATGAGGTGTCGTTGATTTAAGTTGCTTTAAATCTTCTGAATCAAAAAGATCTGGCATCAACATGAATAAATTCTTAATCGATGTTTGAATCAATCGATACAAGGATTCTGGTGCATAGTAATCGTTATGCGTGCTGTCTTTCTTTAACTTAGCTGCTTTATGATTAGCGAAAATTAAAGGAGCAAGTAAATGTTCTTCGTCTCGGCCAAAAGTTTCCAAGCCCCGATCAATCCAATGGTTTTCTAAAGCTTTCATAGCACGTGCGCTCACTGGCACTATGCGTTTCTTGTGTCCTTTACCGAGAACTTCTAACTCCATGATGTCTGCATATCGACTTTTTTGTAGTTTTTCACGCTTTGCAGTTGTCGCTTCTTCGCGTCTAATACCAGAATCACCCAAGAGTAATATAGCGGCTAATGCGATTCGATATTGTGAGTTTGTTACAGCGGCACTTTCTAATGCATTAACTAATTTGTGCCAAAGCGAGGCTGACAGTGCTTTATCGATATGCATCAGGTCGACTTCTTTCGTCACCACATTCGATTTGATGACTGAAAATGGATTGCCAGCCAGGTACCTTACCTTACAAAAATAGTCGAACGCCGATCTAAGAATGTTGATTGCATAGCGTTGTGACAGTGGGCTTAATCCACCTTTTTCGTTGAATGGTTTCCAAAGCTTGGTATGCCGTCCTGCTTTTTTGCCACAGAAATTCGTGGTTGGATTCGCTAGGAAAGCCGCATATTCCTGGCAATCTGAAGCATTAACTGAGCTCATCGGCTTTTTGGCGACTATGATGCACCATAGTAGAAACCTCTCCAGCTCCTTCTTATATGCACGCTTTGCATGTTTCTGATCTGCATATCGTTGTAAATAGCAATGAATGGCTTGTAAGTCGTTGGCCGCAGTAATGTAGCAATACGCTTGTGAACGGTTGACACCTCGGGAGCCATCATACTGTGTTGATGTTGTAATGCATTCAAGTGGTGCTAGGATCGATGGCTGACCAGGATGAATAGTAATAGCAGTAGGGTTAGAGGGCGCTTTTGGGCTTACATCGATTATGTGAACAGGGCCTAACCATTTTTCATGTAATTTTAGCCAATTTTCTATGACTCTGGCTTTCAAACTACCGATGCGTGGTACTGACCGATACCAGGTACTACCTCTGATGGCGATATAGTCGATGAGATGTTGGATAGTGGTGATCTTTTCTTCAGCTAAAGCCTTTGCTGTTTTGGGTTTAACCCAATGTCCAATTTTCTGCTCAGGACTAGGAACTGGCTGAGGAGCATCAGCGGCGCGAACAAGAATGTCTAATGCCTTAGTGGTAATGGATCCACCGGCCCGGGCATTTTTTAACACTTCACCTAATGCGGGATTATGTCCGATCGCACGTTGAACAAGATCATCACGCATTTCTAATAGGAAACGTTCTAATCCGTATTCCAACTGTGGAGCATCGTCACTGTAATAGAGTGACGCAATGCGGTTCATCGCAATCCCTAAACAATGTGAACGTAGGGCAGCGTAGTCAGATCGGCTATAGGTAGGCTTTTCGAAAAGAATATTGGTGTGGTTTGACATAGATGTGATTTTTTATTTAACAATTAAACATTCCATTTAATCAACTTCGCGTCTCTTATAGACTCAGACTAATTACCCATCGTTGCAGTAAGACGTTAATCAATAGGCAATTATCTATTAATTATCATTCAATAGTAGTGATTGGATTCACATAAATCATGACACAGCGTCATTTTTAAAGAGAAATCACGTACTTTGGCTACGAGCCCTCCTGTTTTTGTTCTAAGGCCATCTCATTAATAACTCTGGCATTCGTCATGTAGATAGGATGAGCAACATTCAATTTGGCGATTACTCAGCAATATGGTTAACTCAAATCGAAGCATATGATCTCAATAATCTCTATTTAGAGCCAAAATAACATATAAATCCTTATTTGATAATAAGAATTATCAAATAAGGATGATTTTATCAAATTTAGAAAAATGCAAAAAACGTCTAGTTTTTAAAGCGTGTGCAGCAGTGACTGCCGGATGCCGTCTTGAACCTGCCTGTGCCGAGTTGGATATCAGCCTGCGAACTTTCCAGCGCTGGGTACGGGATGGTGACGATGCTGTGAGCATCGACAGCCGGACGACCAGTGCGCGGCCAGAACCAGCCAACAAGTTGAGTGACGATGAACGTGGACAAATCCTGGCCGTTGCCAACAGCGAGGAATTTGCCAGCCTGCCGCCAAGCCAGATCGTACCGGTGCTGGCCGACCGGGGTGTGTTCATCGCATCGGAATCGAGTTTTTACCGCGTGTTGAAAGCGGCGTCGCAGCAGCACCATCGGGGCCGGGCGAAAAAGCCGTCCAGCCGTGTTTTAACCAGCCATTGCGCCACTGGCCCGAACCAAGTGTGGAGTTGGGACATAACCTGGCTGCCAGCGGCGATCAAGGGCCAGTACTTCTACTGGTACATGGTGCTTGACGTCTTCAGCCGCAAGATTGTCGGCCATGAAGTGCATGTGGCGGAATCGTCGGAACTGGCGTCGTTGCTGATGCGCCGGGCTAGCTTGGTCGAAGGGCTGGCTGGCCGTCCACTGGTGCTGCATTCGGACAATGGTAGTGCC
>Ga0187844_10002687_pt1 | contig 12381 bp, 21 predicted proteins | sample SpaLakP09_SKY_50_FD_134517 | JGI IMG/M metagenome (GOLD analysis project Ga0187844, IMG submission 134517) | Oligotrophic lake water microbial communities from Sparkling Lake, Wisconsin, USA - SP09_SKY_50 | ecosystem: Environmental > Aquatic > Freshwater > Lake | place: USA: Sparkling Lake...
ACCAACTGTCAAAGCCGCGCCCGTCACCAGCAGCACCTGCCCCTCCGGCAGCAGGATCGTGGTCTGCTCTTCCATTTTCAGAGTCACCGAGCCAACAGCGATCTGCTTCGATTGCAGCGTCAGGCCGGGGCGCGGAACAAAGTATTTGACACCTCCAGTCAGATCCGCCGATGCTTGGCTCGCACCGATCAGGCCCGCCTCAATGCTCGCGTCAAACGTGGCAAGTGCGTTCGCCGGACGCTGGGCGTACGGTTTCAACAGACGGACAGTCATGTGTACCTCAAATAGAAAAAGGCCGCTCGCGGCGGCCAACTGGTCAGCAAATTTTCTGCTACTTCGGCTTATTCGGCACCTGCGCGGCCGTGGCGCTGGCCGTCATGCCGGTGGTGCCGTAGCCCTTGGCGCGCAGAATCTCGCGTGTGCGCGCCGCATCGACGAGCTGGGCGGTGATCTTGTCCAGCATGCGGACGTCACGATCCCGCACCGCCCGGATGATCAGGTCTCGACAGTGAGTGGGTTTCATTGTTCCAGAGGGGGTGACGAATAATTGCCGAAATGGTAAATTGCTAGTCCAACTAACTAGGGGGGGAAACACATGTCCGTCAATGACTTCAAAGCAGCAGAACTGACAATTAACTTATTACAGGCCATCGCACCAGGGTTTAGGCTGGTCGGTGCGAACGGCACAATCAGCGATCCAGAAAAGGCGGCTGAGTTTGACGCTAAATATCTAGCCAAGCTGTACAAGGATGTGCACGCGGCCATCACCACGACGGCTAAATAAAAAAAAGCCCACGACCTTACGGTGGTGGGCTTACTTTTCTCGGGGCGAACGAATCCCCGTGTGCGTGCACTATATCAGAAAAGATTCCGTGTGCACTCATTTTTTTTCAGCTTTTCGGTCAGCTCAATGCGCGCTTCATTAGCAGTAGCGGCCCAGTCCGCGTTAGCGAAGCGCCAGGCCGTGGCTATGCTGCAACTACGGTAGATAGCCCAGACATGCATGCGTTGAAGGCTGTTGATCATCGCGTCAGTCGCGGCACCAACCTGCATGTCGTGGCTACGTTGCGCTTCATGCACATCGCATCCATGGCCATCCGACTCACCAACCAAGCCGCCCATGATGCGCGCTCCAAGGTTGCGTTCGCCGCCCGTCGACATCCAGTCCTTCCACGCGGCCAGACAGTAGTCCACCGGGTCTGGCCTGTCCCACGTGTCGTGGCGCACATCTTGTTTCTTCACTCGCTGCAGCATGATTATCCCTCGTTTGGCGGTTGGTACTTGTATTTATTGCCAGCGCATCGGGCGCGCGGGCTGGTTTGTATCTGATGATCCTCAATAATCATGAAGACCTGTGTTCATAAGGCTTACTTCAAAGGTCTTCGCCACTTTCTCGCCATGTTAAACCCGCTTTTTCGGCGATTTTGGCTTGTGCTTTGGTGATACGTGCCATGTTTCTTTCCAAATAGGCCATGGTCGTTCTAACGTCCTTGTGCCGCAGGTAGGCCTGCACGTCCTGCACCGGTGCGCCGGCCTCGCTCATCGCGGTGGCGATCGTGCCGCGCAGGAGGTGAGGCGTGATCCCTTTGATGGAGCATGCAGTGTTGGCCGCGCGGATACGCCAGCGCGCGAAACCGGCGCCGACGGCAGCACCATCCGGCAGGCACACCACCAGACCATCCGGCTTTTTGAGCGGAGCCAGGTAGTCGACCAGCGCGGCGAACAGCGGTAGTGCCTCAGCCTCCTTCCCTTTCGTCTTGCCTGGCGTGTACGTGTCGCGCTCCCAGTCGAACCATTCCCAGCGCGCTGTGATCGCCTCGGACTCGCGCAGGCCTAACAGCAGCATCAAGCGCACGGCGATGCTGACCGGAGACGCCGCGCCAGCCTGCGCATCAATGGCGCCGAACCAGGCGGCGACAGCGGACAGCGGCAGGATAGCGCGAGGGCGCTTCTGGACCGCCAGCATGGCGACGTCCCACGGCAGGCGCGGCACGATCTCGCGGCGCACCGCCCAGCGCACCAACAACTTGAGGATGCGTAGCCAGTGATTGGCGGTGGCGCGGCTATGGTCGGCGAGGAGAGCGCTGCGCGCGCGCTCGACGGTGTCAGTGTCGATCTGATCGATGCGGCGGCCGGCCATAGCGCCCATGTGCAGCTTGCCGAAGCTCGTCACGCTCCGGACGTGGTGCGCGCTTGAATGCGCGCCGCGAACGGCCAACCACTCGGCATGCAGCTCCGCGAGGGTCGGAATAGGATTGCCGCCATTGGCCCGGGTCAACGCGTCGTCGTAGGCGCGGTCAGCCACGACTTGCGCTTTGCCCTTATCGCGCAATCTGGTGCTTCGTTGCACACGGGCGAACGGCTTCACCTGGAAGCGGTAGTGGTAGGTGCGCCCCACCTTGAAAACCTCGACGCTCAAAAATCCTCCGTTGATTGCCTAAAAATACGTGGTGCTGCGGTCCCGCAGGCCGAGCGCCTCTTGGGCATCGTGAATTACTGCCAGCGTGATCCACTTGTCTCCCCGCTCCGCGCGCGCCAGGATGCGGCGCGCCCACGCGCGACTATCACCACCGTCCGGCGCTTGCCCAACGCCCTCCGCGCCGATGTCGCGCATGAACTGCTCGGCATGCTCCTTCGCCTTGGCGCCGCGTTCGGGCGGGGGAAGCTGCAACCGGGCGGGCGGAATGGGCTCCCACGCGCCGCGCCCGAGCTGCCGCTTCAGCGCCGCCGCCCAGCGGTCTTTGACCTGGCCGTGGGTCTGTTCCATCAAATCGCGGGAGAGGCCCGTGGTGGCCCAGAAAATGGCAGGGTGCGACCACACCCCCAGCTCACCCTTTCCGCGCGCCTGGAGGCCCTCTACGGCCTCGTGGTAGGCCATTACCGGGTCCATGTATGGCTTGCAAGCTTGAATAAACTCAGAAACCGATGGCGGCCAGGCAAATCGGCGACGGCACTCCTTGAGCCCTTCGACCACGTCGGCCGGCGTCACGAACTCGTCTTCGAACGCTTCGACCCAGCTCTCGGCCCAGTTGTCGATGGACTGCTGGCTCGGGAAGTCCTTGCGCCACTTCCCGGGGTACGCGCCGTCCAGTCGGTTCCACAGGTGGTCGATCAGCGAGATGCCGAGTTTGGGGTGCACATCGAACCAGCGCGAATCCGGCCTGGTCGAGGGCACACCTGGCGCCACGGCGCCGGCCGGCGCTGACGTCAGCACGGCGGTCATGGCGCACCGGGCCGGTTGCGGTTGACGTGCGCAGTCGGATCGAACGGCGCGCCGGGTCGAGCGGCGCCCTGCTGGCGGTCACGCAGCACCCAGGCCGCTTCGAACCCGACCCAGCCACGCGTGCAGCAAAGCGCCAGGACGGCGTCCAGCGACATTCCGGCCAGGCCCGCCTCCCGCAGGAAGTTGTCGACGACGACCTTCGAGACCGGTGCACGCTTGGCTTTCCGCAGGGCCAGCCAGTCCGTGACCGTCTGCTCCTCGACGCCAAGCATCCGCAAAGCCGGGGCTGGATCGAACGACGGCGCAGCCGGCGGCTTTTTTTGTTTATTTTTTTTGTTGTTTACTTCTTCTCTTCTCTTCTCTTCTCTAGGTAACGCGCCGCTAACGCCATCATCATTTCCCGGTAACGCTTCTTGCGTTACCTCACCGTTACCAGCCTTATGATTAGCCACGCGCCGGGCCGTTTGAGCGCGGCTTTTCGCTGACGCGCCGTTGTGCTCGTTGAAATTCATGATGTGCAGGCCGTCGTCGGTTTCGACCAGCCAGCCCACCTGAATCAGTGCCGCGCCCAGGCCTGGCACGCCGCACTTCCGGTCCAGCGTCTTTGCGGAGAGGCCCGGAAGGATGCCGTTGGCAGAGTGCTGGTCTGCGGTTGCCCACAGCCAGTAAAGACCGCCCACAATGGTCGCCTCGGCTGCGCCAGTGATGTCGCACAAACTGGACACGCGAGGGTCATCCCACAGATTGCAGCGCATTTTGATCCAATCGCCGGCCATTATGCAGCCCTCGCGAGTTCATGCTCGTGCGCAAAGTTCGCCTCAATCAGCGCGCGCGCCAGCGGCGGGCAAACGCTGTTGCCGATCATACGCACCTGTGAAGCCTTCGACAGCTTGCGGCCGTTATGCACCAAGTCGAGGATGTACGAATCCGGGAAGCCCTGAGCGCGGGCCAGCTCGCGCGGCGTAAGCATCCGCATGCCGATATCGACGATCGCGTAGTCCTCGCCGCGCACGGCCACCAGCCCAATGCGGTCCTTCGTCGGGATGGTATGCATCGGATCGGTGATGGCCTGATCCTGGCCGCCTTCGCTGTAATATTTGATCAGGAACGCACGCACCTCGCCGATGTGCGTACCACCGCCGGTGATGGTCGGAATGGGCATGGTTATATCCTTGCCGTCCTGGTTGTTGCGCAAGCTGACGAGCGTAGTGGCGACGATCGAGTGATGGTCGGCTGTGGTCACGGTGCCGAACGGGACGGTGATGGCTGTACCAACCACGCCGGTGTAGTGCTTGGCCAGCATGGCGCTGACCAGCGCAAAGTGTCCGCCCTTGATCTCAGCGCATTGTGTGCGTAGCGGCTCAGCGATGTCGAAAGTACGTTGTGTGGACCCGTTGGCGTGCTCAGTGAGGAACGGTGTCGTGCTGCCGGGAAGGATATACGGATCATCACTGTTGACGATGTGCTTTATGATGCCTTTGGCAATCCGCGCCAGCGTCTTGTCGGCGAGCGGCTTGGCGCGGCCGAAAATGCTCGGACATGGGATGGTCCAGTCGATGCATTGGTCGGCGCCGATCCACGGCTTCAAACCGCTGGCAGAGAAGCTGCTCAGTTTCGGGTTGCCGTGCGTCGGCTTCGGCCAATTGATGGACAGGCCATCGCGCCGCGCGAACACAAACAGGCGCTTGCGGATAGTCGGCGTGCCGAAGTCGCACGCGCGCAAGATCCGGTGCTCCACCTTGTAGCCGAGGCCGCGATACAGGCGCTCCATTGGAAAATCCGAGCCGAGCGCTTCGTAAATCTCTGGCACGTCCGGGTGAGCTGGGTCTACGCCGGTCGACAGCGCATCGATAAAGGCGCGGAACGTGCGGCCGCGCTCGGACATGATCGGCTTACCGTTCGCGTCCAGCGGCCCCCAGTCGGCGAACTCCTCGACGTTTTCCAGGGAGATGCAGCGCGGCATCTGGAATGTTCCCCACTTCAGCGTCACCCATGCCAGGCCGCGAATTTTCTTCTCGCGCGGCTTGCCGCCCTTCGCTTTGCTGTGGTGTTTGCAGTCAGGACTGAACCAGGCCAAGCCGATAGGCCGATTTCCGGTAATGAAGCCAGGATGAACGGCAAACACGTCCTCCTGGTAATGGGACGTCGCCGGATGGTTGGCAGCATGCATGGCCAGCGCTTCGCCGTTGTGGTTGATCGCGACATCGACCGGCCGACCAAACGCCTGCTCAATACCTTCCGATGCACCGCCGCCGCCAGCGAAATTATCGATGACCAGCTCATGGCCAAGATTCAGCTCGAAAGTATGGAAGTCACGCTTCATTGCGCGCCTCCGCGAACTGGTCCACGCCGGTGAACTTGTGCCAGGTCATGACCTGCACACCGTTGCGCTTTACCGGTTTGCCCCCCCCCATCCAGCTTCGGGCCGCGCACCATGATCTCGGCCAGCCTGATCTCGGCCGGCGCTACATCCATCCAGTCTTGACAAAACTCGGGGCTATCTAATTCAGGGCTGATACGATAGGGCTTGACGCAGTTGGCAAACAGCTCCGCCGCCAAGGCATCACGGCGCGCAGCCCACTCGGTAATGGACAGTGCGCGCCGACCTTCGTATTCAGACGTCTTTTTCTCAGCAATTTGCTTGCTGGCGGCACGGCTCACGCCGAAAACACAGAATGCTCCCACGGTGCCCTCACTGACGAAAATTGAGGCCGAATGCGGCGCCGGTGCGGCGCGCGCTCGCCGCAGTGAGCACCGAACCATGCCAGTTACCACGGTAAGCCGGTGCGGCGGGCATGGCATCAATGGAAGCGTTCGATTTCGGCACCAGGCGCGTACGCGCACGCTGGCTGACCGCGTACACGGCGCCAGTCTTGATGAGGTGGCCGTCTACCTCCAGCTGCTCATAGATGTCGCGGATCTTCTGCTCACTTGCGCCTAGAAGGCTGTGACGTTCGATGCCTTGATGGATGGTGGCTGGCGCGGCCAGGAGCGCGCGCAGGATTACAACTGCACGGCTATGCGAAGGTGGAAATTTCATAGATAATGTCCCTGTTGTCTGTTTTACCGAGGCCCGCCTGCACGCGGGCCTTTTCTATTTCTGGCCAGCGAGCGCGCCGACCAGGCGCTTGTACTGCTTGAGAGTCATGACGTGACCAGGCTCCAGAGGGAACGCAGGCGTCGCCGGTTGCGGCGCATTCACAGGCGCGCTCAAGCAGCCTCCGGCGCCAGCTCATCCAGCGTGGCCAGCGGAGTGCCGAACTTGCGCATGATGCGCAGGCGCAGGGTGGCGCCAAGCTCCATACGGTTGTTGCGGATCTTGCTGATCACCGGCGGCGCGACTTCCAGGGCGCGCGACAGCTCGGCATCGTTGCGCAGCTTGTTCTCGCTCAGAAGGTGATCGATCAGCGCGTGCGGCGCGACTTGGCGCGGCTCGGTGTTCAGTGCTGCTTTGTTCATGTAGCTCTCCTTTGGAGGGGTGGTTGAAATTGGTTAGACGAGGCGCACGCAGAGGTCCAGGGCTTGGGGGATACTGAAACCCACGCTCTGCAGTGCAATGAACTTTTCGTGGGTACGACGCGCCTGAAGCTGAATCAACTCCCTTTCAGCTGGCCAGTTGTTCTTGATCGCCTGTATTGTTTGCGCCAGTGCCACTCGCTGTTTCTCTTCTTCTTTGTCGCTCATAGTCAGTCCTATGCTTATGCGCGCCGACGGCGTAGCGGGTTCAGGTTGCGGACTTTCGATGCGCCTGCGCGTAAGCGCGCGATCGCGCCGGCCAGCGCGCGGCGGGTGCGGCTGGTCGCTTCCTGTACGCCTTCGATCTGTTTGTGGGCCTGCTCCAGCTGATGCAGACTGGCGCCGTCCTGGGCATCCATCAGTGCCAACTGCGCATGTGCTGACACGCGCACCAGGTGGCGCAGGTGCTCAACCGAATTGAACTCGGCATCGTCTGGGCAGTCCGTGCTGGACGCGCAGATTCCAACCGGGCGAAGGCAATCGGCCACGCACGGCAGGCGCACCTCCATCGGCATGGCCGACCAGATCGAGTGGATGAAGTTCGCCGGCAGCAGGTTGGTGTCTTTGCTTTCGTCGTCGAGCCAGCGGAACACGCGGTCGGCGTTGACCTTCTGGCGTTCGAACGCATCGCGCGTGGTTGGGTCAAACACGATGCCGGTGGTGGTCGGACCTTCGATGCGCTCGTGTGCATCGACGATCATCTGCACTACGGCCTCGCGGCTCCAGCCTTCGCGCTTGCGCCAGTCGATCACGTGAGTGCGCAGGATGCCGATCATGGTGGTGTGCGATTCGTTGCGCATGCTTTCTAACTCCGTGGTGGTTAAACTTGAAACATCAACAAAACGACAAATAAGGTTGAGGGTTGCAAATGCGCTACTATTTCTGTTCCCCAACATCGATAGAAAGGCAGCGCAATCCTCATGAACGAAAATCTGACGGTGTGGCTCATGGACAGCGAGCAGCGAACAATTCCTTGGCCTGCCGACCTACCGATTCCAGCGCCTGGGGACGAAGTGGTCACGCAGCACGACTGCTGGTTCTACTCGGTCAGAGTCTTATCGCGACTATGGGCGCTCGTACCGGACAAGGACGAGAGCATCAGCACGCTGGTGACAGTCAGGGTGGAGCATCTTTCTGGTCCGTCACGCCAGCTGGCGGAGGTTTATCCGATTCGCCCAGACGTGCCAGTAGCAACCTAGCGGCTTCAAATCGGTCTGCTGCCGTGGCGAAAGAGTTGCCAAGCACGGCAAGCTGCAAAGCCAATGTCGCAGGGGCGGCCTTGCCTGAACTAACTGGGTTGGGAGGTAGCATGGGATTCCCTAGTTGGACTGGAATACTTGCGGATGGGCGACCCTCAGATACTTCAACTGAGTCTTAGGTACGCCATTCTTACGCCATTGAGACACTGCGCTCTTTGAAATCCCAAGGAGCCGACCAGCTTTAGATGGGCCGCCGAGTGCGGCAATAATGCGGTTTGTCTCCGCAACGTCTGAAGGTTTCATGACCAACCTCAATTAATAGTTGGCCTGAGTATAGAACGCTAAACCTTTTTAGGTCAAGCACACTTTACCCTTGATTGTTTAGAATTCTTTACATGGAAAATCTGATAAGCCGTTTGGAAGAAGTCTGCGCGAACCTGGCGACACCGACGCTGAGCGGCCAGACCGCGCTTGTGGAAGCTTCCACCGCGTCAAAAAGCGTCGTCAATCAGTGGCTGAGCGGCAAAATCAAGTCAATTGATATCAAATATGCACTGGCGATTGAGCGCAACACCAGCTACAGCCACATCTGGCTGATGACGGGAGAGGGAGAGAAAAAGGTTGACGCAAGTAGAGTCGTGTACGTCGATAGAATAGTCCCCCAGCAGCCCACGTACTCATGGATCAGCGATGACGAGGCCCGCTTGTTGTCCCTGTACCGGACCACAGATGACGATGGAAGGGGCGATATTATGGCAACTGCCGAGGAGTCGAGGCGCATCGTCTCACCGAGACTTGCGAGGAACGAGATATAGCTTTATGACCCGCGGCTCAGGATGCTTAGCCGCCATTCTCTCTAGTTTTACAACAGCCTCCTCTCTTCGCCGTTCGTCCATAGCGCGATATGCGGCAACTATCCTATCCAAGTTTTTCATTGCACTGAACTATCATTTGTTTACTATGTGCCAACTATATTACAAGTTGGATAGGCTTGCATATGAAAAGTACAGGGGTAAAGTACTGCCAGTTATCATTTGAAATGTAACAAATTCTCACTCGCTTGTTTCCATGGATGGAAACACTCGTCACCTCGGGTAAAGACTGCATGAAAAAATTGGGTGATGACGAAACCACCCGAAAAAAAACTGTTGCAGAAAGACTACGTTCAATCTGCTGTTAGATTTCCGCCGCACCTCCATGCCGAACTGAAGGCTTCCGCAGAAAAAAATGGGCGCAGCTTAAACATGGAGATCCTTGCTCGATTGGAGGCTGGCCCTTCCACGCAGATCCTCGCGGAGATTGCGGAGCTAAAATTAATGATGCGCAAAGTTTTGGACAATATGTAACTACTACATTGCCATAGGTTGCGAAAAGCGCAATATCATTGAGTTTTCAAGTTCCCGAGGAAACCAATGAGAAAGATAATCATCGCGGTACCGCTCACTGTCGCCGCTCTGTGTGTTGCCATAACAGTATGTGTCAAATACGACGACTGGTTCGTCTACCGCTCTGCTCGCCGTCCGCTTGCCTACTTGATGAAGGATCCATCCAGTACGATTTTTCGCAATGAAAGATTCGTTGATTATGACTGGTACTGCGGTGAAGTAGACGCTAAAAACGAGATGGGTGCTTACACGGGTTTCAAACGTTTCATCTCTGGACGGCTGAGCAACGTGATTTACCTGGAAGGCACCGGAATGCTAGGCAAGGAGTCCACTGACGAGCTCCTCCTCGTCATGGACAAAAAGATCGCTTATCTAGAGTCCTTCAAAACGATCCGGGAGCACTCCCCTGGGGCGCGCATGATCTCCGAGACGGAGCAATACGCTCAAGCTCGCCGCCAAGTGTTTGAAGATCACTGGAAAGCCCTCTGCAACTAAGATAGTTTTCAATTTTTAAACAAAGGAACATGCGGTAACGTGGCAACGTAAAGTTTAGAGTTCTTGACTTTATAAAGTTTAGTAGTCTACACTTAACTTCATCGAACTCTAAACCGATGGAGGAAGCCATGAAGGCAGCAACCGCAGCAGAAGTCGCACCACAGGAAGGTACCGGCGCCGCCGGCGCGCCAATAAACCACGACAAGCTGCGCGTTAGCGCCAAGCTTGTCGCTTTGGTCACGCCGTTCATGGCGAAGGCCGATATCCGCTACTACCTCAACGGCTTCAACGTCCGCCCCCACCCGCACGGCGGCGCGGTGATCTGCGCCACCAACGGCCACATGCTGGCCGCCGTGCACGACCCAGACGGGGTGTGCGAACACGAAGTCACCCTTTCCATCAGTTCCGGCACAGTGGCTGCACTGAAAGCACGCGGTAACGGCGGCCGCGAGCTCGTCATGCGCTTTGGCCGCGTCGCGGTGCTGGAGGGTGCCGACGAAGTATCCCTGCAGCCAGGTGATCCTGTCGTCGATGGCAAATTCCCTCAATACCAAAACCTCATTCCGCCAGCTGAGCGCCTCAAGCCCGGCCTGGTCGGCCAGTTCGACACGGCCTACATCGCGGTGCTTGACGTGGTCGCCAAGATCGCGGCGCCGAAGGGTGGTCCGCAGCGCTCAGCGAAATTCTTCACGCTCGACGGCAATCCAAAGTCTTCCGCCATCGCGCGCATCGTCGGTCAGCCGAACTTCGTCGCCATCCTGATGCCGCAGGCGCCGGATGAGCTCACGCCCGTGCCGCTGTGGTGTGCTGCCATTGCGCGCAAAGACGACTTGGCCGCCGCTGCAGGTGCAGCATGAGCGCCGCCGTTGAAGAGCTGCGCAAAGCACATCGGATCATCAGCGTGATGTTGAACGCGATGACACTCGAACAAAAGGCAGAGTGCGCGGAGCAGCTGGACCGCGAGGGAATTTCCCCAGAAGGCATGACCCGCGCGCACGAGCGCGCTGCTGTACTCGCCTCAGCAGGTGCCGCATGAAGTACCTCATTACCGAACGCACCAGCGACGGCCAGCGCAGCTACATGGCCATCGGCGACTTGGGCCTGCTGATCGATGCAGCCTATAACGCTGGCGCCTTGGGCGTCACCGCCATGGTGAAGCCATGAAGCGCCTCTTCGCGTCCCTCCTCTACCGCCTGCGCCACCGCGCCGCAGTGCGCCGCTATCGCCAATGCAGCGCCCGCACAACGCAGCTCTTTGCAGACTATGCCGCCATCGGCGCCGACCTGCGCGCCGCCCTCGCCGCCGAAAACAAGGCGGAGAAGCATATGGAACAGTTCATCACCACCAGCAAATAGGAAGAAAAATGGAAGACCTGAAAGTAGCGGTATCTACCGCATTCGCCAACGTGGTCGCATCAGGCGCAATCGAGGCTGCAATCCAAGATCAGGTTGGCAAAGCCATCACCAGCGCAATCAAAGATCAGATCAGCGGCTACAACAGCGAATTCGGAAAGAAGATCAACGAGAAAGTCAAAACGCTGATCGACATCAACCTGGACGAAATCGACCTCCCGTCCTATCGACAGTTAATTGGCGACGTCATCAAACAGCGCGTCGGCGCCGTCATGAGCACCGAGTTCACGGAAAAGCTAGACAAGGACATCTGTGAACTGCTGCAACCTGTGCCGGCCGAAATCACGCTGGAAAATCTGCTCGGAGAATTTGTAGCCAGCAAACGGGACGCATACAACGTCTACGAGCTCAGCGGCAATGATTTCACGCTCATCATTGAACGCAGCGAACGAGCGGATAGCTATGTCGATATCTATATCGATGAGGAGCCGAGTAAGCAGAAGTACTCGTGCGACATTCATCTTCGCATCAAAGGCGAAGGTGAAGTATGGGCGATCAAATTGAATGGCGACGATCTGAAGAACAAGATTTTCGTCGGCCCACTGTACAACTTCGAGAAGCGCCTCTTCCAGATGTACACAACAAAAACGCGCTTGATTATCGCGGCTGGAGCAACCGAAGACGACTTCGACACCACCTTCCCTTACCACGACTAATCGGAGCGTCCCATGTGGTTAAAAAATTTACAGATCTATCGTCTGCCAGCGCCGTGGGCATTCACTCCCGAGCAGCTGGAGGCCGCCCTCTCGACTAACGCGTTCACACCGGCCAGTAGCAACGAACTGCTGCGCCAGGGCTGGGACAAGCCGCGTCCGGACGGCGGCCTGGTGCACGTCGTCAACAAGCAGATGCTGATCATGCTGGGCGCGGAGAAGAAGCTCCTGCCGGCCAAGGTGATCAACCAGGTGGCGAAGGCGCGCGTGGCCGAAATGGAAGAGGCGCAAGGCTTCGCGCCAGGCAAAAAGGCGATGAAGGAACTGAAGGAGCGCGTCGCCGACGAACTGCTGCCGCGAGCCTTCACGGACCGCAGCAACATCTGGGCGTGGATCGATCCAGTGAATGGCTGGTTGGCGGTCGACACCTCCAGCCCGAGCCGCGCCGACGATGTGATTAAGCTACTGCTCAAGGCGGTCGACCGCATGCCGCTGGAG
>Ga0187844_10002689_pt1 | contig 12380 bp, 10 predicted proteins | sample SpaLakP09_SKY_50_FD_134517 | JGI IMG/M metagenome (GOLD analysis project Ga0187844, IMG submission 134517) | Oligotrophic lake water microbial communities from Sparkling Lake, Wisconsin, USA - SP09_SKY_50 | ecosystem: Environmental > Aquatic > Freshwater > Lake | place: USA: Sparkling Lake...
AGCTTCGAGACTGCGGTGAATGCGCGGGGATCGGCGGTGCCGGCCGCGATGGCGCGCAGCAACTGTGTCACGAAGGCGCCGACCTGCGGCGTGTCCTCGGGGATCGGTGCCGCGGGTGGACGGGCGAGACCGGGATCGATCATCCCGGCAACATGCCGCGCGATCTCCTCCGCATCGCCGCTGTCGGCGTTGAGCAGGGCGACGACGGTCAGTTCCTTGCCCGGATAGCGGATGATCGCCGAGCGGAAGCCCTGCCACGACCCAGCGTGCCGCCATGCCACATGCCCGCCTTCCTTTTCCAGGAACCAGCCGAAACCATAGGGATAGGTCCGGCCGCTGCGCAGGGTCACGGGCGTGCCGACCAAGGCCCAGGACGTGGGACTCAGGACCGCGCCGCGCGACAGGCCCCCTGCCCAGGCGGCATAGTCCAGCGCCGACAGGTAGAGCGTGCCGTCCGCCGTCGAATTGGCGGTCGGGGAAACCCAATCGGGATGGCGCCACCGCCCCCCGCGCCATTCATAGCCCGATGCGCGATTGGGGATCACCGCCTGCTCGTCGATCGGCTGCGCGGTCCGCATACCTAGCTGCTCGAACACCCGCGTCCGAAGCAGCTCGGCGTAAGACATGCCCGTGACCCTGCGCACGATGAAGCCCAGCACAATATAATCGGTATAGCTGAACCGCCACCGCGTGCCGGCAGGGAAGTTCAGATCCTGGCGGTAGATGATCCCCAGCAACTGGTCGTCGGTATAGTCGGTGCGGAACTCGCCATTGGGTGTCGCGGGCAGGCCGGACACATGGTTCAGCAGTTGCCGGATCGTGATCGGCTGCCAGCTACGCGGCGCATCGGGCAGGAAGCGGCGCACCGAATCGTCGAGCCCGATCCGCCCGTCCTCGACAAGCAGCATCACCGCCGCCGCGGTGAACTGCATCCCCACCGCACCGCTCTTGAACAGCGTATCGGGATGGACCGGCACGGAATGTTCGAGGTTGGCGATGCCATAGCCTTGCGCGCGCAGGATCACGCCCCGGCGGATCACCGCCAGCGCCGCGCCGGGGACATGCTGGCGCGCCATCGCCTGGGTCACATAATCGTCGACCGGATCCGCCGTCGCCGGTGCCGCCAGCAGTAGGAGCGCGATGGCCAGGCCGGCGATCCGGCCGGGTTGGGTCAGCAGGTCGGTCATCGCGGATCGGGTCATCATCGGCTCGGCATCAGGGGTAGCGGACGGCCATCCTGCCGTCCGGCCCGCCGCCGCGTGATTGCAGAAACGGCCAGCCGGACGGCCAACCCGGCCAGCGGATCACGGCCGGGCGTGACCGGCCCCCTCATAGGTGTCGTCCGGGAAGCGCTGGCTGGCGTCCGGCTTGTCCCAGATGCCGCCAAAGCGGAGCGGGCGTTGCAGCAGCAACGTGCCGCTAAGGTTCAGATTGCCCATCGTGCGCACCTGATACAGCGCCTCGAACCCGCCCGAATTGATCGCGGCTCGGTGGTTCAGCGCTTTCAGCCGCCCGGCATCGACGGCCAACTCGGCCATCTGCAACAGCGCCGGATCGCGCGTGCCGGCGATCACGACGATATGGTTGCCCGACGGACCCGGCAGGCTGGCGATATAGCCATAGTCGCGCCGCGCGATCTGCTCGTCGGCCTGGACGATCCCGCCGTCCGAGCGGAAGCGGCGGCCCGATGCGGTGTCGATCAGTTCATCCCACGACTGGCCAATGCGAAAGCCGGATGCCTGGAACAAGGGATTGCGCAGCAGCGTACCGAACCCGCTTAGCTGGCCGACATAGACCACGTCGGACGTCTTCAGGATGTCGGGCGTCAGCTGCGACGCCGCGATCAGCGTGACGCGCGTGGCCGGATCGCCGCGCAACTGGCGCAGGGCCGCGTACAGGTCGCCCAGCGCCAGCACCGCTCCCGACGGAACGTAGCGCAGGTCCATGTCGATCGCGCGGCCGATCTGGTCGGGATGCGCCATCAGATAGATGTCCAGATCCTCGCGCGCATTGATCGACGGATTGCGCACCAGCCGCGGCGACGGCACCGGGGCGCCGGGTGGGACCGCGCCTGGCGCCTCAGCGAACAGGTAATAGTCGCCCAACACCAGCGTGATCGGACGGTGGCTGAACGCGATCGGCCGCCACAGATATGTGCGCGCCAGCGACGACGTGGACGCGGGCGCGCGATAGGCGCGCACGCTCCACCAAATCCCCAGATTGACCAGGGCCAGCACGACCAGCACCGCCGCCACCAGCCACCAGCGTCGCTGCGGTAGGGCGGCATCGGCCGTCACGGCCGCGGGCGGGGCGATCGGGTCGGGACGCTCTTCGACGAGGACGACGCGGTACTCGCCCTTGGGGATCGACAATCGGGGACCGGGCCGGTCGGCATAGATCTGGTCCAGCGCCTTGCGCAGCCGATGCACATAGACGCGCACCGTGGCATCCTGCGGCACATCGACATCACGCCCGATCGAGAACACCTCGTTGGCGATCTCGATCTCCGCCGGCGGGCGGTCCGCCAGCGTCCGGTCGATCAGGAAATCGAACAGGCGCAGCAGCTTGTCGGATCTCTTGAAGCCGATCGACTCACGCACGACCTTCGCTTCGGCAAGCAGCGCCGACGATCGCACCGCACCGGCAAGTTCCCCCGTGCCCATATTGGCGTTCAGGCTGTCGCCCTGTCTCATATTGTTGTTCAGCATAGACAAAGCGGCATTCCTCGCAAGATTTTTGCGGAAATCGCCCTTGGACGTGCGGTTGCTTCCAACCGTTTCCATCCGCTCGGTTGCCGTAAGTAACCGTTTCAAGATACGTCGACCGCCGGGCATGTGCTTAAGATTCGCGCCAGTAGGTGGGACGAGGCGCGCGGGAACGAACGTCGCCGGATTCCTACCCTTCACTCATGGGAGAGACCGCGCGATGTCCATCGAGACCTTCGGCAACTGGCTCTATGAAACGCCGATCAGCACATCGATCCGCGACATCACCTGGATTATCCCCACGGTGCAGAGCATCCACATCCTGGCGATCGCGATCGTCGTCGGATCGGCGCTCGTGTCCGACCTGCGACTGGCGGGGGTGCTGGCGACGGACGAGACACCAGCCACCGTGGTGCGCCGCTACCTGCCCTGGATGTGGGGGGCGCTGGTCGTGCTGCTGCTGACCGGCATCGTCATGCTGGTCGCGGAGCCGGGACGAACGCTGACCAACACCGTGTTCTGGATCAAGATGGCACTGGTGCTGTCCGCCTTCGCCCTGACCATGGCGTTCCGCAAGCCGCTGCTCGATCCGCAGTTCCGCATCGATCACGCGCACTGGCGCGCGGCGGTGAAACCCGCGGCCTGGGCGTCGCTGGCGATCTGGATCGCGGTGGTCTTCTGCGGCCGCTGGATCGCCTATACCTGATCTCCGCCCCGCCGCATCGATCCGATTTCACCATTTCCTGAAAAGGGGCTCGCCATGTCCTTGGACACGCTGTTCCAGTCGCTCTACGATTCGTCCCTGTCCTCCGCGATCCGCGAGAACACCAGCTATTTCCCGTGGCTGGAATCCTTTCACGTGCTGGCGATCACACTGGTATTCGGGACGATCTGCATCGTCGACCTGCGTCTGCTGGGCTATCGATCGCACCGGCGGGGCGCGCGACAACTGATCGTCGACCTCTTGCCGTTCACCTGGGTCGCATTCGCGGTGGCGGTGGTGACCGGCAGCCTGCTGTTCGCGTCGAACGCGGTCGCCTATTCGCACAATGCGCAGTTCCAGTGGAAGATGATCGCGATCCTCGCGGCCGGGCTGAATATGGCCGTGTTCCACATGACCGCCTATCGCCGAATCGTGGACTGGGACGACGATGCATCGCCGCCCACCGCGGCGCGGATCGCCGGTGCCGGCTCGCTGATCCTGTGGATGCTGGTGATCGTGTTCGGGCGCTGGATCGGCTTCACCCTGTCGGTCTTCTGAAAATCTATCTGAAAAACTCGCGAAAGAACGAATTTTCAAGGCCGCACCGGCCGCTCCCCTACTTGAACGCCCACAGAATATCCTTGATGGGCGGTCGCGCGGGGGAGCGCCCGTCACAGCCCAGGTTTCCGGCGATGTGAAGCATCGTGGGAAGGCTGTGGGGGGCACCGCGAGACGTATTAAGGCACGTTTTCGAACGGCCCCTGAGGCCTATGGCTTCTTCGCGTAACGCCCCGGCGACACCCCGGTCCAGTCCTTGAATGCGCGCGAGAAGGTGGCAGTGTCGGAATAGCCGAGCTGCTCCGCCGCCACCGCCAGCGGCAGGTCCGGCGCCTGCAATATTGCCCGTGCCCGATCCTGCCGCGCCTGCTGCAACAGCGCGCGGAACGACGTGCCCTCCTCCATCAGCCGCCGCCGGAACGAGCGTTCGGACAGGTTGAACTCGGCCGCCATCGACGTGCAGTCGACATGCGTGCGGCCCAGGCGACTGGCGATCCGTTCCCGCGCCCGCGCGACCAGGCTGCGATGCGACGGCGCACCCGGCCCCATCAGGTCGAGGAGATGCGTCTCCAGGATCGTGCGCAACCGGTCGTCCTCCGCCCGTGCCGCACTGGAGAAGGGCCGGTCGAGATCCTCGTTGCGGATCACCAACTGGTTGGCGACCTGATTGCCCAGCACGGGCGCGCGGAAGAACTGCGCCAGCCGGTCTTCCCGCCCGACGATCGAATGTTCGAAATGGACGCGCTGCGGGCTCCACTTGCTGGTCGCCAGTTGGCGCACCACGGTGACGATGCCGGCGAGCGTGAATTCCGCATCCTGCCGCCGTGGCCAGATGCCCGGATCTTCGATGCGATAGCTGTAGGTCGTGACGTCGCTGTCGGTTTCCATGTCCAGGAGCGTGCGGGTCTGCAACCGGCTCTGGAACAGCGTCAGCGAGCCGAGCGCCGCGCGCATCGTGCCGCCCGCCCGCAGCAGCGCCTGGAACAGCCCCAGTTCGGTCAGCCCGAACCGGGCGCCCATCTCCAGCCCCAGATACGGTTCGTCATACTTGTCGGCGGCATGTTCGATCAGCGCGATATAGCGATGGAGCGGTGCCCGCTCGTACGGGGTCGCGATCTGCGACAGGAAGAAGCCATGGTCGCGGAGCAGCGGTTCGATCCGCCGGTCGGCAGCTTGCAGCACGTTGACCAGTGCCGTCAGGAACAGAAGGCGGATGGTCGCCTGTTCCGGGTCGCCCTTCGTCATGGATGACGGCTCGTCTCGTTCCTCGGTCATGGCCCTCCAACCCTCTAGCTGGCCGATTTTGCAAAGGTGGCAACCACCTTGGCAATTCATCTCGTTCCTGCGGCTTGGGACAGTGATGCCCACTTCGGCACGTCCCGGCCGGCGGTCCGATCGTCGGTCCGCACCGGACCTGCGACCAACAATGTGGACGACATGGGCGGCACAACCAAGATCAATTTTATCTATCTTTCCGAACCCGATATGATCCGCGCCGGGGTGACGGACATGCCCGCCTGCGTCGATGCGATGGAGGAGATGTTCGCTCTGCTCCACCGGGGCGATTATCGCATGGCCGGCGCGAACAACAATTCGCACGGATCGATCGTGATGTTCCCCGAACACTCGCCGTTCCCGACCATGCCCAAGCCGACCACCGATCGCCGCTTCATGGCGATGCCCGCCTATCTGGGCGGCAGTTTCGGTACCGCAGGCATGAAATGGTACGGATCCAACATCGCCAATCGTGACAAGGGGCTGCCGCGCTCCATCCTGATGTTCATCCTGAACGATGCCGACACGGGGGCGCCGTTGGCGGTGATGTCCGCCAACCTGCTGTCCGCCTATCGCACCGGCGCGATACCGGGAGTGGGTGCGCGCCATCTGGCACGACGGGATTCGCGTGTCGTCGGCATCGTCGGTCCCGGTGTGATGGCCCGCACCTCGCTCGCCGCGTTCATGGCGGTGTGCCCGCGAATCGACACGGTGAAGGTGAAGGGGCGAGGCAAGGCCAGTCTGGATGCCTTCACCGCCTGGATCGCGGAGACCTTTCCGCAGATCGCCGTCGAGATCGTCGACAGCGACGAGGCGGCGGTGCGCGGTTCCGACATCGTCACCTTCTGCGCCTCGGTCCCGACCGGCGATCCGGCGCGCTACCCGATCGTGCGCCGCGAGTGGGTGGCGCCCGGCACCTTCCTGGCGATGCCCGCCCCATGCAACATCGATGTAGGGATGGAGGCGCCGGAAATCCGCAAGGTGCTGGACAATACCGGCTTGTACGAGGCGTGGCATGAGGAGGTGCCGACCCCCGCCCACGCCATATTCCCGGCGGTCGGCATCCGCTTCCTCGACCTGATCGCGCAAGGGCGCATCGCGCCCGGCACGCTGGAGGATCTCGGCGCGATCGTGGCGGGCGACACCCCCGGCCGCCGGGACGACGAGGAGATCATCATCCTGTCGGTCGGCGGCATGCCGGTGGAGGACGTCGCCTGGGGCACCGTCGTCTATCGCAATGCGATCGAACGCGGGATCGGCGTCGAGCTGAACCTCTGGGACACGCCGGCACTGCGCTGACCCCCCTCATCATCGGGCAGATACCATGACGACCATTACCAAGATCAAGACCGGCTCCTGGTTCGAGGAGCATGGCAGTTATTCGCGCATCGTCGCGGTCGACAACCTCATCTTCGTGTCCAATACCGCCGGCCGTAATCCCCGGACCAAGCTGATCCCGGAGGACGTGACGGAGCAGACAATGCAGGTGCTGGCGAATATCGAGGGGGCGCTGGCCTCTGTCGATGCAGTGCTGGCCGACGTGGTCGCCGTGCGGGTTTTCGTGCAGTCTCCGCAGGACGTGGAGACGGTGATGACCGCCTATGGCAAGCGGATGCGCGGGATCAACCCGACGCTGACCATGACGTGCCCGCCGCTGGGTTCGACGGAATACAAGGTCGAGATCGAGGTGACGGCCTATCGCGGCGCATCGACCGCGACCGTCACCGAACGCACCATCGCGCTCTGACGGGGCCGCACCGGATGGGCCCCGCGATCACCCCTGTTACCACCTCGCCCACCCTGCCGGCGGCGACCACGGTAGTCGTCATCGGCGGCGGCATTGTCGGCCTGATGGCGGCATTGACGCTCGCCGAACGGGGCATACCCGTGACGGTGATCGAGAAGGGCCGGATCGCCGGCGAACAGTCGTCGCGCAACCTGGGCTGGGTTCGTAAGACGAGCCGCGGCCCGCGCGACGTGCCGCTCGCCGCCGAATCCGATCGGCTCTGGGCGCGGATGCACGAGCGGGTCGGCGCCGATGTCGGCTATCGCCGGGCCGGCATCCTCTACGCCGCGCGTACGGAGGCGGAGATGGCCCCGCACGAGACATGGCTCGAATCCGTGCGCGACCTTTCGCTTGATTCGCGATTGCTGTCGGCGCGGGAGATCGACGCGATGGCGCCGGGGGGCACGGGTCGCTGGGTCGGCGGCATCTGCACGCCGTCGGACGGCCGGGCCGAACCGACGCTCGCCGCCAGCGCGATCGCGACGGCGGCGCTGGCCAAGGGTGCATTGATCGTGGAGAATTGCGCGGTCCGCACCCTGTCACTGGCCGGCGGCAGGGTGGCGGGCGTCGTGACGGAGCATGGTGAAGTCCGCTGCGACCAGGTGCTGCTCGCAGGCGGTGTATGGTCGCGGCGGTTTCTCGGCCATCTCGGCATCCCGCTGCTGACGCTGCCGCTCGTCGCCTCCGTCCTGCGCACCGCGCCGATGGAGGGGCCGACCGACATGGCGCTGGGCGCCCCCGATTTCTCGTTCCGCAAGCGGCTGGACGGCGGCTATACGATCACGCAGCGTGGGGCGCTGTTCGCGCCGCTGACGCTCGACCATCTGTTGATCGGGTTGCGCTACCTGCCGACGCTGCGCGCCCAGTGGCACAATCTGCGCGTGGCGGTGACGCGGGATTTCCTCGACGATCTGCGCCTCGGCCGCCGCTGGACCGCGGACACCGTCTCGCCGTTCGAGCGGCTGCGCACGATCGATCCGCCGGTCAACGCCGGCCTGAATGCGGAGGCGATGCGGAATCTGATTGCGGCATGGCCGGTCTTCGCCGAGGCGCGCATCGCACAGACCTGGGCGGGGATGATCGACGTGACGCCGGATTCGCTGCCGGTGATCGCGCCCGTCGCCAAAATCCCGGGTCTGACGCTCGCTACCGGCTTTTCCGGCCATGGTTTCGGCACAGCCCCGGCGGCAGGGCAACTTGCCGCCGATCTGGTCACGGGGGCGACGCCGTTGCTCGACCCCGCCCCCTATCGCCCCGACCGATTCTAACCGCGTCGTTCAGCGCATCGCGGCGGCCGGATCGAGCCGCATGCACACCGCCTTAGGCTCGGTGAAGGCGTGGACGGCGGCAGTGCCGAACTCGCGGCCCAGACCCGACAGGCCGGTGCCGCCGAACGGCATCGCCAGATCAAGGACGTTATGGGTGTTCAGCCACACCGTCCCGGCATCGATCCGGTCGGCGAGCAGGTGCGCGCGGTCGAGATTGCGGGTCCAGATGCTCGCGCCCAGCCCGAATGGCGTGTCGTTGGCCATCGTCACCAGCTCCGCCGGATCGTCGACGCGCACCGCGCAGACCACGGGACCGAAAATCTCCTCGCGCATCACGGACATGTCGCGCGCGGTGCCGCCGAGCACCGTGGGCTTGTAGAACCAGCCGGCGCCCTCCGCCGCCTCCCCCCCCGGCGATTGCCACGGCACCCTCGGCCAGTCCGCGCGCAACGATGCCGCCGACGCGGTCGCGCTGTTGCGACGAGACCAGCGGACCGACCTGCGTCGCCGGGTCGAAGGCAGAGCCAAGCCTGAGGTCGCGCGCAATCGATGCCACCCCCTCCATCACCCGGTCGAACACCGGCGCCTCGACCAGCACGCGCGATCCGGCGGAGCAGATCTGCCCGGAATTTGAGAAGATCGCCGCCGCCGCGCCGGGAATTGCCCGCTCCAGATCGGCATCGGCCAGCACGATCGTCGGCGACTTGCCGCCCAGTTCCAAGGTGGTGCGCTTCATCGTGGCGGCGGCGGCGGCCTGGATGCGCTGCCCCGTCGCGGTCGACCCGGTGAAGGCAATCTTGCGGACCAGCGGGTGGCTGACCAGCGCGGCCCCGACGTCATGGCCATATCCGGTGACGATGTTCACCGCACCGGCCGGGAATCCCGCCTCGACGATCAACTCGCCCAGCCGCAACGTGGTGAGCGAGGTTTCCTCGGAAGGTTTCAGCACCACGGTGCAGCCGAACGCGATCGCCGGCGCGATCTTCTGGATCGCCTGGCCGATCGGAAAATTCCACGGCGTGATCCCGGCAACGACACCGACCGGCCGCCGCTCCGTATAGGCACGGTACAGCGCCGGCTCCTCGACCAGCGGGGACAGGGCGACATATTCACCCGCGATCTTGGAGGCCCAGCCCCCGAAATAGCGCAGGCCGTCGATCGTGAACTGCAGGTCGATCGCCCGGGTCACGCCGAGGAGCTTGCCGCTGTCGAGCGACTCCAGCACCGCCAGTTCCTCGCGATGCGCCTCCACCAGCAGCGCCAGCCGTTCGAGCAGCCGGCCGCGATCGATCGGGCGTAACCCGCGCCAAGCGTCGCTTTCGAAACAGCGATGCGCGGCGGCCACGGCGCGCTCGACATCGGCTTCGCCGCAGGCGGGGATCGCCATGATCGTCCGCCCGGTCGCGGGGTCAACCGCGTCGATGGTCCGCCCGGGCTGCAAGGCGGGGACCAGCGCACCGTCGAGCAGCAGCAGTCCCTGAGGCAGCCGGACCGGCGGGTGGGTGGGTTCGTTCATGGCGGTCTCCGATACGGTCAGGGTCATGCGCGCACCCCGATGGCAGCGGCGGGCGGCACGTCGCGCTCCGCCTCGACATGGGTCGAGCCGACGCGGGCATAGAGGTCGGGCCGGCGGGTGCGCAGGTAGAGTCCGTGCACCACCCCGCCCACCGCGAGCGGCAGGAACAGGAACGGCAGGTCGTTGACGATGCGCAGTGTCGTGCCGGTCAGCGTCGAATAATTGGCGAGCGACAGATAGGTCGCGATCGCGATCAACACCCCGCCGACGAATGGCGCCACCGTCTTGCCCGGTGACATCTCCCCCCGCCGCGCGAAGAAGATCGGCACCGACAGCGAAGTGGTGGTCAACAGCAGCATCAGCCCGACCGCGCCCATCGACGACAGGCTGGTGGCAAGGCTGAGCAGCGGATCGAGCCCCGCTAGCGCGAACGCGCCAGCGATCAGCGCCAGCGTCGCGGTCAGCAGGATGCACGCAGCCGAGGGCGAGCCGTGCGTCGCATGGACTCTGCCCAGCGGCGCGGGCAGCAATCCGTCGCGGGCCAGCGCGAACAGGTAACGGGTGATGTTGTTGAAGAAGCCCAGCATCGCTGCAAATAGGCTGGTGATCGTCAGCAGGCTCAGCACGTCGCGGCCGATCGTGCCCAGATAGTGCTGGGCGACGTTGCTCACCAGCCGGCCGGGATCGGCGCCCGCTACCGCCTTCACGTCGCCCGGCGCGATGCTGAGCACCAGGCACCAGGACGACAGGACATAGAAGGTGCCCAGGATCAGGATCGCGCCATAGGTCGCGCGTGGCACGCTGGTCTCGCGGTCGCGCGCCTCCTCCTGATAGATCGCGGTCGCCTCGAACCCGATGCAGCCGTTGATCGCGTAGATGACGGAGATGCCCAGGCCGGGCGCCAACACCGCGCCGGGCGTGAAGCCGGTGAAGTCCAGCCCCGCCCACCCCCGCGAATAGAGGATGGCGGCGTCGAGGATCAGGATGACGGCCACTTCGAGGAGCAGCGCGACCGTCAGCACCTTCGCCGCCATCGTGATCTTGTGATAGCCGAGCCAGGCGATGATCGCGATGCTGATCGCGGCCCACATCTCCCACCGGGTGGCGATACCGAACAGATGCTGCACGAAATCACCGGCGAAGAAGCACAGCGCGCCCAGTACGGACGACGCCGCGCAGACATAGGCGACCACCGCGACATAGGCGGCGGCGATCCCCGCCTCCTTGTTGATGCTGGCGGCTATATAGGCATAGAAGGCGCCGGCGTTGCGGATGTGCGGAATCATCCGGACATAGCCGACCGCGAACAGCATCATCGCGCCGCACACGAGGAGTAGCGTACCGGGCATCCCCGCGCCGTTGCCGAACGCCAGCGCGAGCGGCACCAGCCCGGCCAGCACCCCCATGGGCGCCGCGCAGGCGAGGATCATGAAGACGATATCGGTGCTGCCCAACATGCCCGGCAGCAGGCCGTTGCGCGAGGGGACGTCGCTGGAAAGAGGGGACGCGTCGACTCTGGTCATGAAAGCACTGTCGCTCCTGAAGACATGCCCGGGCCTTCTGACCGGAAGCGGCGAGCATCCGCCGACGTGCCCGGCCGCGACATGGCACTTGTGGCCGCCAACATGGCAGTTCCGGCCATCGTCACGCCGCCTCGCCCGGGACCAGCGCGATGACCCGCAGCGGGCTTCCCGATCCGCCTAGGATCTTCAGCGGCGCCGCCACGATCACCGCCCCCCGCACGGGCAGCCGATCGAGGCTGGTCAGGCATTGCAGGCCGAACCGGCCATTGCCGTGCAACACCGAATGGGCGGGCAGCGGCTCCTCGAAATGCGCCGCCTGCCCGGCATCGGTGCCAACCGTCTCCACCCCCAGCCCCACGCAGTCGCGCTCGTGCACCAGAAAGCGCATCGCGTCGGCGTCCGGCCCTGGCGAATGGGCACCGTCCTCCTTCAGGTTCAGATAGTCGGGCGTGCCGACCCGCCGATACCAGTCCGTCCGCAGCAGGATCCAGTGGCGCGGCGGGATCGCCCCGTTCCGGCTCTCCCAATCCTCCAGAAAGGCGCGGGTCAGGATGAAATCGGCGTCGGCGGCGCTTTCGGTGCTGATGTCGATGACGATGGCGGGGTGGACGAAGTCGTTGGGGGCCAGCGCGTCGACAGTGCCGTTCGGCACGTCGCGCCCGGTGATCCAATGTGCCGGCGCATCGAAATGCGTGCCGGTATGCTCGTTCATCGAGATATTGTTCCAGTACCACGCCGGCCCATCCGCGTCGTAGCGGGACACCCGCTCCATCCGGAACGGTTCGCACTGGCCAAACTCGGCCGGCAGCACGATCACTGGAAAGTCGGGCGACAGCGTGTTAGTCAGATCGAGCACCCGGACCCGCCCGGTCGCGAGATCCTGGACAAGGGTCGACAGCGTCGGGCTGGTGCCGGTCATCGATTTTTCTCCCGTGCATAAAGAGCGGGATCGTCCTGCCGGCGCGCGAGGGCGTCGGCAGGCCGATCCCGCTCTTTATGCACGGGAGAAAAATCGATGACCGGCACCAGCCCGACGCTGTCGCCCC
>Ga0187844_10002690_pt1 | contig 12378 bp, 9 predicted proteins | sample SpaLakP09_SKY_50_FD_134517 | JGI IMG/M metagenome (GOLD analysis project Ga0187844, IMG submission 134517) | Oligotrophic lake water microbial communities from Sparkling Lake, Wisconsin, USA - SP09_SKY_50 | ecosystem: Environmental > Aquatic > Freshwater > Lake | place: USA: Sparkling Lake...
CGGCAACGCCCAGCAGCAGCTGGCACGCATCGCCGCCGACTTCCACCGCGCGCGCTGCCGCTTCGATCCGCTGCTGTTCGCCACCGCCAATGGCGACAGCCGCTACGACGATCAGCTCGGCCTGGCCATTTCGCCCAAAGTGCGCGCCCAGCAGTTCAATCTGTACCGCGCCATGCAGAAGCAGCTGATGGCACTCAAGCGCAACCAGCTCAACGCGCAGGACCAGCTGACTTTCGAGCTGCTGACCTACGAGCTGAATAACGCCATGCAGCTGGAGTCCTTCCCCGAGCACCTGCTGCCGCTCAACCATTTCGATAACGTCCCCAGCACGCTGGCCAACTATGCCGACGGCAACGGTTCGCAGCCGCTCAACACGGTGGCGCAGTACCGCGCCTATCTGAGCCGCCTAAACCAGCTGCCGGGATGGATAGACCAGGCCATCGCGAATATGCGTGCGGGCATCCATAGCGGCGTGGTACAGCCAACCGCCATCACGCAAGCGCTGCTGCCGCAAATGCGCGCGCTGCGTGCCAGCAGCACCGAAGCCAGTATTTACTACAGCCCCGTCAAACACTTCCCGGCCAGCTTCAGCGCTGCCGAGCAGAAGCAACTCAGCGCAGCCTTCCACAGCAGCGTAGAAAAAGGCATCGCACCGGCCCTCAACCGCCTCGTACAGTTCCTCGAAACCGACTACCTGCCGGCCAGCCGCGCCAGCACCGGCTGGAGCGCGCTGCCAAACGGCGCCGCCTGGTATGCGGCCCGCATCAAGGACAGCACCAACCTGCCGCTGCAGGCTGAAACCATCCACGCGCTGGGCCTGAAAGAAGTGGCGCGCATCCAGCAGCAGATGGCGGAAGTGGCGCCCAAACTGGGCTACACGGGTGCGCCCAATCTGCTGCCGCAATGGGTGGCCAAGCAGGATCAGTACCGCATCTTCAGCAGCGACGAACAGGTGCTGGACGCCTACCGCAAAATCTACGCGCAAGTACAGGAAAAACTGCCTGCCTATTTCAGCCTGATTCCAAAAGCCCAGCTGGAACTGCATCTGGAACCGGAGCTGACCCGCGCCACCGCCTCCGACCACTACACCCCGCCTGCCGGCGACGGTTCCCATCCGGGCGTGTTCTGGCCGGTGGTGAACGATCCCAAGCAGTACAGCCGGGTGGACATGGTCAGCCTGTTCCTGCATGAAGGCGTGCCGGGCCACCACCTGCATGCGGCCCTGCTGAAAGAACTCGACCTGCCCGACTTCCGCAAGTTCAGCACGGAGAACCAGAACAGCGCGGCCTACACGGAAGGCTGGGCCCTGTATTCGGAAACGCTGGGCCGTGAAATGGGCCTGTATGAAGATCCGGTAGCCTACTTCGGCCACCTGAATGCGGAAATGCTGCGCGCCGCACGTCTGGTGGTCGATACCGGCATGCACGCCAAAGGCTGGAGCCGCGAACAGGCCATCGCCTATCTGGTGGACACGCTGGGCTGGCCGGAAGCGCGCGCCAAAAACCAGATCGAACGCTATATGGTCTGGCCCGCGCAGGCGCTCAGCTACAAAATCGGTGCGCTGAAAATTCAGGAACTGCGCAAGCGCGCGCAGGACGCGCTGGGCGACAAGTTCAGCTTCCAGCAGTTCCACGCGGTGGTAATCGGCGACGGCACCCTGCCGCTGCCGATACTGGAAGCGCGCGTCAACCGCTGGATCGCGGCCACGCGCTAACAATCTAGCCGCTGGAGCCAGCAGCTAGTCTGCACCTCACTGCATCACGTTCATGACCGCCAGCACCATGGCCTGTGCGGCGGTCTTGATCGATGGCTCCGGTACCGGCGCATAGTAAGGCGAGTGATTGAAGGCCAGCGGCTTGCCGCCCGGCTTTTCGGATTCCGCCACGGTGGCCGCATCGTACACACCGGTGAAGAAGAACATGCCGGGTACACCCTGATTGACGAACTCGGAGAAGTCTTCGCTGGCCGTCATGGCCGGACGGCGCACCACGTTGGCTGCGCCAAAGGCCTGCTCAAACACGGGCGCGGTACGTGCCACCAGCGCAGCGCTGTTGTCGATGGCTGCACCGCCGGCGATCAGTTCCACATCCGGCGCCGGCGCGTCGGCCATCGCAGCCGATGCATTGGCAACGCGGCGCACACCGGCCAGCAGCTTGGCCCGCACTTCAGGGCTGTATGAACGGATGGTGCCGCGCACGCGCACGGAATCTGGAATGATGTTGCCCACCGTGCCGCCATTGATGGCGCCTATCGTCACCACGCCGAATTCCTTGGGATCTTTTTCGCGGCTGATCACCGTCTGCACATCGACCACGAAACGGGCCGCGATGGTGACGGGATCGAGCGCCTTGTCCGGCGCCGAGCCGTGGCCGCCGCGTCCTTTGAAAGTGATTTCGATGGCGTCCGAGTTGGACGATACGGGGCCGCTGTTGTAGCCGATGGTGCCGTAGGCGTGCGGCCAGCTATGCAGGGCAAAAGCATAATCGGGTTTGCCGAAGCGGCGGAACAGTCCATCATCGAGCATGGCCTTGGCGCCGCTGACGATTTCTTCGGCAGGCTGGCCGATGAACATCAGCGTGCCCTTCCACTGCGATTTCATGGCCACCAGCGTGCGCGCTGCCGCCAGCCACGCCGTCATGTGCACATCGTGGCCGCAGCTGTGCGCCACCATGGTGTCTTTACCATCGAGCAGGGCGTGCGCCTTGCTGGAAAACGGGAAGCCGGATTTTTCTTCCATCGGCAGGCCGTCCATTTCGGTACGCACCAGCACCATGGGGCCGGGGCCATTGCGGAAAATCGCCACCACGCCAGTCTTGCCGACTTTTTCCGTCACCTCGAAACCGAGGCTGCGCATTTCCGCCGCCAGCTTGGCCGCCGTGCGCTGCTCCTGAAACGCGATTTCCGGATGCGCGTGCAGATCCTTGTAGATCGCATCGAGTTGCGGATACATGGCATTGACCTGCGAGGCCACGGCACTGGCATCGAGGGCGTGGGCGCTTTGCGCGCCTAAGGCAAACAGCAGAGCAGCGAGCGGCAGAGATTTCATCGGTGGTTTCCTTGCTGGCGGAATCAAAATGCCAGCATACCACCGCCAACTCAGGCCGTATGCAACTTCATGGTGGCAGCTTCGAATTTGCCTTCGACGATCTGGTTCATCACCAGCAGCGATTTAGCTATAGCCTGCTCGATCAGGTCCTGCTCTTCGCGGCGCGGACGGTGCAGCACAAAGTCGGCCACTGGCTGCTGCAGGCCCAGCGTGCGCGGATGGCCGATGCCGAGCCGCAGCCGCCAGTAATCCTGCGTGCCGAGTGCCGCAGTAATGTCTTTCAGACCGTTGTGGCCACCGGCCGAACCGCCTTTTTTGAGCCGCGCGATGCCGGGCATCAGATCGAGTTCGTCATGCACCACCAGCACCTGATCGGGCGTGATCTTGAAGAAGCGGCACAGCGCACCAACCGACTGGCCGGAGCGGGTCATATAGGTTTGCGGCTCCAGCAGATACACTTCCTGACCGGCCACGCTGGTGCGCGCCATCAGCGCGTTGTAGCGCGTTTCGCGCTGCAAACGGGTGCCGGGCAGGCTGTTGGCGAGGTTATCGACCAGCCAGAAGCCGGCATTGTGGCGGGTTTGTTCGTATTCGGCGCCGGGGTTGCCGAGACCAACGATGAGACGGATAGGCATAAAATTAAGCGCTGCAAAAATAGGGTCGGGCATAAAAAAACCCCCGCTGGCAGCGCGCACCAGAGTGCGATCAGACCAGCGGGGGCTGCACTAGCTACCGCCCGCGGGCGGCATCAGTGATTACTTCTTCTCTTCAGCAGCGGCTTCAGCCGATACGTGACCAGCAGGTACCGAAGCGGTAGCGATGGTCAGGTTGGCGCCATGGGTTACAGCGGTAACGCCAGCTGGCAGAACCAGGTCGCCTACGTGCAGCGAGTGGCCAACGTCGATGTTTGCCAGGTCAACGGTGATGAACTCTGGCAGGTCTTTTGGCAGGCACGATACGTCGATTTCGTTCGCAACGTGGCTGATGGTTGCGCCGTGCAGCTTAACAGCTGGCGAAACGTCAGCGTTTACGAAGTGCAGAGCCACTTTGGTGTGCATTTTCTTGTTCTGGTCAACGCGCTGGAAGTCAGCGTGCAGTACCAGTTGTTTGAATGCGTGGACTTGGAAGTCACGCAGCAGCACTTGCTGGGAAACGCCGTCGATTTCCAGATCCAGGATCGACGAGTGGAACGCTTCTTTTTTCAGCGCGTGGTACAGGGCGTTGTGGTCCAGCGAGATGGTGATTGCTGGCTCGGTACCGCCGTAAACGATACCTGGGGTCTGGCCCGAATTGCGCAGGCGGCGGCTCGCTCCGGAACCTTGCAATTCGCGTTTGAATGCTACAACTTTCATGTGATACTCCAAAAATAACAGGGCTCGCGCCCCGTGTTAGGAAGCCCCCGCGACCAGGGCGCTTCAGAATATGGGTCTTGCGACCCATGCAGCCGGAACAACAACGGCGCAACGGCAAAAGCCGGTGCGCCGCGTAAAACTTTTATCAACACCGCAGCGCAGGCTGCGGCATCGCGTCTCGATCAAACGCGCTCGAACTTAGTCGATGAACAGGGAGATCACGGAATCCCCCTTGACGATACGTTTGAAGGTCTCTGCCAGCAGCGGTGCGCAGGTCAGTTGACGGATCTTGTCGCAGGCCTTGGCAGCTTCGGACAGCGGAATCGTGTCGGTCACGACCAGCTCGTCCAGCGAGGAGGTGGTGATACGTTCGATTGCAGGACCGGACAGCACAGGGTGGGTGCAATAGGCGATGACTTTCTTGGCGCCGCGCTCTTTCAGCACTTCTGCCGCTTTCACCAGCGTACCAGCGGTATCGACCATGTCGTCCATGATCACGCAGTTACGGCCTTCGACTTCACCGATGATGTTCATCACTTCGGACACGTTGGCCTTAGGACGACGCTTGTCGATGATGGCCAGATCGCAGCCCAGGCGCTTGGCCAGTGCACGTGCGCGCACTACGCCGCCGACGTCGGGCGACACCACCAGCAGGTCCTGATAGTTTTTCTTCTGCAGGTCGCCCAGCAGCACTGGCGATGCGTAGATGTTATCTACCTGGATATCGAAGAAGCCCTGAATCTGGTCTGCATGCAGATCCATGATCAGTACGCGCTCAACGCCGGCTTCTTCCAGCATGTTGGCGACGACTTTAGCCGAGATCGCCACACGTGCCGAACGGGGGCGGCGGTCTTGACGGGCATAGCCGAAGTAAGGAATTGCAGCAGTGATACGACCAGCGGATGCACGTTTCAGTGCATCGACCATCAAGATCAGTTCCATCAGGCTGTCGTTAGTAGGGGCGCAGGTCGATTGCAGAACGAAGACGTCTTTACCGCGGACGTTTTCGTTAATCTCTACCATCACTTCGCCGTCCGAGAATTTCGAAACGTTTGCCTTGCCGAGAGGGATGCCGAGATTTTTGACGACCCCTTCTGCCAATGCAGGATTAGCGTTGCCGGTAAAAACCATCAGGTTTTCGAAAGCCATTGGGAGTCCCAGAGAAAAGTCGAAGAATTTTTTGAAAAGCCGCCGGCAGTGCTGCCGACGCTATGCGAACCAAGTAGAATGTCCCGCTCTTGGCGAGACACTTTTGCCCTATCCGGCCGGAGACTGCTTCAGCCTCGACGGTTCCAGATACAAACGAATGGCAGGGGAACAAGGATTCGAACCTTGGTATGCCGGAATCAAAATCCGGTGCCTTAACCAGCTTGGCGATTCCCCTACGCAACTGACTGCTTGTCGTTACAGGCCGATATTATACAGCCATTTCAACGCTAAGCCAAATCTTTTTACGCTTCACAACATCGCGTCTAGCGGGTGATGATGGAGCGCCTGGGCTTTCCACGCTTTCCACTTTGCCGGCACCTTTTCAAGTACCGCCGCCGCTTCAGCTTCGGAGGCCAGCGCACAGAACACACATGCACCAGAGCCAGTCATCCTGGCATCGCCATACGCTGCTAGCCACGCTACCGCTTCTGCTACCGGCGGAAATAACTGCGTTGCTACCTGCTGTAAGTCGTTCTTTCCAAACTCCTTTAAACCGTTTCGATTTTCGAGGTGGCTGGAAAAGTCCGATATTATGACGGGCGGAGTATCCCTTGTCAAATGTTCTGAAGAAAAAATTGCTGCGGTTGGGACTTCGACCCCCGGCTCGATCACCACATACCAGCAATTGGCCGCCTGCACCGGCTGCAGCGCCTCTCCCACGCCTTCGGCAAACGCAGTCTGTCCAAAGATAAAGAAAGGGATGTCGGCCCCCAGCGGCAGCCCCAGTGCCATCAGTTGCGCGCGGCTCAGGCCAGCCTGCCACAGATGGTTGAGCACCATCAGCGTGGTAGCAGCGTCGGACGAACCGCCCCCCAGCCCGCCGCCCATAGGCAAGATCTTATGCACCGCAATATCCACGCCGCGCGGGAGGCTGCCGGTATGGCGCAGCACTTCAGCCTGCAGCAGGCGGGCAGCGCGGATAATCAGGTCGCGTTCCTGCGGTACGCCGGCCAGTTCCGTCACACGGACAATCTGCTCATCCTCGCGCAGGGTGAAATCGAGGCTGTCGCCATGGTCCACCATCTGGAACACGGTCTGCAGCAGGTGGTAGCCATCGGCACGGCGGCCATTTACATGCAGGAAGAGATTGAGTTTGGCCGGAGCCGGGCAATGTTTCAAACTTGTCATGTGCTTTATTCTGTTACGGAAGGACGAATGGCGATGCGGATTGCCAGCTCCTCGACTTCGCCCGCGCCCAGACGGGTCAGTTCTATACGTTTAGGCTGCGGTACGGCCGCCAGTTCATCCTGCCACGTCATGTACTCGACTTTCCAGCCGTCGCGCGTGACCACCGTGTTACGGGCCGGCGAGGCACTGAAGCGCTGGCCCTGTGCATCGGTGGCATAGCCTTGCAACCAGTCGCGCAAGCCCGCTACCGGCAGGCTCCAGCCCAGCGTCTGGGTAGTCAGGCTGTCGAGATCGGCTGCCGTGCGCAGTGGCTGGCCGCTCTGCTGCAGGCTGGCCTGCTGGGGCGTGACATGCAGCACCGCCACAGTCTGGCCCGTGGGCGATACCAGCGTCACATCCGTGGCTGCTGACGTCTGCTGCCACTGGAAGGTTCCCGTCAGCGACTCGCGCTTGCCGTCGCGCAGGTAGTTAATCCCTATCGAGCCTTGCAGGGCCAGCGTGTCGCGGTAAGGGGCTACCGTCGCGGCAGACTGCGTCGCTCCACCTGTCGTGGCGCAGCCGCCCAGCAACAGGGCGGAACTCAGGCTCATGGCAGTGAGCAGCGCACCACGGCGCGAAAATAGGCGGGTAGTCATCATGTGTCAGCTTATCAGAGGCTTTGCTTGAGGCGCGCCAGTGTGCTTTTCAGCACGTCGTTTTGCGGGTCTTTGCTCTGGGCTTCCTGCCAGAGTTTTCTGGCAGCGGCCTGATCGCCTTTGACGAACAGCACTTCCCCCAGATGGACTGCAATTTCTGCATCATTGCGCACGGCATAGGCGCGGCGCAGCATGGACTCGGCTTCGTCGAGATTGCCCATGCGGAATTGCACCCAGCCCATGCTATCCATGATGTAAGGGTCGCCGGGCGCCATTTTCAGGGCCTTGTCGATCAGGCTATAGGCTTCCGGCAGGCGCTCGTTGCGCTCGGCCAGCGAGTAGCCCAGTGCATTGTAGGCTTGCTGGTTGTCCGGCGCAGCGATCATTACCTGGCGCAAGGTCTTTTCCATCAGTTCCATCTGCCCCATTTTTTCAGCCAGCAGGGCAAACTCGTACAGCAGGTCCGGATTGCCGGGGAAGCGTTTGTTGGCATTTTCCAGCACCACGAAGGCGGTCAGCACATCGCCTGCATCGCGCAGCAGCTGGGCATCGACCAGGAACACCTGGGCCTGATCGTTCTGGTCCGTAGGCTTGAGTTCGGCCAGCTGGGCGCGGGCTTGGTCCACTTTGCCCTGGCGTGCCGTCAGCTGGGCCATTTTCAGGCGCGCCGCCAGATAGTCCTTTTCATCGCCGCCTTCGATCTGTTCCAGCCAGTTGTAGGCAGCGGCCAGATCGCCACGGTGCTCGGCGATCTGCGCCAGGATGATCAGTACCTTGGATGGATCGCGCTCATCGTTAGGTTGCTGCGCCAGCACTTCCACATAGCGCGACAGGTATTTTTCCGCATTCACCAGATCGTTGTTCTGCATGGCCATGGCGCCCAGCGAATATAGCGTGGCCAGATTGTCCGGCTGCTCTTTGAGCAGGGTGAGGAACTGTTCGCGGGCAGCATCCACCTGCTTGGCGTCCACCAGAATGCGGGCATAGGCAGCGCGCACTTCATTGGCATGCGGATGTCTGGTCAGGAAATCCGACAGCACGGCCAGCGCATTTTCCAGGCTGCCGGAAACCTGCGCCTTGGTCAGCACGGCCAGTTCCGAATCTGCCTTGATGGCCAGCGCACGTTCCGCTTCCGCATAGGCACGCGGGGCGTCGTTGAGCGCAAAGGCGCTCTGCGCCAGTATCAGATGGCTTTCCAGCATCTCGTCGTAAGGCGCCAGCACACGCTCCAGCAACGCAAACGTGGCGGCCTTGTCCTTCAGGTGCAGCATCAGTTGCTGCATCTGGAACATGGCCAGCGGACGCGATTTGGTAGGCAACTGCTTGAGACGCATAGAGAACAGCTGCTCCGCCTCGCGCAGATCGGGGTTATTCACCAGAAAACCCAGTTGCATCTGGATCGCCTCGTCCGATTCCGGCGCCAGCCCGCGCCACAGACGGATAGCTGACAGCGCTTCCGGCCCCTGTTTGGCCGTCATGGCCATTTCCGTAGCGCGCTGCGCCAGCCGGGGATCGCGCGTCTGCTGCGCCAGCGCCAGCATGGTGATGTAAGGCCCCTGCCAGTTACCCTGCTTGAATTCCAGTTCAGCCTTGGTAATCCGGTAGACCAGTTCGCTGGTCAGCTCCACATTGGGCAGCACCACAGTCGGCGTGTCGTCGCTGGCCGTCGCCGCCTCGGCGGCGGGAGCAGCAGCGGCAGCAGTCGGCGCAGCGGCCGGCTGGCCCGCGGGCGCTGCATCGGCAGCGGCGGTAGTGACAGGAGCAGCCAGTTGCGGGGTGGTGGCACATGCTGACAGCAGGGCCGACAAGGTTACAATGGCAAAAGCGTTTTTCAAGGGTAAATCCTGGCGATCGGTAAGGTTACGGACAGATTTTACGCCCTGCACCGGGCTGGCGTGTTTGACTAGTGTAACCAAATATTCCGATCAATCACCTTTCGGCGCCCGCAGCAGCCAAGTTGCTGCCCGCCGGAGCGTCGGAATATCGCCCGGATAGACCAAATTCCCGCTCAACCTCAGCCTACCTGAAGCGAAACAGATGCCAGAATTACCAGAAGTTGAAGTCACCCGGCGCGGCGTCGCGCCCCACCTCGAAGGCCGCATTGTCCATTCCGTGGTGATGCGGCGCGCTGGCCTGCGCTGGCCCTTCCCGCCCCAACTCAATGAACTGCTAACAGGTCGCACCGTGCGCGCTACCGGGCGGAGCGGCAAATATCTGCTGGTGCATTTCGATCACGGCACGCTGATCATCCATCTGGGCATGTCCGGCCATTTGCGCATCATGCCGGCCGGCATAGCGGCGGAAAAGCATGACCATATCGATCTGGTCGTACATAGCGACGCAGGGCTGCAGGCGCTGCGCATGAAAGACCCGCGCCGCTTTGGCGCCGTGCTCTGGCACGATGCCGCCGATGGCGCACTGGAACACCATGTGCTGCTGCGCGAGCTGGGCGTGGAACCGCTGGAAACCGGCTTCACGGGCAAACTGCTGTATGACCGCACGCGCGGGCGCAGCACCGCAGTCAAACAGGCGCTGCTGGCAGGCGATATCGTGGTCGGCGTGGGCAATATCTACGCATCGGAAAGCCTGTTCCGCGCCCGCATCAACCCGAAAACACCGGCCGGCCGCATTAGCCTGGCCCGCTACGAAACGCTGGCGCAAACGGTGCGCGAGGTGCTGGCCGAAGCCATCGTGCAGGGCGGCAGCACCTTGCGTGACTTTATTGCCGTAAATGGCCAGTCCGGTTACTTCCAGCAGACCTATTTCGTCTATGATCGTGCTGGTGTGCCGTGCAAAGTGTGCGGCACGCCTATCCGGCAAATCAAGCAGGGCCAGCGCTCCACCTTTTACTGCGTGCATTGCCAAAAATAAGGGCAGACTCCATGGTCAGGGATTTCGAACATTACTCCGCGTGGCGGCAAAGCGTACTGACCGCGCTGACCGGCTATCAGAGCTGGATGCGGGCCGCTGGCCTGGGCGACGGCGCCACCGAGCAGCGCATAGCCCGCACGCTGGCGCGGCTGGGCGACGACAAGCTGTCGCTGGCGTTTGTAGCGGAATTCTCGCGCGGTAAATCGGAACTGATCAACGCCATCTTCTTTGCCGAGTATGGCCAGCGCCTGCTGCCCTCGGCGGCGGGACGCACCACCATGTGTCCGACGGAGCTGATGTACGACGCGGCCTACCCGCCTTCGCTGCGCCTGCTGCCTATCGAAACCCGCGCCCAGCACCTCTCCACCAGCGACTACCGCGAGCAGCCCGACGCCTGGACTGTGCTGCCGCTGGATCTGGCCGACGGCGCCGCCATGCACGAGATTTTCAAGCAGGTGGGCCTGACCCGCCGCGTGCCGGTGGAAGAAGCGCGCCGCTATGGCCTGTACGACGAAGAAGACCCCGCGCTAGCTGCCACTATCGACGCAGCGGGCATGGTGGAGATTTCGCGCTGGCGCCATGCCATCATCAACTTCCCTCACCCGCTGCTCAAGCAGGGGCTGGTGATACTCGATACGCCGGGCCTGAACGCCATCGGCACGGAACCGGAGCTGACCCTCAACCTGATACCGAATGCGCATGCCGTGCTGTTCATCCTCGCCGCCGACGCCGGCGTGACGCGCAGCGATATCGACGTCTGGCGCCAGCACATCGGCGCCGGTCCGGGGCGGCTGGTGGTACTGAACAAGATCGATGGCCTGTGGGATGAACTGAGCAGCGAGGCCGACATCAATGCCGATATCGCGCGCCAGCAGGAACAGGCGGCCCATACGCTGGGGCTGGAAACCCGTCAGGTTTTCCCTGTGTCGGCACAGAAGGGGCTGGTGGCGCGCATTACGGACGATGCCGCCCTGCTCGACCGCAGCCGCCTGCCGGCGCTGGAGCAGGCGCTGTTCGAGCATCTGATCACGGCAAAGAAAGATATCGTGCGCCAGCAGCTGCAGGATGAACTGCAGGCGCTCAGCAGCGCCCAGCTAGGGCTGCTGCAAGCACGCAGCCGCGGCATCGTCGAACAGCTGGTGGAACTCAACAGCCTGCGCGGCAAGAACCAGAATATGATCAGCCACATGATACGCCGCATCGACGCGGAGAAGAAGGATTTCGACGCCAGCCTGTACACGCTGCAGGCCACGCGTTCCGTGTTCACGCGATTGTCTACCGAGCTCTATACCTGCATGGGCATGGACATCGTGCGCGACGATATCGAACAGGTTCGCAGCGATATGCAGCACAGCCGCTTCTTCACGGGCGTACGCGAGGCCATGCGTCAGTACTTCGGCCGGGTCAATGCCAACCTCGATGCCGCCGAGCGCAAGACGTCCGAGATCAGCGACATGATGGCGGTGATGTACCGCCGCTTCGCCAGCGAACATGGCCTGTCGCTGGCGATGCCGATGGCGTTCACACTGCAGCCCTACCGTTCCGAAATCGCCACCATCGAAGCGATTTATAACAAACAGTTCGGCACTGCCACGCTGATTACCACCAGCCGCGTGGTACTGATGGAGAAGTTTTTTGATACCATCGCGTCGCGCGTGCGGGCCTGCTTCAAGGCCGCCAATCAGGATGCGGAAGCGTGGCTGAAAGTGATCATGGCGCCGCTGGAAGCGCAGATCCGCCAGCACAAGGAACAGCTCAAGCACCGGCAGGCGTCGATCCAGCGCATCCATGACGCGACCGATAGTCTGGAACAGAAGATCGAAGCCTTCGAAGCCAGCCAGCAGGAACTGGCGGCGCAGAAGATCACCTTGCTGGAGCTGGCCGGACAGGTCAGCCTCGCCATCAACGCACAGTGGCCGACGCTGGACGCCGCCGCTTAAAAAAATCCGGCATCGCGCCGGCCCAGTATTTTCAGGAAGCTTATGAAGTTAGCAGTCGAATTTGCACGAGAAGATTTTCACGATCCCGATTTTTCCGCCACCCTGATGGCGTGGCAGCAGCAGCACGGCCGGCACACGCTGCCGTGGCAGAACACGCGTGATGCCTATCTGATCTGGCTGTCCGAAATCATGCTGCA
>Ga0187844_10002691_pt1 | contig 12357 bp, 13 predicted proteins | sample SpaLakP09_SKY_50_FD_134517 | JGI IMG/M metagenome (GOLD analysis project Ga0187844, IMG submission 134517) | Oligotrophic lake water microbial communities from Sparkling Lake, Wisconsin, USA - SP09_SKY_50 | ecosystem: Environmental > Aquatic > Freshwater > Lake | place: USA: Sparkling Lake...
ACGCTTAGAAGCGGAAGAGCGCGCTATTTATGAGAAATACAAAGTAGCCAGTCAAGTAAGTCGGCGCTTTGTACTCAAAGATACTGCGTGAACTGGAAAACCTTGTACTAGAGAAAGCCCATCACTTTTGGCATGAACATGTCTTAAAAGATATCCCACCACCTGTCCAAAGCACAGAGGATTGCCAATTACTCTTTCAAAGAGGCGATCCTAGTAAGACATTGGAGGCGAATGCAGAGACACTCGCTTTACTCGAGCGGCTGCAAACACTTCATCACCAAGGTCATGCCTGTGAGGAAGAAATTACGACTCTCAAAACCCAGATCATGGCGCAGATGCAAGACGCTGAAGTGCTGGCTCATCAGGGTCAGGTACTTGCTACGTGGAAGGCTCCAAAACCAAGCTTTCGGCTAGACGCCAAACGCTTAGAAGCGGAAGAGCGCGCTATTTATGAGAAATACAAAGTAGCCAGTCAAGTAAGTCGGCGCTTTGTACTCAAAGATACTGCGCAAGCTCGGACTGCAACTCTCTAAGGAGGAATGATGACTCAGACAATTACTAAGCCTAAGACCGTTGCCACCAAAAAAGGAGTGGTGAAGCAACTAAGTCCTATTGCTAAAGCGCTTAAGCGTGCGGCACAGGCAATTACCATGACCCCTAAAGAACTAACTGCATGGTTAAGCCAATATCCACAGTTAACTGAAGCAACCCAAGAAACCTGTTTGCGCTTGATTGCAGAATACCGCCTAAACCCCCGTGCCGATGAGCTTGATCTCATACAGTTTGAGGAGGGTCGCTGGCAGGTCTTTATTACGGTCAATGGTTGGGCCAAACTGATTAACGCCCACCCTGCTTTTTGCGGGATTGAATTTAGTGAAGCGAGTGAGTTAGAAGAAGGTGTGCCCCTTTGGATGGGATGCGCGATTTACCGTACTGATCGGATTAAACCGATTGAGGTTAAAGAGTACTTTAGTGAAATGAAGACCGAGCATGCCGCTTGGCAGCAAATGCCAAGGCGGATGCTACGCCACCGGGCGATGCAACAGTGTGCCCGTTTAGCCTTTGGGATTACGGTGCCGGAATGTAAACCCAATCTAAACTCCGTTAGCGCTTTACCAAGGGTGGCGCCATCGGCAGTGCGATCTTTGAGTGGCCCAACACGATCGGCCACTCAAAGTCATGCAGCAATTCTTAAAGAACGTTTAACGCAGTCTTCAATGACGCGGTGAGACTACTGCTCTGATTGCGAATCGCTACTTCTGCCCTTGACCACTTTTCGGCGCAGGTAGGCGGGCTTCACGCTCTCCATTGACATACTGTCAAACAGTATTTCATTCATTTCCGATGCCCGGTTGCTTAAGTTTAAGGCTGCATAAGCGAGTTCTTTTTCCATCATGACATGATCGCGGTTTTGCATGAGCTTACGTAAGTAGTTCACGGTCTCTTCTAACCAGGGGTTATCGATCGCGCGCTCTTGCAGTTGATCGATCATGCGCTCTACTGCCTGCCAGTTACGATCTTTGACATAGATTCTGGCTTTACGTTGTAACTCGGCGGACTCTATTTCTCTAAACCGACGGGCAACCAGTTCATTATCGGCGGTCGCACGATACTCTGGCATCTCGACCACAGGTAGTTTAGGTAAGCTCACTGAAAACTCATACTCCATACCATCGGTATTTTTAGCAGTGATATCAATGCGCAAGACCGTATCGGTAGTTTGCATCTGGATGACTCGGTTCATATCGAGTGAGATTGCCATCCATACTTCAGAGTTAGCGGCAATGGAGGGCATGGTCCACTCACGTCGTCCGGTCTTAGCGTAATCATTACGCACCTGTATCTCTTGGTTTGCAGATGAGAGTGGGCTTGATAGGCTAACGCGTACTTGTTTCCAGACCACCGCACTTAAGTAACTCATCTCGGCATCAAAAGACTCCGCGAGATCTTCTACGCGTTCACCATACCAGGCATTGCCCTCTCCGGCTTTGGCCATGGCTGTTAGAAGTTCTTCATTAAAGTCCACTCCAAAACCCACAGTGGTTGTGGTCACGCCCCGGCGGGCATATTCTTTTACCTGATCGCAGATGGGATCAATATCAATCAATCCACGATTGGCCTGCCCATCGGTAAGCAAGATGACCCGCTTGAGATAGTTCTCCAAGCGATATTCCGTGCGTCGTGGGGTCCCCTCTAAATCATTTGCAAATAATGCATTTGCCCCAGCTAGCCAACCGTCATGCAAGGCGGTTGCGCCACCGGTTTGTACTTCAGCTAAAAGGTTTTCCAGTAATGGCCGTGCCTCGCGGACTCTGCCTAGGGCCATTAAGGGGATCATATTGTCGTCATAAAGGATAACCGAGAACAGGTCGTCTTCATGGAGGCGATTAACCAGTTCAATCGCACAACGCTTGGCTTCGATTAATTTGCCTCTACCCATCGAGCCAGAGCGGTCTATGACCAAGGATATGGCCAAGGGAGTTCTGTGGCGGCTCTCTGATTCAGCTACGGGGGCTCGCAGGCGCAGAAGGATATCGAGAGTCTTACCAGTATGGGCGGCTAGGACGAGTTTGCGGGTATCTAAGAGTACTTCTAGGGCTTGGTTGTTGATCATCTGAATCTCCTCTAGGGGGTGGAGAGTCAACATTACACAAGGAAAGGCTCATAGGGTGAGCTCATTTTTGCCAAAATAATAGACTTTTATAGCCTAGGGTAATAATCTAAAAGATAATTTTCAGCCCAACCCGAAAGGAGGTCTAAATGTCCCTAACAGAAGAGGCTTACTCTAGAAGAATGTGGGAAAACTATCCCCAATTAAGGAATGTCTTACAAAAACCTTTGGGAGAATCGATAGGATATACGTCAGCATCCGACAATATCTTTGATTACGTAAACCGATTAATCACAATTCAGGCAATGGCGCAAGAACATGCTGAAGAAATAAAGAGGCAATTGGGAAATCAGCCGATAAATCGTAAATTAAAAGATGAATTGATTATCTTAAGTAGTGAACTAGATTCTATAAGTGATATGTTTCAGTCATATGCTCAAAACATAAGAAAAATTATTTAAAATCATGATACAAATTAATTCAAGAATAGAAAATTTAAAAAATTACTTAAAAGAAAACCTTTATCATGAGTCGGTTTCTTTTCTGATCGAGAAAAAAAACTCACAAAATCCAAAGTGTCATCATAATTTAAATTTACCTGATGATTTTCGAAGTATTGAGAAGAATCTTGGCTTTTTTAAAATCGGGATTAATGATTACTGTATTTTTGCTGGGGGCGAACCATGCTATCTTGAAGATCAAAAATACTGGGGATACGCTAAATTTGATTTCATCCCATCCAAAAAATATTTATTTCTTGGCCATGATGTTGATGGCCTGCATTATGCTTATCAGATAAAAAATCATAGTCTGAAATTTATTTGCTTTGATTTTGGTACTAGCAATATTGATGAGAACGCCCAAGAGCTTGAGATTGATTTTCTCGGGATTCTGGAGAATAAAATTTATACCCATTTAATTCCGGGTCAACCCTATTAATGATCAAAAATGTACTTTACATCAAACACTTTTATAGTTGACGATACAAAAAAAGAGGTCGCCGTGCCTTTAATAATTAATACCCTAGACGATGGATCGATCTACTCACATCAATATGAGTTCGAAAAAACAGCTGCACAAATTCGTATTCATGCCAATCGCATAGCTTCGGAAGCTCTTACCTCTATAAAGGATTTTTTGATAACTAATGATGACATTTCTGATTCTGAAAAAGATAAGATAAATAAAAATATGAATTACTCAAGAATTGTTGCTCTTTATCTTTCATACTCCACATATAGAGATGAGTTTATCTTTTCAACTTTTATTTCAGATTTAACGGGCTATGTATGGGATGTAGGATTTAATGCCGATTCCATATCAGTGACTGAATGGAGAACTGATTTTATTGAACATAGTAATGATATAAAAAGTTTCAAAAAGTGTTATGGGATATAAGCAGAGATAAATTTTTAGATACTGCTTACTTAAAAATGAATAATTGTCCTTTCTGCACACTTTCCAGTAATCGTATTATCAACTCTAATGAATTTGCCGTGGTTATCAGGGATGGGTTTCCTATAACAGACGGGCATACCTTGATTATTCCCAAGCGGCACGTAGGCTCATGGTTTGATACCAGCGCCGATGAAAGAACCGCGCTCTTTGCATTACTTGATCAAGCAAAAAATATTCTGGATCATAAATATAAGCCTGACAGCTTCAACATCGGAATTAATGATGGTGCAGATGCTGGTCAGACCGTTCCACATTTGCATATTCATCTGATACCCAGATACAAAGGTGATCAAGAGGATCCCAGGGGCGGTGTGCGCTGGATTATTCCGAAAAAGGCGAGATATTGGGAATAAATCATGACAATTGATACACAAATCTTGTGGCGTATTTTTAACAATACAACCAACTCATATAAATACTTTTTTTTATCAGCTTGCTAGAGCTTCTAAAAACATCCGAATTTAAATCAAAAAAAATCACATACAAAGAATTGGGTAGCATGATGTTGGCATACGCATGGTATCCAAAAAAATACTTTCGGCTGTCGTTTGGAAAGCAAGATCAAATTGACAAATTTTTAGAACAGCTAATCTTGGCAAGAAAACTTATGCCTATTGGTACCATTTATAAAAAGATATTACTTGAATCAAGTTTAGATTTGGAAATACTACTAAGGTATGTACCTCAAAGATTAATTAGAGATTTTTTTGTAGATGAGCTTTTTGGAAAAAAAGATGGGCTTGTAGATTCTCTTATAGTTAGCCTTTCATCCAATGGAGTAAACAAATTAAGCATGCCTCTTTATAGGATTGATCAAAAAAATCAAGTTATCGAACTTGATGATGACTGGATATTTTTTATTAAGTCCAACTTTGCTCCAATTTTCGAATGGAGCTTGTGGAATTGGGCAAAATATTTACAAAAACACAACCCTAATATTCCGAGTATCTTGAATAAACTCATGCCTCCTATATCAAGAGAATCATTAGCAAAGCAAAAATTTATGTGGGATAGCTTGATCGATAAGTCAATAATACGATGTATTTATACAAACGAAATAATTAAAAAAAATTATCATCTAGATCACTTTTTACCATGGAGTTTTGTTGCACATAATCAGCTATGGAATCTTATTCCAACATCACCAGAAATCAATATTGTTAAAAGTGATTCCATTCCAAATGAACAATATGTCCCTGCTTTAGCAAAAGCTCATCATATGATGCTTTTAGAATCTAAAAAAGTAATCCCAGAAAAAAAATGGTGCCAAGAAATATCTATTTATACAGGGGTACTTAACGTTGAACATGTTTTTGACCTATTAGATCTTGAAAAATTAACAAATAGATATTTAAAGACTTACAATCCATTAATAGAAATAGCAACTAATAATGGCTTCCCAGGTAATTGGAGGCTTAGATAAGATAAGTAATCTAATTTATCAATTTAGTCAGTACTAATATCAATCAAATTTAAAGGAATTTTTTCATGGTAACTATAATTGAAGCAGCTGTTACAGCCCTTAAAGCTGCTAACAAACCTCTTTCTGCAGACGAAATCTATGTTGCAATCATTAAGGGCAATCTATTTCAGTTTGGCGCAAAAGACCCAAAGGCTATTCTTAAGGCGCAGCTTCGAAAATATACAGTTGGTTTTACAGGAAAAACAGCTGCTGATAAACCAAGGTTAAAGCAGCTGCCTGATAAAAAATTTCAAGCTTTTTGAATAACCAAATTATTATTTATGAGTTTGCAGATTACCATTCCCCAAATTGCGCCAATTAAAAATAGCTACACATTTACTTTTAAACCAGGCATAAATTTAATTACCGGCTTAAATGGTTCGGGAAAATCAAGAATTGCTCTAGCTATTCTTGAAAAAATTAATACCCCCTTAAATGCTAATTTGATTTTATTGAATGAAAATTTCTTTGAAAAAATAACGTCCGATTATTTGCAAGATTTTGAGAATCTTAAAAATTCAAGTTTTCAAAAAATAATTTGCGCAAAAGCAAACGCTATACATGCAGAACTTTTCAATCATAAAGAAATTTTAGAGACAATAACCTACAAAGATAATCTTTTTACATACCAACCCACTAGAGGTGCGGGGGAGAGGTTACTTTTAAATCTAATTATAGTTCTTGCATATCGGACTCTTAAAGCAAATTACCACAAAATTCCATTAATCATAGATGGGCATTTTGATATATTGGATAAATCACTTTTGATGTTAGCCATCAAATTATTAAACCGCCACACCAAATATTCAATTTTGTTTTCAAATCCCTCTTTTTTGAATGATCCAGATCTTATGGACTTAACCCATCAAATCGCCAGTCATCACAAGATTGTTATAAGTATCAATAAGAATCATTTGGATCGCTTGGAATATGATCAAGGGGGTCACTTAGAAGCTACAGAAATCCCCACTACAAATTATTTAGATTGCAGAATTGTGTCAATAAAATAAATAAATACTCGAAGATTTCAATGTTAAACAGATAATGTCCAAACTTTTCTTGCCAGCCTTGCTAGATCAGCCTGTCGATTGGCTATAGACTGGTTAGTCCACTCACCCGCTTCCAAATAAGCTACAAGTTCGTGCGGGGTAATTAAGGATGTTGATAAATAGCCAGCACCAGAATCCATTTTTTCATTAAAGGATTTATTTTGAATTGTTTTATTAACAGTTGCCGGCAGAGGCATCAAATTACCAATTTTCCAGATCCAATCGCTATAATCATCCGGAAATTCATTTTTAAATTTATAAGGTTGTGGCCATCCCGTCAAAGTAGGTTTTTTAGGCATAATATGCTCAAGATGTTGAGACTCGCCATGAACGCACGGCTCCGTTCCATTTAGCTTATCCTTCTCAAGATAAAATACAGTGTAGTAACATAGCTTCGCATTATTGACAGAAAAATCTTTAAAATCCTCCTCAAATTTGTCATCCGATGAGTGGGCTCTTAATTCGGCTGATAGCGTAGACAAATCAGCGCCACCATTAACAATAGTCGAGCATCTAGCCATAATTTCAGCCAATGATTCTACAGAACCTCCGCCAACCTTCATAAATCTAAAAATGAAATTTGTTAACAAATAAAAATGGCGGGATAATTGGCTGATGTCATTTTTATACTTACGATAAATAGAAAATGCCAACGGAAAACATAATTTAATTCCAAAAACCTTACTAATATCATTTAAATTATCTTTAAAATCTTTTGGCCACCCTGATGAATGGTCAATAAAGAGTAGTTTAAAGATTTCTGCATCTTCCTTTAGGTTTTTAGCGTACTCCCTTACCTGAACCCCCGAAGAAATATTTTGTTCTACCTTTGCCAGCATATCTTTAGCTTTCACATGTCCATTGCGTGATAGCCAGGAGTAGTGAATAAAGTCCGTCAATTTTAGGTCAACGCCTTCAGTAATTGACTTTGCATAATTCCAATCATCTATTAAGTCATCTTTATCGCTAGAATTTGCTTTTTTTAAAAGCTCATTTTTAATAAGATCAGCCTGAGAGAGAGGGATTCCCCTGTTATTTAGAGACTCAAATATATGATACGCACTGTCATAACCTTTTGCCTCAATTTTAAGAATAATGATGCACTCCAGGAATAGTTGTGTGAAGGTCAATAACCTATCAATTCTCGCTGCTCTTGATTGCGTCGATCGAATAAACGTATGAAGTTTTTTATATATCGACCCTATGCCATATCCAATTATAGAAAATGGTGTATTTTTATTTTTTAATTTTGTCTTGCTGTCGGGCAAAGCATAAAAAGCTTTCTTTTCTTTGATGTTTAGAAGCTTTGCAACAACTTCAGAAAAGTAGACGCTAAACTCATTATTTTGAAATCCTATCTTAGCCTCTGGATAACCACGACCATCGTAGGATGTAGTTAAATTCGCCAACTTTGTTAGAAGCCCTTGCTTTCTAGTGTTATTACTTGGAATATTTTTTTTTACCAAATCGTGCAAAACTGATGAAATCAAGGAGAGGGTTGTGAGTCTTTGCTGACCATCAACAACCTCTGACTTCTCATCGTCTTTGGTTATAACGACCATAGCTCCTAGAAAGTACCCATACACATCATCTTTAAATTGGTTGTTAGATGTGATTTTTTCATAGTGCTCTATCAAATCTGAAACTAGCTGCTCAATCGTTTTAGTCTTCCATACGTAATCGCGTTGGTAGTTCGGTATGAGATAGTTTGAAGAAAATAAAGCCTCAAGGTTACAAGGCTTTCCATCTACTACTGATTTTGGTTGAATTAAAGTATGTGCCATGACGTTTAGGTTTTTTTGCTAACTTCAGTATAAATAAAACTTCAAAAAAACCAATTTAAATCAGTGGTTTAACTAGATTTAACATAATGTTTGTTAAATAGTTGACAAACAAGTTTTTTGTTTGCTATTATTTTGACAAACAACATTACATACATTTATGTCCAATATTGCCGATCACCACTTCAGCTTTCCTGCAATTCGGGGGATACAAGCTGGCCGCGAATACTACGTATCTATGTGTCCCTTAGGTCTTGTACCTAAAATTTTCACATTTGATGAGGAAGAGTTGGGCCCCGAATTACGAGCCCAAAGAACCTTAAATAAAGGCAGAATCCCAGAAATTTCCAGATACATCTCGGACAATAAAGACGATTATGTCTTTTCAGCGATTACAGCATCCATCGATGGTGAGGTTAAATTCTCAACAATAAATAAAGATCCTGAATCGATAAGAAACGGTCTGCTAAAGATTGATATGTCCGCAAAGATTTTGATTAATGATGGGCAGCATAGGCGGGCTGCTATAGAGATGGCCCTAAAGGATGCTCCAGAATTAGCCAATGAAACAATCGCTGTGGTTTTCTTTCATGATCGAGGGCTAGAACGAAGTCAGCAAATGTTCTCTGATCTAAACAGACATGCCATAAGACCAAGTCGTTCCTTAGGTCTGCTATATGACCACAGAAATGATTTATCTAAAATTGCCAAACTAGTAGCCCTCAAATCTTTAGCCTTTAAAGGGCTGGTGGAGATGGAAAGAAGTACCTTATCAGAGAGATCGCGAAAACTCTTTACCCTAAGCTCAATTTATACAGGCTGTCATGCGTTGCTAGATACCAAGCAACTTGAGGATGAGACCGGCGCAGCAAAACTATGTATTTCTTTTTGGGATGAAGTTGCAAAGCAATTCGTAGAATGGGACATGGTAAAAAAGAATCGGCTTACAGCTGGTGAAATTAGAAAAGATCATATTCACTCCCATGGAATAGCCATTCAATCCATTGGTATGGCGGGTAATCAATTATTAAATGAATACCCCAAAGAATGGAGACAGAGATTGGACCTTCTAAAAGAGATTGATTGGTCTAGAAACAATACAAAAATCTGGGAAGGTCGAGCATTGGTTGGTGGCCGCGTATCAAAAACATCAAGCAATGTGACGCTCACTACCAATTTAATCAAACAAAAACTTGGACTTAATTTATCGCCAGAGGAAAAGCGACTAGAAGCAGCATACAAACGAGGTGATCATGGAAAGTAAGAAAATTGATTTTATGGATGGCTATCAAAAAACTGCCTTTAAGAAATCTATCGAAGATTCAATCAATACAATTAAAAAAAATATTAAAGAGCTCTATCTAAGCGATTCATTGCCTTGGATCATCGGCTATAGCGGCGGCAAAGACTCAACGGCCTGCGTTCAATTGGTATGGGATGCGATTGCCGAACTTGACGAAGAGCAGCGCTTTAAGAAAAAAATTCATGTCATCAGCACAGATACTCTGGTTGAAAATCCAGCTGTAGCAATGTGGGTTGAGGTTTCTTTAAAAAAAATGGAGCTTGAAGCCCGTGAACAAAAAATGCCGATTTATCCAAAAAGATTATTACCTGAATTAAAAGATCGGTTTTGGGTAAATCTAATTGGCAAAGGTTACCCCGCCCCAAGACCATTGTTTCGTTGGTGTACTAGCCGCCTAAAAATCAATCCCTCAAATGATTTCATCACCACAATTGCAGCCGAAAATGGTGAGGCAATCCTAGTTCTAGGAACTAGAAAGGCAGAAAGCGGCGCCAGGAAAAAGGTCATGGAAAACCATGAAGGATCTACACGAGACTTGCTAAGCCGCAATGGTGATCCAAAGTTAGATCGTGTCTGGATTTATCCGCCCATTGTTGATTGGTCAAACGATGATGTTTGGGAATACTTGGTTACCTATAAAAATCCATGGGACTTTGCTAATAAACAACTCCTCGATATGTATCGAGGAGCAACTGCAGATAATGAATGTCCATTGGTTGTAGATTCATCAACGCCCAGCTGTGGAGACAGCCGCTTTGGATGCTTTGTATGCACCTTGGTCGAAAAAGATAAGTCAATGCAAGCAATGATCCAAAATAATGCAGATAAAAAATGGATGGCACCACTTTCTGAATTTAGAAACAAATATCTTGACTTCAAAAATAATGAAAACCCAAGTCAAAATGATTTTGCAAAAAGAGATTTTCGAAGAATGGATGGCCGACTAACTCTGATGGATGACAAAGATACTGGTGGGAAAAAATTAGTGCATGGCCCCTACTTACAAAGCTATCGCGAAGAAATGCTCCATGCCCTTCTAGTTGCACAAGAAAAGGTACGATCCAGTGGAGCAAGCGGCACAGAACATTATCAATTAATTACCAATGAAGAGTTAGAAGAAATTCGAAGAATATGGGTTGTTGAAAAAAATGAAATTGAAGATCGCGTTCCTGATATTTATAAAAATGCTACCGACAGAGACTATCCCTATGAGCAACTAGACGAAAGCCGCATTTTTAATAAAACTGATCTCGGACTGCTAAAAAGTATTGCAGCTAAGAATAATTCAACTGATGACCTACATTATCAATTAGTTCGAAATTTATTAAATGTGGAACGCAATTACTCAACTGCAGTTAAACGGGTTGGCATCTATGAAAATTTAGAAAAAGTATTAATCAATTATGGATTTGATGATGCTAATGAAGCCCTTAACTATGCAGTTGAAAAGGATAACAATCTACTGAACAATGAAAAACAGTCCAATGACATCGTAAATCGTCATCGATATATAGAAATAAATAACTCAGATGATGATTTTAATAAGTTTGTAATGAATGAAAATTCTATTACTAAAAACGAGATTAAAAATGCTTCTTAAAACAATTACCCTAACAAATTTTGGCATCTACAAAGGTGAGCATTCAATTGATTTACAAACAACAGTTCGTAAACCAGTTATTCTCTTTGGAGCGTATAACGGCTCTGGAAAAACAACAATATTAGATGCACTCCAATTGGTCCTTTACGGAAAAGCAGCGCAAACTTCAAACCGAGGAAAAATACCTTACGAAGACTACCTTCGCAGTCTCATAAACCGCGATGTATATCCAAAGGTTGGTGCTGGTATACAGCTAACATTTTCAACCAAAAGAAATGGACTTATAGAAGAAATAGAAGTAAGTAGAAGTTGGTTTCAATCTGGGCTATCAATTAAAGAAAATTGTGAAGTAAAAAGAAATAATATTTTTGACCCCGTAACGTCTGAAAGGTGGCATGAATTTGTTGAGGAATTTATGCCATCAGAAGTTTCTCAATTGTTCTTCTTTGATGGAGAAAAAATTGAGGGGCTAGCAGATCCGATTAAATCATCTGTCATTTTAAAAAATGGGATTTACTCATTACTGGGCATCAATGCAATAGATAGCCTAATTAAAAGCTTAAACCATATCGAAAAAAGAAAGTTAACAGAAAACTCTAGTGAAGCCAATCGAAAGTTAATAGAAATAGATCAAAGTAGGGCCGATGAACTATCTGAAAAAAAAATACGAGTTGAAATTGAAAAGTCTAAAACTAAAGTAAATATTGATCTAATTAAAAAAGACCTAGAAGAAATTGAATCCGAAATGAAAATTTCAGGGGCCGATCTTTTGGAAAAGCGTCATGAACTTAAAGCTAATCTACTGGTTCTAACTGAAAAAAGAAAAGTAATTGATAGCAAACTGCATGATCTAGCTGCAGGTAGAGCGCCACTATTACTTGTACAAGAAGAATTAAAAAAACTAACCCAACTAGTAAATAATAGCGAGAAATTTACCCCAAAAACATTACCTTTATTGATTAACGAGCAGAAATTATTAATACGAAAACTCAAAAATTCTAACTTAATAGAATTGGATATTAAAACAGTTCAATCAATTTTTGATAGTCGTGTCACTGAGATTAAAGCTGAAATTGATTCAAATGTAATGATC
>Ga0187844_10002692_pt1 | contig 12353 bp, 10 predicted proteins | sample SpaLakP09_SKY_50_FD_134517 | JGI IMG/M metagenome (GOLD analysis project Ga0187844, IMG submission 134517) | Oligotrophic lake water microbial communities from Sparkling Lake, Wisconsin, USA - SP09_SKY_50 | ecosystem: Environmental > Aquatic > Freshwater > Lake | place: USA: Sparkling Lake...
GAGCGAAGTCAAGCGCGATTGCAAGAGGCTCATATTGGCGCGCAGGTCCACTGCGGGTGATTGGGGATAGATTTCACGCAGGCGAAATTTGGCTTCCAATTCCAAGCCGCTAGTGAGCGCACTGCCTACGTTTTGCATGCGCGAAACCCAACGCGGCACATCTGCCCAGGGCACCGTTTCAAGCGCTGTTTGCGAGCGCATCAAATTGTCAATCTGACGCACAAACACATTGGCACTGAGCAAACCTCCACCGGGCAAATAGTGTTCGTAAGCGGTGTCTATGCCCATGGCCAATTCGGGTTGCAAATCCGGGTTGCCCGCACTGTCTGGGTGCAGCGCGCTGTTGGCGCCGCGGTCGGGAAAAAAGCGGTTGATGGTGGGTCGTGCGATCAGGCGCCCCAGATCGGGCGAGCGGTAACTGCGCGTGAAGCTGACGCGGATTTGGTCTTTGGAGGCCGAGTCGGGCCGCCACACGGCGTGCAATAAAGGCGTAAGCACCGCACTTTGGTTACGGACCGTGGCTTGGCCCTGGCCTGCGGAACCGCTGGTGTTGATGCTTTCCCAGCGCAGTCCAGCGTGGGCGGCCCAGTGCGGATTGATATCCCATTCATCCTGCGTGTACAAGGCCAGACGCCGGCTACTTGCGGATACATCACCGTCAAAATCGCCGAGCGGATTTTGGCCATCACGCAAACTGCTAGCGCTTTGTTCGCGCTGATTCACCTCCAACTCCAGGCCACTGACCAGGCTGTGTTTTTCGGCAATCAGTAAAGAGTATTTGGCGCTGCTGTTCCAGGTGTTATCGGTTTGCACCGAATCCTGCGACAAGGGCAGCCTGCCATTGGCACCGCCGCTTTGCAAGGTGTTAGCGCTGTTGTTCCAAGTGCTGCGGCCCAGGTTGTTGTTCAGTAGAAGGCGTGCGCCATGGTTCATGCGCCGGCTCCAACTGGTTCCCAGTCGCAGCATGCCAAAGCGGTTGTCGCTGGCCGTATCGCTCAATGCGTAGGGCAAAACTCCGCCGCTCTGGGTGAGTGTGCTGCTGGACTGGCCTTGGCTGTGGCTCATGATCAACATAGGCGTCAGTACCAGGCTGTCGCTGCCCGCACCGCCCCATTGCAACCTCCCGTTGGCATGCAGCATATCGCGCTGACTTTGCGCGCGCACCACTTCTTGCATGGTTTGCACAACCATGGGCGCCTCTGGCTGGGCCAAGCTTTCGGTCACCGTAGTTTTGCTTTCGTCGTTAGCGCGCTCCATGCGCGCGGCAGACAAAGTCAGGCTATAGGACATGCCATCTACTGTGTCGCTGCGCGACCAGGAGGCACCGGGCGTCACTTTGCCGTTCTCCAGGCTGACGCCTCCATTGAGGTTATTGAGGTATTTGACATAGCCGCCACGCGTGATGATATTGATCGTGCCAGCAATCGCTCGCGCACCGGTTTCGGCGGTAGGCGCGCGCATAATTTCGATGCGCTCCACCTGCTCGGGCAAGATGTCCTCCAGGGAAAAGCCGCGCGGCGCGCGCTCGCCATCGATCATGATTTGCGTGTAGCCACTGCCCAGACCTCGCATGGCCGGTGGTCCGCCGCGCCCGGGCCTGCCGCTACTGACAATGCCTGGTAAACGCTTGAGCAGTTCGCCCATGGAGCTGTCGCCATAGCGCTCGATCTCCTCGCGTCCCACCACGATTTTCGCGGCGGTGGACAGGCGCCGCGTATCGCTCTCCAAATTAGCGCGAATTTCGACCGGCTTGAGTACGTTTTTTGGCTGCGGTGGTTTCCCTGGGGTGAGCGCGGGCGCCGGGCTGCTTTGCAATACCCCTGCGTCTTGCGCGGCTGCGGAGGGCGCTGTGGGGGTCGGGGTCGGATTTTGCGGCAGCTCCTGCGCGCCCACGTGCGCTGCCAGCAAGACCAGCAAGCCATGACAAAAACGGGTTTGCCTGCGCGTCATGGTCTAGGCGCGCATTAAAGCTTCAATGGCATCGGCATCGACGGGCACGCCACGGCTGATCAACTCGCAACCTTTTTCGGTCACGATCGCATCGTCCTCGATGCGGATGCCGATGTAGTGGAACTGTTCCGGCACACCGGGTGCCGGCCGTACATAAATACCCGGCTCAATCGTCAAGACCATGCCCGGACGCAAGATGCGGGCAGGCCGGTCCACAATGGCTTGGCCGGTGAGCGCATCCTTACGGACGCTGGTGTGGCCCAACTCCGAAGGCTCGGTATATGCGCCGCAGTCATGCACATCGCGTCCCAGCCAGTGGCCGGTGCGGTGCATGTAAAACTGGAAATAGGCGCGCTTTTCAATCACGTCCTGTAGGTTTCCTACTTTGTCTTTTTCAAGCAAGCCCAAATCAAGCATGCCCTGAGCCAGCACAGCTACGCTGGCCTCATGCGGGTCGGTGAAACGTGCACCCGCATGGGTTGCCGCAATCGCTGCGACTTGCGAGGCTAAAACCAGCTCGTAAAGCGCACGCTGCGGCCCCGTGAACGTGCCGTCGGCAGGAAAGGTGCGGGTGATGTCCGAAGCGTAGCCATCCAACTCGCAACCCGCATCGATCAAGACCAGTTCACCGGGCCTGACCAAGGCGGTATCAGCCCGATAGTGCAAGACACAGGCATTGGCCCCGGCAGCCACGATGGAAGTATAGGCAGGCGACTGTGCGCCATGGCGGCGAAACTCATGCAATAACTCGGCCTCCAGATGGTATTCGCGAACCTCCTGCCCAGCGCGCAACATGCGGGCGCTGGTTTGCATGGCGCGTATATGCGCCCCAGCGCTGATTTGGCCGGCCCGGCGCATAGTGTCTTGTTCTTGCGTGTCTTTAATCAGGCGCATTTCGTCCAGCACGCTGCATAAGTCCTGCTGTCCGCCAGGGCACAGCGTACCGTAACGCACCCGATCACGCAGATTTTGAAAAGCGGTTTGTACACGTACTTCCAAACCACTGTGCGTGGCAAACGGGTACCAAGTGTTGTCGCAACCGTCGAGCAAGCCGGGCAGACGCGCCTCTAATTCAGACACAGCATAGGCCTCGTCCACACCGAGCAAAGCTGGTGCGGCTTGCGGCCCGAGGCGGTAACCATCCCAAGTTTCACGCTCCAGGTCTTTGGGCTGGCAAAACAAAATGCTTTTTCCTGTGCCCGTGATCACCAGCCAAGCACCTGGCTCTGCAAAGCCGCTCAGGTAGTGAAAATAGCTGTCAAAGCGGTAGGGGAAATCGGCATCGCGGTTGCGTCGCTGCTCCGGCGCGGTGGGCACGATAGCCAGGCCGCGCGGGCCGATCTGGGCGGCCACTTGGGCGCGTCGGGTTTGGTAGGGCGTGGTGTTCATAGGTGCGAAGGCTTAAAGGTGGAAGAATAGTTCAACGCATGCAGGCGCTCTGGCGTACCGACATCCGCCCACAGGCCGGTGTATAGGCTGGCGCTGACGCGGCCCTGGTCCATCGCAGCGCGCAACAGAGGCGCCAGTGGCGCTTTCACGCCCTGCGGATTGCCCGGTGCGATACCGCACCAAGGCGGCGCAAACAAGGTCGCGCGATACAAGCCGATGGTGCTGTAGGTGTAGCGCGGCTCCAGGCTATTGGCGGGCACATTCAGCGCCAATGCGGATGTCTGCGCGCCACTGGCATCGACCAGCCCCAAGCCAAAGTCACCTTGAGGGTTCTGCGGCGGATTGGGCACCAGCCAAACATGGGCTAATTTATCGCTCGCGGCAAAGTGCGCTACGGCGCGGGCATCAAAAGCAAAGTCCGGCGCATACACGTCGCCGGCCAGCACCCAAAAAATCGGGTCGGTGCCCAGGCCCTCGCACAGCAGGGGCAGTGCGCGCGCAATACCGCCTGCAGTTTCCAAGGCCTGGCCAAAATCCTGCCCTTCATGGGAATAGGCCAATGGCATCGGCACTTGCGCTGCGGCGCTCTTGGGATCGTGCTGCACGCCCAAGCGCGGTACAAACTGCCCGCCCAGCCAGGCAGTGTTGATCACAGTACGCGCCACGCCGGCACGGGCCAGCGCGTCCAGATGCCAACGCGCCAGCGCTTTACCTTGCACCTCTAACAGGGGTTTGGGGCAGTCATCGGTCAGCGGGCGCATGCGCTCGCCGCGCCCGGCGGCCAGCAGCATGGCGTGCACCCGCGGGGTCACGGGCAAAGACTTAGCGCCCGCCAACACTGACCTTACCAAACACCGATTGCGCCTGCCGCGGCAGACAGCGCCAATACGCCGGGTGCGCGGCGACTTGGCCTTCGAGCGCGGCAGCGGCCTGCCAGCCCCAGCGCGGCTGGTACAAAAAGGCTCGTGCCAGCGCAATCAAATCGGCGTCCCCGGCTTGCAATATCGCCTCGGCCTGCTGTGCCTCAGTGATGAGGCCGACCGCCACGGTGGGCATGCCAACGGCTTTGCGGATGTCCGAGGCAAAGCCAACCTGGTAATTGGGCCCCAGCGCAATTTTTTGCTGGGGCGACACGCCACCGCTGGAGACGTGGATAAAACTGCAGTCCAGGGCCTGCAGCTGCCGCGCAAACTCGGTGCTTTGGGCGCAGTCCCAGCCGCCGTCCACCCAATCGGAGGCCGATAGGCGCAAACCCAGCACGCCGCCATAGGCCTTGCGCACGGCCGAAAATACCTCTAGCGGAAAGCGCATCCGGTTTTCCAGACTTCCACCATAGGCATCAAGGCGCTGGTTGGCGATCGGGGACAAAAACTCGTGCAGCAAATAACCATGCGCGCTGTGGATTTCAATCGCATCGACGCCCATGGCCTGCGCACGCTGGGCAGCCAGGACAAAAGCATCACGCACCCGGTCCATGGCGGCACGGTCCATTGCTTGGGGCGGCGGCTCTAGGGGCAATTGGGACAGCGCAGAAGGGCCAAGCGTGGGCCAGCCGCCCTGTGCGCTCGCCAGCAACTGCCCACCCTCCCAGGGGACGGCGCTGGACGCTTTGCGCCCGGCATGCGCCAGCTGAATGCACACCGCGACCTCGGGCGCGAGCTTACGGGCGCGGTGCAAATGGGTGCGCAATGCCGCTTCGGTGGTCTCGTCCCACATACCGAGGCAAGCCGGGGTAATGCGGCCTTCGGGTACGACGGCGGTGGCCTCAATAGTGAACATGGCGGCACCGCTGTTGAGCAAGTTACCCCAATGCATCAAATGCCAGTCACTGGCCTGGCCCTCTGTGGCGGCGTACTGACACATGGGCGCAACCACGATGCGGTTGGGCAAAACCAGTGTGGCATCGGGACCGCGCAGCGTGTAGGGGGAGAAAAGGGTACTCATGCAATGGGTCGGAAGTGGTATCTGGCGCATTTGCAATGGTTTGCCATACAAGGCAGTCGGCCCGGGCTTAGCTGGGCTTTACCTGCTGTGGCGGCCAAGATGGCACAGCGCAATTGGCGCTACAGTAGACAATCGAGCGCCGGGGCGCGCTTGGAGCGCTTGGAACACCTCAGAATTTGCCAAAAATCGCGTTCACCCTGATGAAACTTTGGACCCACCTCCTGCTTGCCGCTGTGGCGGTGTGCCAATTCACATCCGCGCAGTCAGCCAGCGCGACACCGCGCATGCAATGGCAGGGCAGGCTCCATACCGGCATCCTGCCGTCCGGCAGCGACGCCGCGTGGCAAGCAGCAGACAAAGTGACGCGATGCGACTTAGGCGCCGGTGTCCTGCGCATCCATTGCCATAAAAGCGATGCGCTTTACCTTGCGCTGCGCCAGGTCGGTGCCGACGGCCTTTCGATCGGCGTGCAGTAAGCAGCGGTGGCAGACGGCGCGATGCACGCGATACAACTAACGTTTTCTGTGCTGCTGCTGGTGGTCAGTACCCTGTTGTACTGGCAAAGCCGCAAAAAGGCTTTTGGCCTGATGGGCTTGCTAGGCTTGCTTTCGGGGCTCTACCACTTACAACCAGGCAGCGCCTTTATTAAGCCCAATGTATCCATGCTGCTGGTCCTGGACTGTGTCAGCCTGTATGCCAGCGCCCAGGCGCTCGCCACCCCGCGCTTCAAGTTACTGTACGCGCGCAGCTTTTCTGCGCTATTGGGGGGCAGCTTGTTGATGACCGCCCTGGCCTACAGCACCGGGCAAGGCGCATTCAATCTCGCTGCAGTGGGTTTGCTATCGGTGGCGCTGTACAGTTTTTGCGGGGATTGCGCAAGACAGTGGCTGCAACAGCCTGCGTGGCGCGAAGGCCTCTTAAACCAGCTGCTGGTCGCCGTGTTTTTACTTATGGTGGCTAACAACCTAGGCCTCTGGGGCTATTTATTCGTGCCCCTGGTATCCATAGGTTGGGCCGAGCCGTTGCGCGCCGTTAGCCTGCCCATGATTTCCTTGGGCTTGGTGTTGACACTGCTTTGGCGCCAACAGCGTACGCAATCGATGAAAGACCGCCGACGCCGGGCCAATATACAAAAATTGCAAGAACAAACCAGCATCCGCTTTTCGCAGCAGCTATTTATCTCGATGCTGGTGCATGAAATCAAGACGCCTTTGACTATTGTCCAAATAGGCACCAGCGCGTTGGTGAAAAAGGACATCGCTCCCGAGCGCAAGCAAGCCTGGGATGTGCGCATGCATACAGCGATCAGTAGCATGGTGCAGATTCTGGACAACTGCAGCCAGGCGGATCGCTACGAGGGCGGCGTGATGGCGGTGTCACTCAGTCATTTTTTGCTGACAGATACCCTGGACTTGGTCATGGGCCAGGCGTGGGTGCATTCCAGTGCGCAATCCCAGTTATTGCAATTGCGCATGGAAAAGCCGATAGACGATCTGCGCTTGCACAGTGACGCAAACTATTTACAGATTATTCTCAATAACTTGCTGAGTAACGCGCTCAAGTATTCAGCGCAGGACTGCCCCGTCGTTTTACAAGTTAGTCAATTTGCAAGCGGGCAAGGCGCGCACATGGTCCAGTTCGCCATCAGCAATGTCAAGGGCTCCGCAGGCCATCCGGATCCAACAAAAGTTTTTGAACGCTACTATCGCTCACCCGACGCAAGCAGTATTTCTGGCACTGGTCTAGGGCTGTGGTTATCGCAGCAACTGGCCTGGCGGCTGGGCACTAAAATCCAACTCAGTCTAGAAGCCGAGCAGGTGGTGTTTTGGTTCGCCCTGCCAGTCGCTAGCGCTGGGGCGACAAGTGGCTGACCAGCAAGCCCTGCGTATGGCCCCACACCTCAAGTCCGTGCCATGCCGCTCGCCGACATCATCATCGTAGAAGACAACCCCGCCATCCGGGAAGCACTTGCCGAGTATTTGCTGGACGAGGGCTTTGCAGTGCGTACCGCGAGCGATGGCGCGGCCTTGGATAAGCACTTGCAAGCTCGGGCCGCAGATACTCTGATACTGGATTTGAACCTTCCCCATGAAAACGGATATGCGATTGCAAAGCGTGTGAGGCAATCGTCCCCATCTATCGGGATTTTGATTTTGTCGGCCCGCGTAAAAGGCGATCCAGCGGATCCCCAAGCGGCAATTGCCGATCTGCAAATGGCCAAACCTGTTGAGCCACGCGCGTTGGCCCAGGCAGTGCGCCAAGTCTATGCGCTAGCGATGGCGCGGCGCGGCTAAAACCTCCGCTTTCAACTTCGCCAAGCATTCAAGGCCTGCCCACAAATGCGCCGCTAAAATGTTTCTCCGCGCGTCAGATCGGCGCAATGCCCCCAGCCCCTCTCGGAGTCCTTTCATGGCCAATTCCCAGCAAATGGCAAGCGCGATACGCGCGCTTGCCATGGACGCAGTTCAACAAGCCAACTCCGGGCACCCCGGCGCGCCTATGGGCATGGCCGATATGGCCGTCGCGCTGTGGGGCCAGCATCTGCAACACAACCCCTCCAACCCACATTGGGCCAACCGCGATCGCTTTGTGTTGTCAAACGGCCACGGCTCCATGCTGATCTATGCCTTGCTACACCTGACGGGCTACAAGCTACCCATGGCTGAGTTGAAAAACTTCCGCCAGTTGCACAGCAAAACCGCTGGTCACCCCGAGGTCGATGTCACCCCTGGCGTTGAAACCACCACCGGCCCGCTGGGTCAGGGCATCACCAATGCCGTGGGCATGGCCATGGCCGAGAAACTACTGGCCGCGCAATTCAACCGCGAAGGCCATGCCATCGTGGACCACCACACCTATGTGTTTTTAGGCGACGGCTGCATGATGGAAGGCATCAGCCACGAAGCCTGCGCCCTGGCCGGCGCATGGAGGCTGAACAAGCTGATTGCGCTCTATGACGACAACGGCATTTCCATCGACGGTCAGGTGACACCGTGGTTTATCGACAATACCGCGCAGCGCTTTGCCGCCTATGGCTGGAATGTGATCGACAAAGTGGACGGCCATGACGCCCAAGCCGTATCGCAGGCCATTGCCCAAGCAAAAGCCAGAAGCGAAAAGCCCACCCTCATCGTTTGCAAAACCTCCATCGGCAAAGGCAGCCCCAACCGCGCCAACACCGCCAAAGCCCACGGCGAACCCCTGGGCGCAGACGAAATCAAACTCACCCGCGAAGCCATAGGCTGGGCGCACCCGCCGTTCGTGGTGCCCAAAGCGGTGTATGCCGACTGGGATGCCAAAGCCGCAGGGCGCACGCGCGAGAAAGAATGGAACACCCGCTTTGCCGCTTACAAAGCGGCGCATCCGGGTCTGGCCAAAGAATTTGTGCGCCGCATGAAGGGCGACTTACCCAAGGGCTTTGTGCAAACCGCGGTAGACGCGGTGTTGGCCGCCCATACCAAAGCCGAAACCGTGGCCTCGCGCAAAGCCTCGCAACTGGCGCTAGAGCATTTCACCGCAGCCCTGCCCGAGTTGCTAGGCGGCTCGGCCGACCTGACCGGCTCCAACCTGACAAACACCAAATCTACGCCCAATGTGCGCTTTGATGCGCAAGGCCAACTGGTACAAAGTGCGGACGCTAACGGCGAGCTCCACGGCGGGCGCCATATCAACTACGGCGTGCGTGAATTTGGCATGGCCGCCATCATGAACGGCATCGCGTTGCACGGTGGTTTTATTCCTTACGGCGGCACCTTCCTCACGTTTAGCGACTACTCGCGTAACGCCATCCGTATGGCCGCCCTAATGAAGAAGCGCGTCATCCATGTGTTCACCCATGACAGCATCGGCCTGGGCGAAGACGGGCCGACGCACCAGTCCATTGAACATGCAGCATCCTTGCGACTGATCCCCAACCTGGACGTCTGGCGCCCAGCCGATACGGCTGAAACTGCCGTGGCCTGGACCGTGGCCTTGCAAAACCGCCACAAGCCCACCGCCCTGCTGTTGTCGCGCCAAAACATCAGCTACGCGCCCAAAGCAGAATCGGACAGCGCACCGGGTGCCTGCGGCCTGGACGCCATCAACAAAGGTGCTTATGTGCTGGCCGAACCCTCCGAAGTCGGCATGAAGAAGAAAACCCAGGCGGTGCTGATTGCCACCGGCTCGGAAGTGCAACTCGCCCTGCAAGCGCAAGCGGTATTGGCTGGGCGCAAGATTGCGGTACGCGTCGTCTCCATGCCCAGCACCACGACCTTCGACTTGCAAAGCGACGCTTACAAAAGCAGTGTGCTACCTGTGGGTGTGCCGCGCATTGCCGTCGAAATGGGTTCGAGCGGTGGCTGGTGGAAATACGGCTGCGCCGCGGTCGTGGGCATAGACACTTACGGCGAATCTGCGCCGGCGCCCGCCCTGTTTAAACACTTCGGTTTCACGCCTGAAAACGTGGCTGACACCGTGCAATCGGCTATGCAGCGCAAGCGCTGAGCAACTGCATATTTTTTACTTTCTGGAGAACAAAAATGGCTATTAGGGTAGGTATCAACGGATTCGGTCGCATCGGCCGCATGGTGTTTCGCGCTGCGATACAAAACTTTTCGGACATCGAGATTGTCGGTATTAACGACTTGCTCGAGCCCGATTACCTGGCCTATATGCTGCGCTACGACAGCGTGCATGGCCGCTTTGCTGGCGAGGTGTCTGTCAAAGACGGTGTGCTGATCGTCAATGGCAAAACCATACGCCTGACGCAAGAGCGCGACCCGGCGAATCTGAAGTGGGACGCAGTCGGCGCCGATGTGGTGATTGAAGCTACCGGCCTGTTTCTGGACAAACCTACCGCCGAAAAACACCTGGCAGCAGGCGCTAAAAAAGTCATTCTGTCCGCGCCCAGCAAAGACGACACGCCCATGTTTGTGTATGGCGTCAACCACGCCACCTACGCTGGCCAGAGCATTGTGTCCAACGCCTCTTGCACCACCAACTGCTTAGCCCCCGTGGCTAAAGTGCTGCATGACAAATGGGGTATCAAGCGCGGCCTGATGACCACCGTACATGCTGCCACCGCAACACAAAAAACCGTCGATGGCCCGAGCAACAAAGACTGGCGCGGCGGACGCGGTATTTTGGAAAACATCATCCCCAGCAGCACCGGCGCAGCCAAGGCCGTCGGCGTGGTGATTCCCGAGCTCAACAAAAAACTCACCGGCATGTCCTTTCGCGTGCCGACCAGTGATGTTTCGGTGGTGGATTTGACCTGCGAACTGAATAATGCTGCCACCATGGCCGAGATTTGTGCCGAAATGAAGGCCCAAAGCGAAGGCGCTTTGAAAGGCGTGCTGGGCTATACCGAAGACAAAGTGGTGGCCACCGACTTCCGAGGTGACGCGCGCACCTCGATTTTTGATGCCGACGCCAGTATTGCGCTAGACGGCACCTTCATCAAAATCGTCAGCTGGTATGACAACGAATGGGGCTATTCCAACAAGTGTTTGGAAATGGTCCGCGTGGTCAGCAAATAAACCCACTGCCCGGTTGCCCGTCTAGACAGCGGGCGGCTCGCCACCAGCAGGGCGCACGCTGACTTCGGCGCTGCTGATTTTTTGCAGGCCCTGCGCTGTCTGCACCAACAAAGCGCCCTGCGCATCCACACCGCGCGCCATACCGGCCAGGCCATCGCTGCACAGCACTTCACGCCCGTACAAGGCATCGCGCCCATGGTAAGCACCCCGCAAGGGGCCCATGCCCTGGTCTGCAAAATCCAACACTGCTTTGACCACTGCCGGCGCAATCAGGCCAAATGCCTGCGCCGCGTCGGCCTCAGGTCGTAGCTCTTGCAGCCAGGCCGGTGGCGTGCGCAAACCCTCTGCTGCACGCGGGCCCATGTTGATACCGATGCCAATGACGGCATACCGCGACGCGCCCATGCTGGCCGTTTCAATGAGGATGCCGCCCAGCTTGCGCCCGTGCACCCACAAATCATTGGGCCATTTGAGCTGAATATCGGCATGCAAGCTATGCGCTACTGCCAGCCCCACCGCCAAAGACAAGCCCGACCAGTCACGAGGCGCCAGCGGCAGGCCGATAGAAAACGTCAGAGGTACGGGGCCAGCGTCCTGCGCTTGGCTCAACCATTGCCGCCCCATACGACCACGCCCGGCGCTTTGCTGCTCAGCCACCAAGGCAATGGGCTCAACGCGGCCCGCGCGGGCGCGCTCCATGAGCTCGGTATTGGTTGAAGGAAGGGCGGGCAAAATCTCAACGCTAAAGCCCGGCAGCAGTGGCTCCACAGCCTGCCAGACGGCTTCAGCGGGCCAGCGCACTACTTTGTCAGCGGGTACGCCGCTTGCCATGGCCGCTCAGCGCTTGCGCCAGGCGGCGCGCTTGGGGGCCAGCATGGTGCCCCGGCATTGCTTGCTGCCGCACCAGCAGGGATACTCCGCCTTCAGTTTGCGGGTGAGTGGTTCGTCGGTGACCAGGCCATAGTCATAGCTTAATTCTTCGCCCGCCTGGATGTTGCGCAAGGCTTTGATAAAGATGCGGCCCCGCACTTCATCGGCTTCACAATTACCGTCGCAAGAATGGTTAATCCACTTGGCCGCATTGCCCTGTTGCAGGCCATCGATCACACGCGTGTCATCGATATGGAAGTAAAACGTGTGGTTGGGATTGGCGGGGTCATGCGGGTGGCGTATTTGTGCTTCTTCCCAGGTAATGACTTCACCCAGGTACTCGATGAGCCTTTCGCCTTCTGCAAAATCACGCAATGCAAAAACGCCTTTGCCGTGGATGCCCGAGGTGCGCACTGCAAGTCGGCGCTTAGGGGGCGAGGCGGCAGATTTTGGAGACACGGAAAAATTTGGTATGGTGGATCGTATGGGCGCGCATGTGTGCGCCCGTGTGGGTGCGCGCCCGTGCGTGCGCGAAGAAACGGATTGTAGTCACATGAAAAACGATATTGCAGGCAAGACCTTGGTCATTGCAGAGAAGCCTTCGGTTGCGCAGGACATCGTGCGCGCGCTCACCAGCAGCGCCGGCAAATTTGAGAAGCACGACGAGTATTTTGAAAACGA
>Ga0187844_10002694_pt1 | contig 12347 bp, 7 predicted proteins | sample SpaLakP09_SKY_50_FD_134517 | JGI IMG/M metagenome (GOLD analysis project Ga0187844, IMG submission 134517) | Oligotrophic lake water microbial communities from Sparkling Lake, Wisconsin, USA - SP09_SKY_50 | ecosystem: Environmental > Aquatic > Freshwater > Lake | place: USA: Sparkling Lake...
CGGCCCAGCACTATGCGCCCGGCCGTTGCCCGTGCCTCCCTCGCCGCCACTCTTTGAAAAGCCGCTGGAGCTGATCATGTATACCGCCAAAGGCCGCCTCGATAACTCCTCGCTGATCAAGCAATACAGCCCGCTGGTGCGCCGTCTGGCGCATCAGATGATCGCCAAGCTGCCCGCCAATATCGAGATCGATGATCTGATCCAGGTCGGCTTGATCGGTCTGACCGACGCGCTCTCGCGCTTCGATGTCGGCCAGGGCGTGCAGTTTGAAACCTTCGCCACCCAGCGCATCCGCGGTGCCATGCTGGACGAGCTGCGTGGCGGCGACTGGATGAGCCGCGGCACCCGTCGCCAGCAACGCGATATCGAAAGCGCCGTGCGCAAGCTGGAGCAAAAGCTGGGTCGTGCGCCGCAGGAGAGCGAGATCGCCGCCGAAATGGGCATCCCCCTGGCCGAGTACCAAGACCTCTTGGGCAAGGTGCGAGGCACCCAGCTGGTCTATCTGGAAGACATGTCTGGCGACGAAGGCGATGAGGACTTTTTGGATCGCCATGTGGCCGATCATGGCAATAACCCGCTGCTCAAGCTGCAGGACCATCGCATGCGCGAGTCCCTGGTGGCCGCCATCAAAAACCTGCCCGAGCGCGAGCAGTTCATGATGAGCATGTATTACGAACACGATATGAATCTGAAGGAGATCGCGGTGGTGCTCAAGGTCACCGAATCGCGCGTCTGCCAGTTGCACAGCCAGGCGATCGCCCGGCTGCGCGTCAAGTTGCGCGACTGGTGAGCTGCCGAGCCGGGGCATGCCCCGGGGCCAGCGGCAGCTCGGACGCCGGGCAAAGGAAAAGCGGATCAGACGATCCGCTTTTTTTCTGGGCCGCTGAAACTCGCGCCTAGGGCGCCACGCAAGCCCGGTTCTTGCCGGTGTGCTTGGCCTCATAAAGCGCCACATCGGCGCGGTCCAGCGCGGCCTCCAGGGTCTCGCCATTGCGGTACAGGGTCACGCCGGCCGAGAAGGTGACGAACACATCCTTGCCTTCATGCATGAACAAGCTGGCCGAGAGCGCGCGTTGCAGGCGCTGCAAGACGGCTTGCGCCTCTTCGATGGGGGTGCCGGGCAGCATCAGCACAAATTCTTCGCCGCCATACCGGGCCACCAAGTCACCGGGACGCAAGTTTTGCGAGACCCGCTCGGCCAGGGATTTCAAGGCCTCATCCCCGGCACCATGGCCCAGGGTGTCATTGAGCTTCTTGAAGTTGTCGATGTCCAGCAGGGCCAGAGCGATGCGTGAAGCGTCGGATTCGCCCCCATCGCCGCTACCGCGTTCCAGCTTGGCCTGTTCGGTGGCAAAGGCCGCCAACAGGCCGCGGCGATTGGCGATCTGGGTCAGCTGGTCGGTCTGCACCTCATTGGACAGGCGCAGCAACTCGCCCTCCAAGGTCTCGACTCTCTGGCTCAGCTCGCTGGCACGCTGGTGTTCCAGGCTCAAACGCTCCTGCGTTTGTTGCACCAGGGTGTGGACGCTGCGGCTTTCTTCCACCATCTCGCGCACCACACCGGCCAGGCTTTCCAGGCTGTCGGCCTTTTCGATCACATCGGCATAGCGGCCCACGCTGTTTTGAAAGCGGTCGGTGTGCTGGCCCAACTCGCCCAGCTCGGCCAGCATCTGATGGATCAGGGATTTGAGGGAATCACGCGCATTCCTGCGTTCCTCACGCAGGGCGCGTTGGCGCTCGCGGGTGCCGCTGAGCATCTCGGTGACGGAGCGCACGCCGCGGCCGCTGAGGCCTTGTTCCAGCGTGTTGTTCATGGCCTCGCATTGACCGCGGGCCCAGGAATCATCCTCGGCCAGATCGACCAGGCTGGCGCTGAGTTCGCGGCACAGCTGGCCCAGCTCGCCAAACATATGCTGGCGATGGTCCAGCAGATGGCGGGCGCGCTGGCAGAGTTTTTCCATCTGCGCGGCGCGCTCGGGGTTGGGGCCCTGGATCAACAGCTGATTTTGCGCGCTCAGCAATTCGGCCATCAGCTCGTCCGCATAGCGCTCGGGGCTTTGCAGGGCATGTTGCACGGTGTCGTGCAAGCTGGTTTCTATGCCGGGCCAGAGATTGGCCAGGGGCGTGGGAGCTGGGCTGCCAGCCGCTTGCGGCAAGGCGGCCTCGGCAGCGCCAAAGCTCAACTCATCCAGCGTGGCGAAATTGCTGCCCGTGCCTTGGTCCTCGTCCAGGAAGAACTGGCTGGGCGTGCCACCGGCCTCTTCTTGGGTGGCGATGCTGGCGTCGGCCACATCGGAGTCCCAGCTGGCGACCAGCTGTTGCAAGCGTTTGACCAGGCGCTGGCTGTCCGTGCGGTTGCTTTCCAGCACGCGTTGCAGGCCGTCTTTCTTGCGTGCCACCGTCCATTGCCGACCGCCGCGTTCCAGGCCCCGTACCAAGCGTTCCATCACCTGGGCCAGGGCCTCGGCCTGGGCACTGGGGCCGGCGGTTTGCTGCAGGCGCTCGACCTGACGCAGGGCCTCATCCCAGCGCGACTCGCGCACGCAAACCTGCAGGTCCAGCCGCGCCTGGCCACTGGCCACGCCCAAGGACAGCAGCTTCAGCAGCAGGGTCTGGGCGCGCTCGGGCAGGGCCACCGGCGCGGCCTCGGTGCCGGACTCCACCGCATAGGCGCGGGCATAGTTTTCCGGCGTGGGTTCCAGCTGCGCTTGGGCCAGACGGAGAAAAGCGGCCTTGGCAATCTGTGCTGCCGTGGCCCCAGGGGAGACGCGGGCGGTAGGGGGACGGCGCTCTTCCATGCGTACAGCCTTCTAGTTTCTTGTGATTCAGCGTCGGCTGCCAAGCGGCCGCGGTGAACCGTTGGACAGCTCGTCAAGCACGATGCCGCCGGAGATCTCACCGGCCGGGTCGGCGTCGGCCCTGGCAATCCAGGGCGCCTTGCGGGGCAGCACGGTTTGTGCCAACCATTGCTCCACCTCCTCGGGCGGCAGCGGTTTGCTGAACAAAAAGCCCTGCATCAGACTGCAACCCAGGCGATGCAGCACATCCATCTGGCGCAGCGTCTCCACGCCCTCGGCGATGACGCGCAAACCCATGGCGCGAGCCAGGGCGATGATGGCGGTGACCACGGCCGAGCTCTGTGGCGTGATGCCCAGATCGCGCACAAAGGTGCGGTCGATCTTGACCTCGGAGATGGGCAGGGTGGTCAGATAGGCCAGCGATGAATAGCCGGTGCCAAAGTCATCGATGGAGATCTCCACGCCCACCTCGTTGAGGCGGTGCAGGGCCGGGATGACGTTCTGCAAATCCTTCATCAGATTGTTTTCGGTGATCTCCAGCTGGATCGCCCGATGCGGCACGCCATAGGCGCTGACGCAATGATGAATGTGTTCGACCAGATCCGAGCGCTCGAACATGCGGCTGGGCAGGTTGACGGCGATGGAGTCCGCAAAACCGAAATTCAACTGCCATAGCTTGGCCTGGCGTGCCGCTTCCTTCAGCGCCCATTCCGACAGGGGCACGATCAGGCCGGTTTCCTCGGCAAGGGGAATGAAGTCGCCGGGAGGCACCAGCTTGCCGCCGCGCTTCCAGCGCATCAAGGCCTCGGCGCCCACCATGCGGGCGGCACGCACATCGATCTTGGGCTGGTAGTGCAAGACGATCTCGCCGCGCTCCAACGCCTTGTGCAGGGCGCTCTCGAGTTCCAGCTTCTCGCGGCCCTGGCCGGCCAGCATGGGGGTGTAAAGCGCGGCGGCATTGCGGCCCTGCGACTTCACCGCATACATGGCGACATCGGAATTGCGCAGCAGATCGGCCATGGTCAGGCCGTCGCGGGGGTAGATGGCGATGCCCACGCTGGCGGTGACGAAACATTCCTGGCCGGAGATGAAGATGGGCTCGCGCAGGGCTTCCAAGACCCGGTCGGCGACGCGTTCGGCATCGCGTTCGTCGGTGATTTCGGGCAGCAGGGCGACGAACTCGTCACCGCCCAAGCGGCCCACCGCCTCCAGGCTGCGATGCGAGTGGCCGCCGATGGTTTCCAGCATGCCTTCCGTCACCTGGTCGGAATGGCGCACGCAGCTGCGCAGGCGGCGGCCCACCTCGATCAGCAACTCGTCCCCGGCCGTGTGGCCCAGGGTGTCATTGATGATCTTGAAGCGGTCCAGATCGATCAACAGCAGGCCGACCTCATGATTGCCACGCCGCGCCTGCTCAATTGCGCGCTCGACCCGCCAGATCAGCTGGCGGCGGTTGGGCAGGCCGGTGAGGGCATCGAAGTGGGCCAGCTGGCGAATGCGGTCTTCGGCCTGGCGGCGGTCGGTCACGTCCTGCATCACGCCGGTATAGCCGTTGGCATTGCCGTGTTCGTTGAATTCGGGCTCGGCCTCGATGTGGACCACGCGGTGCCGTCCATCCACCAGGGTCACCGAGAGATCGGTGACCAACACCGAGTTGTGCGCGATCACATCGCGCAAGAGGCGCAGAAAGATGACGCGTTCCTCGTGCGGCACCATGCGCATCACGCCGATGAAGTCCAGGCGCTCGTGCGGGCCGCGGCCGAACACCCGCAAGGCCTCGGCCGCCAGATGAAAACCACGCTGGGCTTGCCACTCAAAACTGCCCATACGGGCCAGATCCTGCGCGCGGGCCAGCTTGGCCTTGCTGCGCTCCAGCTCGATGCGGGTGCGCGAGGAGCGCAGCAGATAGCGCAGCCGGCCGGCCAGCAGGCTCCATTGCGGCGTTTTAACGAAAAAGTCGGTGGCGCCCACTTGGTAGGCGTGGTTGATGGAGGCCTCGTCGTCCAAGCCGGTCAGCATCAGCACCGGGGTGGACTCAAATCCGGGCATCTCGCGCAGGCGTCGGCAGGTTTCGAAGCCGTCCAGTTCGGGCATCATGGCGTCGAGCACGATGATGTCGGGCGCATCGGCCGCCAGCATGGCCAGCGCGGCCGTGCCGCTATGGGCCACGGTCACTTCGAAATTGCGTTGCCGCAAGGCATTGGAGGTCAGCAGCAGATTGACCTCGTCGTCGTCGACCAGCAGCACCTTGGGCTGCATGGGCAGATCGAGATCGAGCGCGGGTCCGGCAGGATTCATTGCTGACTCTTCAAAAGCGTCGTCAAGGCTTGCTGCACCTCGACAAGTCCTTCAAGCATAAGGTCTAAACGGCTTTCGATGCCGTCAGTTTGACCATTGCGCACCATCTGCTCGATTTCTGCACAGCGCTCCGAGAGCTGCAAAGCACCCAGGCTGGCCGAGGACGACTTGAGCGTATGGCAGACATGCCGCATGACGTTGAAATCAGGCGGAGTCTGGCGCGCCTTTGCCAGCTCGGGCACCAGCTTGTCCAGAGACTTCAGGTAGGCGTCGATGACGCGCTCTACCAGCTTGTTGTGTCCATCCGGGTCGAGTTCCTGCAGGCGTGCCAGCGATTGAGGGTCGAGGCAGGGCCCCGATTGGGTGTCGGAAACGGGATGCACAGCACTGTTCTGATTGGTCATGACGCCTCCATCAAGCGATGTACGCGGGGAAGGGCTGTAGCGGTTCGCATCGTTTGGATTGTCAAGCGATGGAGTGTCTTGCATGGGGCGCGACAGCATGATGTAAACAAAGTGAGGAACGTTAAATTATTGTGGCTTTGTCGGCTGCTCTGAGCCTTGTTCCAGCGTTTTTTCGGGCCGCAGCGGGGCAGAGCGGGAATACTGCCATGCGCAGCCCCGAGCGCCCGATATTGCAGGGGCGTCCGTGCGGACCGCAGTGCCAAGGCAATACAGGCCCGCAAAGGGGTGGGCGAACGACTGGGCATGAATTCGTGGTTTGCGCGGGAGGGAAGGTCGGCCGAAAAGCTCACGCCCGAATGTAGCCGCTGCCGGCTGAGTCCAATGGGGAGTCAAAGCCTGGAATTGAGTCTGTTTTTGCCGCAAAACAAATGCATGCTGTTTCTAGCAGGGCAAAATCCGCGGCCCGCCAGCGCTCTGCGCCGGCCTTGGGATTCCTGCAGGTGTCCGCGGGGCTCCGGATGGGGCCCGGCGCGCGCCCCCCGCCAGTCTCTTCCCCGAGCCGCCGTTTGTTTGAGAGCTTCAAAATACAGCCGCCTTGCGGCGCCGGCAGCGTCCTTACAATGCCAGCCATGAACAGTGTCAGTGATGCCCACAGCACGGTACACCCCAAGGCTTGGCGCCTGGCCGGCCCCGCCTTCTGGCTGGCCCTGCTGCTGCTCCTGCCCGGGCTCTTGGGCGTCGTGCTTTTGCTGCAGAAAGACGGCAATTACGGCCTGGCCGCCGCCGTGCTGGGCCTGTGGTCCCTGGTGATTTTGCTGGGCGCCGTGGGTGCGCTGGGCTGGAGTCTTGGGCGGCGCCTAACGCGCCAGGCCTTCGGAGAATCGCTGCAAGGCCTGCAGCAAACCCATCAACGGCTGCAGCACCTGCTGCAGCTGCAGCCCGACTGGCAGTGGCGCAGCAATGCCCAACATCAACTGCTGCAATGGCATGGTCCGCAGGAACTTCCAGCGGCATCCGAGGCCTCGGCCATCGGCCCGAACCTGTGGGAGCGCTTCAAGCTGGTCGAGGCCGGCGGCAGCGCCGCTGGCGCGGCTCTGAGCCTGCGCGACCTGCTGCAGCAACAGCTGCCCGAGTTGGTTTGTCAGGTCTGCCGGCAGGAAGACCCTGAGCAGCTGTGGCTGCTGCAAGGCCTGGCCTGCCTGGATGGGCAGGGGCGCTTTCAGGGCTATCAAGGCCTGGCTCGGCGCTTGTCGGCCCCGCTGGCCCTTGTTCCCGCTGCCCCTGCACAGGCCGCGCCCGCCTGGCTGGAGGCCTTGCCCGGTCCGGCCTGGTTGATCAGCGGCGAGGCGGAGTCGCCTTTGCTGGCCCTCAATCGACGGGCCGCCGATCTTTGCGAGGCCGGCACCTTGCTGGGCACCCCCTGGGCTCAATGCCTGAGCCAGTTGGCCACGGTCATGCCCAGTGCCCTGCATCAGGCCCTGGCCGAACAGGCGCCCCAGAGCTTTCAGGAGGCGGGGCGCAAGCTGGCCCTGGTCAGCCTCTCACCCAATGCCCGCTTGGAGGCCAAGGCCTTGCAGAGCTCCATGGCCGCCACGGCCCAGGTCGTGGGACTGGCCACCGAGCAGGTGGCCGCCCAGGCCTTGATGGCGGCCCAGCTGAAGGCGCAGATGGAGGTGCAGGCCAACGAGGCCCATGAGCAGGCTTCCTTCAGCTACACCGTTTCCCATGATCTGCGTGCGCCGCTGCGGGTGGTCGAGGGCTTTGCCCGCATTCTGAAAGAAGACTACGGTCGCCTGCTGGACCGCATCGGCAACGACCACCTCGACCGGGTGATGGGCGCGGCCTCGCGCATGAACAGCATGATCGACTCGCTGCTTTCGCTCACCCAGCTGTCCTCGCAACCGCTGGCGCGCCAGCCGGTCAATCTCTCGCAAATGGCCGAATTTGTGCTGGAAGAGTTGGCCCGCGCAGCGCCCGAGCGTGAGGTCAGGGTCTTTGTGCAGCCGCGGATGATGGTGCAGGGTGATCCGACCTTGCTGCGCATGGTGCTGGAGAACTTATTGGGCAATGCCTGGAAGTACAGCGGCAAATGTGCGCGGGCCGAAATTCGTTTTGAGCTGCAGCCCGACAAGGCCGGCGGCACGCAGCCGGTGTTTTGCGTCAGCGATAACGGGGCCGGATTTGATATGCGCTTCGCGGATCGCCTCTTCGGCGTCTTTCAGCGCCTGCACAGCGCCAGCGATTTCCAGGGCACGGGCGTGGGCCTGGCCTCGGTGCGGCGCATTGTGCGTCGCCACGGCGGCGACATCTGGGCCGAGGCCGAGGTTGGCGCCGGCGCGCGTTTTTACTTCACCTTGGCCGCTTGACCGCCAGGTAGGGCCAGCAATTCCACCGCGTCCACCAGGCGGCGCGCCTGCTCGTCGAGCTCGCGGCCATCGGCCTGGCACAGGCCCTGCAGGCGCTCCAGCGCCTCTTGGCGAGAGAGCGAATAGCGGTGCATCAAAATGCCCACCGCCAAGGCCTCCACCTGATCCAGCACGGCCGGCTTGGCCCTTGCTGCGGCCGGCGGGCTCGCAGGTCTGGCCGCCGCATTGGCCGCTTGTAGGCTGCGATTGGCGAAGGCGGCCTCGACGGCCGGCACGATCTGGTGAATGTCCAGGGGCTTGACCAGATAGGCCACGGCCCCCAGTTCTTTCACCTTGGCCACGGTTTCCTCGTCGGCAAAGGCGGACAAGAACATAAAGGGGATTTGCAGATACTCGCGCAGATAGGCGGCGACGTCGAAGCCGCTCATGCCCTCCATGCGAATGTCCAGCAGGGCCAATTCGGGCCTGTGCTCGCGCGCCAACAGGATGGCGTCATCGCCATTGTCGGCGTCCATCACCTCGAAGCCGGCCTGCGCCAAGCCATAGGTCAGCGTTGCCAACACCAGTCGGTCATCATCAACGACCAGAATCTTGCCCTTGCTGCTCACCGTAGCTTGTCTCCCGTCCTGCCGGTTCAAATGCGAAATCAACAGCCGATCTCGTTTGCGCTGCTTGCCTTGATCGTGGCAGCCAAAGGCCTCGTCCAGCATCTGCGTGATTTGCGAAAGTGGAGCTTGTGCGTGGGACGCCGAACTCCTGCCGCTCATTGTCGCCTAAACCACCTGCGGCGGTTCAATGCCCCCCCGCCTGGGGGGCATCGCTGAGGTTGACGCTGGGCGGCAGCAGCTCGACCCGACAAACCACGTCATTGCCGCGCTGACTCAGACTGAGGATGGCGCTGCGGCGCGGCAGCAGGGCGCGCACCAGCCCTAGGCCCGAAACACCGCCGGGCACCTGGGCCAGATTGAATTCGGGCGGCAGGCGGCCGGGGTTGACGATTTCCACCGCCACCCGGTCGCTGCCGCAGATCAGCGTGCAATGCACATCGCTGTTCGGGCTGTGCTTGATGGCATTGGTCAGCAATTCGTTGAGGGTCAGCGCGATCGGGATGGACTCCGCCTCGGGCAGGGCCCAGGCAAAGGATTGCTCCGCCGTCTCGCCGGTCACCTCGGTGGAGATATTGCGGCCCGACATGCGCTGCACCGAGCCGATGATGGCCTCCATCACCCGGCGCACCATCAGCGGCCCGGAGCTGCCGACCTGCAGGCCGTAGACCTGGGCGATGGCATGCACCTGACCGATGGCCTCGCTGATTACGCTGGCCACCTCGGGGCGACGTGCGGCGATCTGTTGCAATAGGCCGGCCACGCCCTGCAGATTGTTCTTGATGCGGTGGTGCACCTCGCGCACCAGCAGCTCGCGCTGTGAGATGGCGGCATGCAAACGCGCTTCTTCGGCGGCGCGGTGCTCGGTCACATCGCTGGCCACCAGCAGCAGCTGCTCGGGCGAGCCGTCGCTGCTGGCGTCGGCCCCGTCGCCGGTCCCGGCCAGATGCAGGAAGCGCGCATCCCAGACCCGCATCTGCTCACCGATGCCCAGGCGGTACTCGCGCTGGGTGACGGCGCCGGCTTGCAGCGCTGCCAGCATGTCACGGCGTATCAGCTCGCCCTGCTCACGGCCAAACAAGTCCTCGGGGCTGGCGCCCAGCAGCGAATGCTCGCTGCGGCCGGCCAGCTCGGCGGCGGCCTGGTTGATCTGCTCCACCCGCAGGGTCTTGGCGTCGTGCAGGCTGATGGCCAGCGGCGCGGCCTCGATGATGCGGGACAGCGAGGCCTGGGCCTGCTGGGTCTGCGCCTCGGCCTGGCGGCGGCGGTCGATGTCCAGCAAGGCATAGGTGAGTTGGCGGCCGCTATTGCGTGAGCCGGTCACCACCGCATTGCCCACCACCCAGAATTCGCGGCCGTCGCGGGCCTTGAGTCGGCATTCAAAGGCCTCGGTCTCGCCCTCGGTCAACTCGTCGAGATAATGGGTGTGGCGGAAGGGGTGCTCGGGGTCAGGTGTTGCCACCATGCTCATGGACAGGCCGGCGAACTCGCTCAGGTCGCCGCCGAACATGCGCCGCGCCGAGCGGTTCATCCACTCGATGCCGCCGCGGCCGACGGTGACGATGCCCACCAGCACCGAGTCCAGCACGGCGCGTTCACGCTCGGTCTGCAGCATCAGCGACTGTTGGGCGCGCCAGCGGTCGTCGACATTCACGTAGGTGGCGATCAGGCCCTCATCCGGCGCGCCGGGGCGCATCACCCGTTTGCTGACCTGCATCCACAGCACCGAACCGTCGCGCCGGCGCACGCGGCGCTCGCCGCGCCACAATCCCTGGCGTTGCAGGTCCTCCTGCACCAGGGCGCTGTGGTGCTCAAAGTCCATGGGGTTCTCAAACAAGTCCTGGTGCTTGAGGCCGCTGAGTTCGTGGATGCGGTAGCCGGTCAGTGCAGCCAGGGCGTCATTGGCGCGGGCGATACGGCCGTTGCGCAGTATGGCGATGCCCACATCCGAGAGGCTGAACATCAGCTCGCGGTCTTGCACCAGCGCCTCCAGCTCGGCCTGTTGGGCCTTGAGCCGGCTGATATCGCTGATGACGGCGATGGTCTCGTAGCGCTGCGGCCGCGGGCCCACGTCGAAGGCGTTCTCGGGCGAGGACACCCGTCGCAGGCTCAAGGACAGCCAGCGCGCCTGCGAGGCCTCGCTGCCTACCTGCAGGAACTCGGCCTCGAAGCCCTGGCTGCTTTCCAGCTCATCCAACTCACCCAGCACGGCCTGGATCTTGTCCGACAACTCGGGCAGGGCGGCAAAGAGTTGGGCCACGGTGGCTCCGGCGGGCATGGCTTCGTCCAGGCCTAACATTTGCTCGAAGCCCTGGTTGCAGCGCTGCAGTTTGTCGCCGCGGAAATAGGCCAGGCCCAGACCGGCGCCATCCATGATGGTGCGCAACTCGTGCAATAACTGCTCGCTGCGATTCTCGGCTTGCGCCTGGGCGGTGACGTCCAGGGTGACGACCGAGGTGGTGCGCTGGCCCGAGGCCAGCTGACCGGGCTCCACCCGGGTCAGCAACCAGCGTCGGCCCAATTCGGGGTGGCGCACGGCATAGCGGACCTCGACGCGGTCGCCCTTTTTCAGCGCCTTTTGCAGGCGCTCGAATTCCGGCAGCGAGGCCGGTTCGACGATGTCGCGGCCCACACCTTGCAGGCCGGCCAGGCTGTTGCGCTTGGGCTCAGCGCCGCCTTTATTGCCGCTGCGCGAGGTGCGCGGGCGCAGCCAGCCCGCGTCCTGGGCGAATGTGGCCAAGCCAACGCCCGCCGTGTCCATCAAGGCGTCCAACTGCTGGTAGGCCAGATCACGCTCCTGGTCGGAGCTGCGGTCCTCCAAAATTGCCATGAAGCGACGTGGCAGGCTGGGGCTTGCGGCCGAACCCTGCAGCGCCTGCACGCGACCCGTCAGCCAGCGGGTGCGCCCGCTGGGGTCGATCAGGCTGGCCTGGGTGAGGATGCAGGTGCTGGCACTGGCCAGGGCGGGCGAGGGCTTTTTGTGCTCCCAGCCCAGCAACTCTTGCAAGGCTTCGTCGGCCTGCTGCAGGGTGATGGGCAGCTGCAAGGAGAGCGCGGCGAAGGCACCATTGCTTTTCAGCAGCAGGCCGGTCTCGTCGAATAAAACCATGGGCAGCGGGCTCAGGGCCAGCCAGCTGGCCAACTCGCTCTGCGTGCGCTCGGCCTGCTCGCGCAGGATCTGCTCGCGCGCCTGCTGTTGTTCCAGCTGCTCCGCCAAGCTCACCCTGCGGTCGGCCTGGGCTGGGGCGGCGGCCGTCGGCAGCGCGGCCTCGGGCAGCGCTGGCTCCTGCTGCAGGGGCGAGGAAGGCGGCGGGCTTGTGCTGGGCTCGGCCGGGCCTGGCTTGGCGGCCGCGGCCGCTTTGCTCAGGCTGCTCTTCGGCCTGGTCTTCTCGTCGGTGCGGGCATGCAGCAGCCAGCGGGCCGCGCTGTCTTCCTGTGCCTCCAAGGCGACCAGGGAGAGTGAGGCGCGTTGGCCGTTGTCCAGTTTGAGGCCGGGCGCGGGTGGGCCGCGGCGACCATCGAGCTGGGCGCGGCTGGCCAATCGCAGCCAATCCCCTAGGCGCCCGCCATGGCTGGTCTGCATGGCATGCAAGGGCCGCATCGCCTGGCCGGGGTGCTGGCCCAGCAGCTGTTGGGCGGCCGGATTGGCCTCGAGCAGTTCCAGGTTCTCGCTCAGCAGGAGCACCGGGTCGCTGATCAAGAGCAACAGGCCGCGCAAGGCGGCCGGATCTTGCGGCAAGAGCGAGAGTTGCGAGAGCGGAGACAAGGTGTTAGGCATTGCGCGAGAGTTTACGGCTCCCGGCCCCAGGGCCTTGTTCACTCGAGCTGGGCGGCCTTGGACAAGGCGCGCAAGATGCACTGGTTGATCTCTTCGGC
>Ga0187844_10002695_pt1 | contig 12346 bp, 7 predicted proteins | sample SpaLakP09_SKY_50_FD_134517 | JGI IMG/M metagenome (GOLD analysis project Ga0187844, IMG submission 134517) | Oligotrophic lake water microbial communities from Sparkling Lake, Wisconsin, USA - SP09_SKY_50 | ecosystem: Environmental > Aquatic > Freshwater > Lake | place: USA: Sparkling Lake...
CGTAAGACCCATTACAAAAAATGTACCACCCGACAGGTGCGCAAACGTTTTCTTGCGCGTTTTGCCACATTGAAGAAAGCCCGTCTTGAAATGGTTTCGTCTTTGTGGCCTGTCGTCGCAAACCGGCTGGTTCGGCGACGATCTCCGCTGCAAACCGCCTCCCTCCAAGCAGGGCCCGGCGGATGCGAAAACGTTTGCCCCTTCCGGCATTGGCGCTATGCTACCCATGCCTTTGACCGTGTTTTCGAAAGCAATAGTCATGCCCAAACAGGCCGGTTATCGTTTTCGAAGAGCACTCTGGTCGTCTTGGCAGGCAGTCTGCATGCCGAATATGCAAGTCCTGTGACGGCGTGCGCAGGTCACCCGTTTGTCGTGCCATGCCAACAGTCTCGTCTGCCGCGCGGCCGGGTCGGGGGCGCCGTTAATAAGATGCGCCGCCTTCATGCAGAAGGCCGCGCCTCATTCCTCTGGAGAAAGTCTTGTTGCCCTCACTCAGCCCCGCCCGCGCCGCTACCGTCCTGGCCGCCGCCCTGATGCTCGCCGCCTGCGCCACCACGGAGGCGCCGCCGCGCAGCTGTCGATTTTTTCGATCAACGACTTCCACGGCAATATCCAGCCCAAGTCGCCGACGCCGCTGATGCCGCGCCTGCCCGACGCTAAGACCGGCGAGCTCAAGGCCCAGCCGGCTGGCGGCGTGGCGCATCTAGCCACCGCCCTGGCGCAACTGCGGGCGCAGCGGCCCGACTCGGTCTTTGTCGCGGGCGGTGACCTTATCGGCGCCTCCCCCCAGATGTCCTCGCTGCTGAAGGACGAGCCCACCCTAGCGGCCTTTGCCGAGCTGGGCCTGGACGCCACCGCCCTGGGCAACCACGAGCTCGACGCCGGCCTGCAGGAGCTGCTGCGCAAGACGCGCGGCGAATGCCCGGCAGGCGGTTGCGTCTGGCCCGGTTTCAAGGCGCCCGGCTTCCCCTATCTGGCGGCCAATATGCTGGACGCCGAGACCGGCAAGCCTCTGATGCAGAGTTACATCATCAAGCAGGTGGCCGGCTTCAAGGTCGCCTTCGTCGGCGCAATCACCCGCGACACGCCCTCGGTGGTGATCCCCAGCGCCATCCGCGGTATTCGCTTCGCCGACGAGGCCGACAGCCTCAATGCCCTGCTGCCGCAGCTGCGTGCCGAAGGCGCCCAGGTGCTGGTGGCGATGATGCACGAGGGCGCCATCTACCGCGACGGTGCCAATGACCCGAGCTATGCCTGCCCCGGCCTGCAGGGCCGCGGCATCGACGTGGCCAAGCGCCTCGACCCGGCCTACGCCATCATCATCAGCGGCCATACGCACAACGCCTACACCTGCAAGATCAACGGGCGCTTGTTCGTGCAGGCCGGCAGCTATGGCGGCTGGATCACCGAGAGCCGCCTGAAGCTCGATGCCAAGGGCCAGGTGCTGGATGCCCAGGCAATCAACCATCCGGTGCTGCAGTCGGCCTATGCCCCCAACCCGGCCTTCGTGGCCCTGGTGCAGCGCGCCGCCGAGCTGACCGCCGCCGCGCGCAACAAGCCCGTGGCGCAACTGAGCCAGGGCGCGCAGCGCGTGCCCAAGGCACCCCATGGTGACGCGCCGCTGGGCAATCTGATTGCCGATGCGATGCTGATTTATGCCAAGAAGCGCGGCCCGGCCGACATCGCACTGATGAACCAGGGGGGCATCCGCGCTGACCTGGTGGTCGAGCCCGGCCGGCCGGTCACGATGAGCGATCTGTTCGCCATCCAGCCCTTTGCCAACGAGCTGGTGGCGCTGACTGTCAACGGCGCGCAGCTGCGCGATCTGCTGCAGCGCCAGCTGCCCAAGGGTGACGCCCAGGCCCGCCTGCTGCAGGTGTCTGGCAGCCTGCGCTACCAGTGGGGCACCGGTGCCGACGGCACGGCCCAACTGGGCGAGGTACTGGTCGACGGTCGCCCGCTCGATGCGGCGCGCGACTACCGCCTGGTCGTCAACAGTTTTATGGCTGAGGGCGGCGACGGCCAGGGCGCGCTGCGCCAGGGCCGCGACCGGGTCAGCGTCGGTGTGGACATCGACGCGCTCGCCGAGCTGCTGGCCGACAACCCGGCGGCGGTGACCCAGGTCGAACCGGGCCGCATTCTGCGCCGCTGACCGGATAGACTGCCCCCAGCATCGCTTCGGGGGCGCCATGCGGTCGGATCAGCAAGCCAAGGCCAGGCCTGAACGCGGCGGGGTTGCCCTGCCGGCCTCACTATTGGCCAGCCTGGTCTTGCTGCCCGGCCTGGCGCTGACTTGGGCTGCCGTCGGCTGGACCCAGCAGAAGAACTGGGTCTGGGCGCTGGGCCTGCTGCTGAGTTTCGGCCTGGCCCTGGTGATCTGGCTGCTGGCCTCGGGCCGGGCGCGCGCCCTGGCCCTGGCCGAGCAGATGACGGCCGAGCTGGAACTGCTGGCACGGGTGGCGCGCAGTACCAGCAACAGCGTCTTCAGCACCGATCCTCATCTGCGCATCCTGTGGGTCAACGAGGCTTTCACGCGCATCACCGGCTACAGCGCTGAAGCTGCTTTAGGTCGGCTGCCGATCGAGCTGTTCGGCACTGAACTCAGTGACCCGCGAACGCAGCAGGTGCTGACCGAAGCGGTGGCAGCCGGCGTCGGCTGCCGGGTTGAGATTCTGCAGCGCCACGCCCTCGGACACGCCTATTGGATGGCCGTCGAGCTGCAGCCGGTGCGCGATGCGGCCGGCGTCCTGCGCGGCTTCATTGACATCGGCACCGACGTCACCGAGCGCCGCGCGCTGGAGGCGGCGATGCAGCGCGGCCATACCTTGCTGCAAAGCGTCGTCGACAACCTGCCCTGCGGGCTGGCCGTCTATGACGGCGAACTGCAGCTGATCACCCACAACGCACAGTTCCGCCGCCTGCTGGACCTGCCGGATCGGCTGTTCGAGGGCGCACCGCCTAGGCTCCAGGAAATCGTCCGCTTCAACCTGCAGCGCGGCGAGTACGGCCAGGGCGCTAAGGCGCAGGCCATCGCCGATGGCTATCTTGCCTTTGCCCGGCAGCCGCGCGAGGTGACGCGTGAGCGCCTGCGCCCTAACGGTTCGGTGCTGGAGCAGCGCGCTGCTGTGCTGCCCGGTGGCGGCTTCATCACCACCTTCGTGGACATGAGCGAGCGCCGTCAGGCCCAGGCGGCGATGGAGCGCAGCGAACAGCTGCTGCGCAGCGCCATCGACGCGTTGGACGAGGCCTTTGTGCTGTTCGACAGCGAGGACAAGCTGGTCTTCTGCAATGAAAAGTACCGCAGCGTCTACGCCAATGTGGCCGAGTTGCTGCGGCCGGGCGTCAGCTTCGAGCAGATCGTGCGGGCCCGGGCCCGGCTGGGCTCGCATCCGGAAGCGATCGGCCGCGAGGATGAATGGGTGGCCGAGCGGGTAGCACTGCACCGTGCCGGTGCCACCACGATGGTGCAGCGCCTCGACAACGGGCGCTGGCTGCGCGTGATCGAGCGCAAGACACCCGATGGCCATGTGGCGGGCTTTCGCATCGACATCACCGACCTGATGCGCGCCACCGAGGCGGCCGAGAAGGCCTCGCTGGCGAAGGGCCAGTTCCTCGCCAATATGAGCCACGAGATCCGCACACCGATGAACGCGGTGCTCGGCATGCTCAAGCTCCTGCAGAAGACGCCGCTGAGCGAGCGCCAGCGCGACTACGTGCTCAAGACCGATGGCGCGGCGCGCTCGCTGCTGGGCCTGCTCAACGACATCCTCGACTTCTCCAAGGTCGAGGCCGGCAAGATGAGCCTCGACCTGCAGCCGATGCGCATCGACGAGTTGCTGCGCGACCTCGCCGTGATCCTCAGTGCCAATGTCGGGCGCAAGAATGTCGAGCTGCTGTTCGAGCTCGATCCCGGCCTGCCGAGCTGCGTCGTGGCGGATGCGCTGCGCCTGCAGCAGGTGCTGGTCAATCTGGCCGGCAACGCGATCAAGTTCACCGAGCGCGGCCAGGTGACGGTACAGATCCGCCGGGTCGGGCAGGGCGAGGGCTTCGTCGAGCTGGAGCTGGGCGTCAGCGATACCGGCCTTGGCATCGCGCCCGAGCATCAGCAGCAGATCTTCACCGGATTCAGTCAGGCCGAGGCCTCCACCTCGCGGCGCTTTGGCGGCACCGGCCTGGGCCTGGCCATCAGCCAGCGCCTGGTCGCCCTGATGGGTGCTGATCTGCGCCTGGAGAGCGAACTGGGGCAGGGTAGCCGTTTCCACTTCCGCCTGCGCCTGGCCTTACCGGAAGGCGCGACGGACGAACCCGAACAGGGTTTGTTCGATGGTTTTTTGGGGAAACCGGTTTCAGCATTGCAGTTGCAAGAGGTTGTGGATGCTGCTCATCATGCCCGGGCAGCAGCGGCCCACCTTGCACAAGTTTCACGAGGGCCGGCGAGCCCCCCCAGGCGTCTGGCCGGCTTGCGTCTCCTGTTGGTGGAGGACAACCTGAACAATCAGCAAATCGCGCGTGAGCTGCTGGAGGACGAGGGCGCTGCCGTCGTGCTTGCTGCCGATGGCCAGCAGGCCCTGAGCCTGCTGGCCCACGCCAAGCGCGAGCGCAATATCGATGCGGTGCTGATGGATGTGCAGATGCCCGTCATGGACGGTTACACCGCCACCCGCCTGATCCGCCGCCAGCTCGGCCTGACCCTCCCCATCATCGCGATGACCGCCAACGCGCTGGCCTCCGAGCGCCAGGCCTGCCTGGACGCTGGCATGAGCGAGCATGTGGGCAAGCCCTTCGATGTCGATCACCTGGTCAGCGTGTTGCTGCGCCAATGCAGTGGTGACCCTGATGCGCAGGCTTCAGCCGGTGCCGAGCGCCACTGGCCTGCGTCCATCCTGGCGCAGGCCCGCCGGGCTGGCATCGAGCTGGCAGAGGCATTGGATCGCCTATCCGGCAAGACCGAGTTGTTCGAGCGCATGGTCGCCGCGCTGAGCGAGAACGCGCAGACCCTGCCGCAGGCCCTGGCTGGTACGCCGGCCGCCGCCGTGGCCGCGCTGCATGGCTTTCGCGGCCTGGCTGCCACGCTGGGCGCGGCTATGCTGGCCACGCTGGCGACCGAGGGCGAGCATGCCTGGCGCGACGGTACGCCGCTGGCGCCCGACTGGCGCACCCGCTTCGACGCCGTGCTGCAGCGTGACCTTGCCGCCCTGGCTGACCTGGCGCGCCAATTGCGCTCAGAACTCGCGCCTGCGCCACCCGTGGCGTCCGCGGATCTGTCCGGCCTGCCCGCGCTGATCGAACTGCTGGAGGGATCGGATCTTGCAGCACTCGATGCCTATACCGGCCTGCGTCAGGCCTTGCACGCCAAACGCCCGGCGCTGGCGGCGGTGCTTGATGTCGCCCTGGCCGAGCTGAATTTCTCTGCCGCAGCCGGCCACTGTCGGGTGCTGCTGCAGGATTTGCATGACTTACAGGAGAAAATGGCATGAACCGGCTCGGCTCGGCCGCCACGCCCGAGAACCTGCTGCAACTGCTGGGCCGGCGGCCGCGCCTGCTGCTGGTGGACGACCAGCCGATCAATATCCAGGCCCTGCACCAACTCTTCGCCAACGAGTGCCAGGTCTTGATGGCCACCGCCGGCGAGCAGGCGCTGACCCTGTGCCGCGACAAGCTGCCCGACCTGCTGCTGCTGGATGTGCAGATGCCCGGCATGGACGGCTTCGAGCTGTGCGCCACACTGAAGGCCGACGCCCTGCTGAGCTCCATCGCGGTGATCTTCGTCACCGCCCAGGGCCGTCCCGGGGATGAGACGCGCGCGCTGGAGGCCGGCGCGGCCGACTTCATCACAAAGCCCTTCAACCCGGCGGTCGTGCGGGCACGGGTGAGGGCCCAACTGACGATCAAGCTGCAGGCCGACCTGTTGCGCGAGATGGCCTTCGTGGACGGCCTTACCGGCGTGCCCAACCGGCGCCATTTCGATGAGCGGCTCGATGCCGAGGCGCAGCGCGCACGGCGTGGCCGCTCCAGCCTGGCGCTGCTGCTGGCCGATGTCGATTTCTTCAAGCGCTACAACGACTGCTACGGGCACCTTGCCGGCGACGACTGCCTGCGCCGCGTGGCCCGCGCGCTGAATGCCAGCATGCGCCGGCCTGCTGATGTGTTGAGTCGTTATGGCGGCGAGGAGTTCGCCTGCCTGCTGCCCGACACCGACTTGGCTGGTGCCTTGGCGGTGGCGCACAACATGGAGGCGGCTGTGCGCGCTTTGCAGATTCCGCATTCGGGCTCCGACGTGGCCGGAGTCGTCACCGTCAGCCTGGGCGTGGCGATCGCCGCGCCGGCACTGCGCTGCGAGGCCGCCGAGCTGGTGAGCCTGGCCGACGAGCAGTTGTACCGAGCCAAGGCCGAGGGGCGCGGGCGGGTCTGCGGCCAGCAGATGTAGAACCCCAGAAGGGGATTCATCATGAACAGGATTTCCATCGGTACGCGGCTGCTCCTGTTGGTGCTCGCCCTGCTGGGCCTGCTGGCACTGTCTGTCGGCAACTCGCTGCTGCGGCTGAACAGCGCCAACACGGCACTGAAGTCGATGTACAACGACCCAGGTTGAGGAGGTCGGCCGCACCATGGCCGATATCGTTTCGCAGGTGCAGCGCGTCAGCCAGTTGCTGTCCGAGATCATCCTGGCCAGTACCGAGCAGAGCCATGGCCTCGACCAGATTAGCGATGCCGTGATGCAGATGGATCATGTCACCCAGCAGAACGCCGCCCTGGCAGAGGAATCAGCCTCGGCGGCCGACAGCCTGCAGTAGCAGGCGGCGTCGCTGGCCAGCTCGTGTCCTTGTTCAAGTTGTGATCGGTGTGGTGGCGATGGGAATGCGCAACTGGCTCGGGCCCATTGCGCACCCAAATACCCGCTCCAAATGGCTCAGGCCTCACGACCTTGGGGATCGTGAGGCCTGAGCCTTTTGGAGCGGGTGATGGGAATCGAACCCACGTGATCTGCTTGGGAAGCAGGAGTTCTACCATTGAACTACACCCGCGCTTGTTCGGGATTCTAGCGCTACATCCGCCGCATCATCGGCCCGGGACTCGCCCGCGCTGAATACCGAGGGCGAGGAATATGGGCCGCCTTCGGGCTTGTGGCCGGCCGCACATATCGCCAAGCCGCCCAGGTGCTGGCGGCAGCCATGCCGGTGTGATGCATCGCGAAGCTGTCGCTGGCCAGGCCCATGGTCACCAAGAACGCCGCGCTCGCGATCAGCAGCGAAGAGGCGAATAGCTCGGGATCGTCGGGGGGGCGCCAGAAAGGGTATGCGCTCGCCTTACGCCGGTGCCGCCAAGCGTGCCGCCTGCGGGCCGAAAGCATAGGCGTCCATCCCAAGCGAGCCGAAGGTCAGGCTCGCATGCAGGCGCAGCGGTGCAGCCTCGCGCCCCCCGGCGCCGGCCGCCACGAACCAGGGCAGCAGGTGCTCGTCGGTCGGGTGCATGTCGACCCCGTGTGGCGCCCGGGCGCGGTAATCCAGCAGGGCGTCCCAGTCGCGCGCGGCGCTGCGCTGGACCAGCCAGTCGCGGAAGGCTTTGGACGCGGCGATCTCCGGCTCGTCGATGGCCGGCGGTTGACCTCCGCCAAACACAAGGCGCAGGTTGTGGGTGATGCTGCCGCTGCCGATGATCAGCACGCCGTCCGCTGCCAGCGGCGCCAGCAGCTCGCCCAGCGCGAACTGCTGGGCCGGGCTCTGGCTGGGCACGAAGGCCATCGGCAGTACCGGCACGTCGACCTCGGGGTAGAGGTAGCGCAGCGGCGTCCAGGCGCCATGGTCCAGGCCACCCTGGTCGACACTGTGCATGGCCACATTGGCCGAGTCTGCCAGGGCCTGGACCTGGGCCGCCAGCGCGGGCGCGCCGGCCGCGTCGTAGCGCAGGGTGTTGAGCCGTGGGTCGAAGCCGCCGAAGTCGTAGATCGCCTCGTGCCGGGTACCGGCCAGCAGCACGGGCATGCGTGCGGTGCTGTGCGCCGAGACCATCAGCACCGCGCGCGGACGCCCGAACTCGGCGTCCAGCCGCCGACCCAGGTGGTGCATGAAGGCGCCGGCTTCGCGCGGCTCAAGCGCCGTCATGGGTGAGCCGTGCGAAATGAAAAGGGGAGGGAAGCTTGTCATGGTGAAGCCATTGGACGCGCGAACCGCGGCGCGAGGGTGGCGCGCAACTGCACGCATCGTTCAATCGTTCGCTACAGTCGGTCCATGACCAGTGCCTCCACCCTCCGTCCGCCCAGCGTTTTCCACATGGCCTGGCGCCAGCTCTGGCGGGATTGGCGCGCCGGCGAGCTGCGCCTCCTGATGCTGGCCGTCGGCCTGGCAGTGGCAGCCCTGTGTGCGGTGAGTTTCCTGTCGGACCGGCTCGACCAGGGCCTGCGCCGCGATGCCGGCCAACTGCTTGGCGGCGACGCGCTGGTGGCCAGCGACCAGCCGACGCCCGCACCCCTTGTGGCTCTGGCCGATGAGCTGGGCCTGCAGCAGATGCGAAGCGTCACCTTCCCGAGCATGGCGCGGGCCAGCGATGCCCAGGGCGGCGCGAGCCGGCTGGTGGCGGTGAAGGCGGTCAGCGCGAGCTATCCGCTGCGCGGCAAGTTGGCGCTGGATGGTGGTCAGCGTGGTGGCGCGCCCGCGCGCGGCCAGGTCTGGGCCGATGCCGCGGTGCTTGACTCGCTGGCGCTCAAGCTCGGCGACGAGCTGCTGCTGGGCGATGCCAGTCTGCGCATCTCTGGTGTGATCGCCAACGAGCCCGATCGCGGCGCCGGCTTCATGAACTTTGCCCCGCGGGTGATGCTGGCGGAGGCCGACCTGGCCGCCACCGGCCTGGTGCAGCCGGCCAGCCGCGTCACCTACCGCCTGGCGCTGGTGGCGCCGGCGGGTCAACCGCAAGCGATCTCGAATTATGTGGCGCGGGCCCAGGCCCAGATTGATACCAGCGGCGAGCGCGGCGTGCGCCTGGAGTCGCTGGAGAACGCCCGCCCCGAGATGCGCCAGACCCTGGACCGGGCGGCCAAGTTCCTCAAGCTGGTGGCCATGTTGTCGGCCCTGCTGGCCGCGGTGGCGGTGGCCTTGGCGGCGCGCGACTTTGCCGCCCGCCACCTGGACGACTGCGCGATGCTGCGCGTGCTGGGCCAGCCGCAACGGCGCATCGCCTGGGCCTACAGCCTGGAGTTCGGCGTGGCCGGCCTGGCCGCCAGCGTGTTGGGCGTTTTGGTCGGCTTGGCCATGCACTTCGTCTTTCTGGGCCTGCTGGCCGGGCTGATCGAGGTGAGCCTGCCGCTGCCCACCGTCTGGCCGGCCGTGTTCGGCCTCGGCTTGGGGCTGAGCTTGCTACTGGGCTTCGGCCTGCCGCCCGTGCTGCAACTGGCTTCGGTGCCCGCGCTGCGGGTGATCCGGCGCGATCTGGGCGGGCTCAAGGCCGGCTCTTTGATGGTGTTGGCTGCTGGTGTGCTGGGCTTCGCGGTGATCCTGCTGCTGCTGGCTGGCGACGTGCAACTGGGTCTGATCGCGGCCGGCGGCTTCGCGGTGGCGCTGGCCTTGTTCGCGGTGCTCGCATGGCTGGCCGTACTGGGCTTGCGCCGGCTGGTGCCGCAAGCGGGCGCGCCGCGCTGGCTGCTGCTGGCCACCCGCCAGGTCGCTTCGCGGCCCGGCTTTGCCGTGGTGCAGGTGGCCTCGCTGGCGGTGGGCCTGCTAGCGTTGTCGCTACTGGTGCTGCTACGCACCGACCTGATCGGCGCCTGGCGGCAGGCCACGCCGGCCAATGCGCCGGACCGTTTTGTCATCAACATCCAGCCCGATCAGGGCGAGGCCTTCCGCGCCAAGCTGGCCGGCAGCGGTGTGACAGGCTACGACTGGTATCCAATGATCCGCGGCCGGCTGATGGCCATCAACGGCAAGGAGGTCGCTCCCAAGCAGTTCATCGACGAGCGGGCGCAACGTCTGGTTGAACGCGAATTCAATCTGAGTCACAGCGACAGCCTGCCTGCGCACAACCTGCTGACAGCGGGCAGCTGGCAGGCCAATGACGCGCAAGGCCTGAGCGTCGAGGAAGGTCTGGCCAAGACTCTGGGCCTCAAGCTCGGCGACAGCCTGCGCTTCGATGTGGCGGGCACCTTGGTGGAGGCCAAGGTCAGCACGCTGCGCAAGGTCGACTGGGCCTCGATGCGGGTCAATTTCTTCGTGCTGTTCCCGCGCGCGGCCATGCCCGAGTTGCCCAGCACCTTCATCGCCGCCTACCGCGCACCGACAACGCCGGCCGCTGCTGCGGCACTGGACAAGAGCCTGAGCCGCGATTTTCCGAACCTGACCGTGGTCGACGTGTCAGCGCAGCTGAACCAGGTGCAGGGGGTGGTGGAGCAGGTCATCCAGGCGGTGCAATTCCTGTTCGGCTTCACCCTGGCCACCGGCCTGGTCGTGCTCCTCGCCTCGGTCAGCAGCACCCGCGCCGCCCGCACGCGCGAGTTCGCGCTGATGCGCGCCCTGGGCGCCGGCTCCGGCCTGCTGGCTCAGGTTCAGCGCGCCGAGCTCCTGGGCGTGGGCGCGTTGGCCGGCCTGCTGGCCGGCACGGTCGCCCTGGTGCTTGGCGGTTTGCTCGCCCGCTTCGTATTCGAGTTCAGCTGGCAGGCCCAGCCGTGGGTGCCGCTGGTCAGCGCCGCCGCGGGGGCGGCCTTGGCCCAACTGGCCGGCTGGTGGAGCCTGCGCGGCGTGCTGCAGCGCCCAGTGGTGCAGACGCTGCGTGAGGCGGATGTGCAGTAGACCGGAGCCCGGCACTCGGGCCGAGCGCTGGATCCGGTCCGTCAGGCTTACGGCCGCAGCGCCGGATTCTTCCCGCAAGGCGGCGTTCTGCTGGATCATCTGATCCATTCCCTCCACCGCGCCATTGCCGTGGCGGTGCTCGTTGGAGGCGGCGTTGATCTTGCCTCTTCCATGGCCTAGACCACCTGCCTGAGGACCTTGCCGCCCTTGGCCGCGTCCACATAGCGATCGGTGATGACCGGGCCGCTGGCCGGGACGGCCCGCGTGTATCGGGGCCGGTCGCTCGGTTGTATGGCCGGGGGGCAGGTCTTGCGGGCTGTTGATGACCATGCGCTTGTCGGCCAAGCGGCCCGATTTGGTTGCCTGCGCCTGCGCATGGATGTTGCCGCGCACGATCAAGTAGTTGGCGATGGTGGCCATGCACCGGTTCGGAATGACGAGGCCGATGCTGGTGCCGATCAGGTTGGTCTAGATGGACTCAAACATCCCGGCTCCTCAGGCCGGATTGAAGTTCAGAAGCTTTCCCATTCGCTCTCGGATACGCGCGACATCGGGGCGGGGGGCGAAGCCGCAGGCTTGCTGGGTGCGGCGGCGGGCTTGGCTGCCGCCTTGGCGAGCGGCTTGGCGACCGGCCGGGGCGGCGGCTCGCTGGGCTTGGATGTCGACGGGCTCGACGCGCGCAACCGTGCGGGTGCGGGAGCCGCGGCTGCGGCGCTGCTGCCGGCGACGCGGAACACCATGACCGCCTGCACTAGGCGCTGGGCCTGTTCCTTGAGGCTCTCAGCCGCGGCGGCGGATTGCTCCACCAGCGCGGCGTTTTGCTGTGTCATCTGGTCGAGCTGGCCGACCGAGGTGTTGACTTGGCCGATGCCGTCGCTCTGCTCGCTGGTGGCGGCGGTGATCTCGCCGATGATGTCCTGCACGCGCTGCACGCTGGAGACGATCTCGCTCATCGAAGTGCCGGCTTCCTGCACCAGGCGCGAGCCGGTCTCGACCCGCTCGACGCTGGCACCGATCAAGGTCTTGATCTCCTTGGCCGCCTCGGCCGAGCGACCGGCGAGCGAGCGCACTTCACTGGCCACGACCGCAAAGCCGCGGCCCTGCTCACCGGCGCGGGCGGCTTCGACCGCCGCGTTCAGCGCCAGGATATTCGTCTGGAAGGCGATGCCGTCGATGGTGCCGATGATGTCGCTGATCTTGCGCGAGCTGGCGTTGATCTCGTCCATCGTCGAGACCACTTGGCCGACCACATCGCCGCCGCGGGCCGCGGCGCTGGCTGCCGTCAGCACCAACTGGTTGGCGGTGCGGGCCGAGTCAGCCGTCTGTTTGACGGTGCCGGTCAGCTCGGTCATCGAGGACGCGGCGATCTGCAAATTGGAGGCGGTCTGCTCGGTGCGCTGGCTTAGGTCCTGGTTGCCGGTGGCGATCTCGCTGCTGGCAGTGCCGATCGAGTCGACCGAATTGCGCACGGTGCCGATGGTGTCGGCCAGTCGTGCCCGCATTGCCTCGGTTTGCTGGATCAGGGTGCCGATCTCGTCGTTGCGGCTGCTGCTGACGGCCTGCGTCAGATC
>Ga0187844_10002697_pt1 | contig 12342 bp, 10 predicted proteins | sample SpaLakP09_SKY_50_FD_134517 | JGI IMG/M metagenome (GOLD analysis project Ga0187844, IMG submission 134517) | Oligotrophic lake water microbial communities from Sparkling Lake, Wisconsin, USA - SP09_SKY_50 | ecosystem: Environmental > Aquatic > Freshwater > Lake | place: USA: Sparkling Lake...
ACGCGCAGCACCTCGAGCGGCAGGCCCTCGGTCATCTGCTGCACGCGGGCCGGCAGGTCGGGCAGGTAGTCGTCCTGGCTGACGGTGACCTCCAGCCACAGCGGGCAGGCCGCCGTGGCCTGGGCTGCCAGCGCGGGCATGGCCAGGGCCAATTCATCGAGGGTGCCGCGCACCGCCTGCAGGCCCTGAAAGCGCGGCACGGCCAGTGGCGTGACCTGCTGCAGGCCGGCTTCGCCCAGATCGATCAGCAACACTTCTTTGACTTGCGCGGCTTCGTCAAAGCTCAAAGGCAGGGGTGAGCCGCTGTAGCGGATGTGCTCGTGGCCGCCCACGCGCTGCGGGCGGTGGATGTGGCCCAGCGCCACATAGTCGACCGGCGGAAAAGCATCGCAGGGATAGGCCTCCAGGCTGCCCACATAGATCTCGCGCACCGACTCGCTGAGGCTGCTGCCCAGGGTGGTCAGGTGGCCGGTGGCGATCAGGGGCAGGCGCCGGCCCAGGCGGGCCTGCAGCTCGGCCTGGCGCAGCAGCGCGGCCTGGTACACCGCCGCGTAGTGGGCCTGAATGGCCTGCTGCAGGGCCTGTTGCTTGTCTTGTGCGCTTTGCCCGGCCTGGCTTTGCAGCACATCGCGCGGTCGGATGAAGGGCACCGCACACACGATGCAGCCCGGCGTGCCGTCGCGCTGCGCCAGCACCAGCACCTGATCGCCCGGCTGGGCTGCCACCTGCGCCACCAGGTGCGTGCCCAGGCAGGCCAGCAAGGCCTGGTTCTCGCCCAGCATGGCCACCGAATCGTGGTTGCCCCCCAGCAGGAGCAGGCCCACCCCGGCCTCGCGCAGGCGCACCACCAGCTGGCTGTACAGCTCGCGCGCATGGCTGGGCGGCGTGCCCGTGTCAAAGATGTCGCCCGCCAGCACCACCGCATCCACCGCCTGCGCCTGCACCTGCTGCAACAGCCAGTCGATCAAGGCCTGGTGCTCGGCCTGGCGGCTTTTGCCCATGAAATGCTGGCCCAGGTGCCAGTCGGAGGTGTGGAGGAGGCGCATGAAAAGTCAGCAAAAAATGATTTGGCAACCGAACGAAAGTGATGTGGCAACCGAACGATCAAGCCGCCCAGGCCGGTGCCTGGTGCGGCATGAAGGGCCTGATTGTGGGGGCATTCAGGCCGCTCGGCCGGGGCGCCGGGCCTGGGTGTGGATTTGATCAAACAGCCCTTCAAAAAACCCAAGGCCATGCACCGGGGCGTCTGAAATTGTCGCGCCTCGCGTGAAACATCGTGCCTCCACTCCACTGCTTCTGAAAGGACTGTCATGCCTCAAAAACAACGCTACATCGTCCACATGCGCTACGGCCAGCATGGTGCATTTACCACCCGACACGTCTATGCCTACTCGGAATTCGACGCCATGCGTTGCGCCGAAGCCGAAACCCGAGGCCTGGTGGCGCTGAGCGCCTGCCCGCTGCGATGAGCAGGCCGGCCCCGAGCCGCGCTGTCCGTCGGCGCGAGCCCCTGACACCGGCCTCCTGCGGCCGGGATGAGCAGAGTGTGGCGCAGTTTTGGCGCATGGTCGGCCTGACCACCCAAGCCTGAACCTCCCATGAGCCCACCCCAGCCCCCCTGGCCCCTGCAAGAGGCACTGGACCCCGACCAGGGCCTGACCCTGAGTCTGCCCGCAGGCCCGTCTTACACCCTTCGCCACCCGGGCCTGCGGGCCCTGGACCTGCGCGATTGCCCCACTCTGGAAGTGCTGGACCTGCGTGCCTCACAACAGCCCGAGTTGCACCTCAGCGTGATCGCTTGCCCGCAACTGCGCTGCATCCACCTGCCGCAGAACGGCCAAGCACTGGTTCACCTGGACACGGGCCCACACGCCCCGTGCCTGACCCTGAGTGGCGGCCTGATCCAGATTGACGCCTGCTGGGAGGGGGGCCGCTTCATGGCCCAGAGCGGCTCACGCCACCCCTGGCAGCAGGCCCTGATCGGCCTGCCCTGGCACCAGACCATTGAACGGGCCCAAGCTACGCCTCAGGCCGCGATCCTGACGGTGTTGCCGGGCGCCACCCAGGATGCGCCCCAGCTCACCCTGGGGCCTCTGCCAGGCCACCACGCCCTGGTGTTGAGCCAGTTACCGGCACTGCGCGAGTTGAGTCTGCATGGGCTGACGCTGACGTCGTTGAGCGTCCACGATGCCCCTCGGCTCCAGGCCCTGACACTGGGGGCCGATGTGGAGCCTGCGCAGGTTCAACTGAGCGCCTGCCCCCGCCTGCACAGCCTGGCAGGCGCTGCGCCCGTGGGCACACTGCAGATGCACACAGGCTGCGGCGGGCCTTCGGGCCTGACGGTGGAGTGGCCAGTGCAGCATTTGGTGCTGGCCGACAGCCGCGCCACGCAACTGCACCTGGCTCACCTTGCCGAGGTCCAACTGCTGCGCTGCGGCCAGTTGGACAGCATAGAACTGCCCCCAGGCAGCCAACTGCATTGCGAGGGCCATGTGCCCCCGCGCCTGTCGGGCAAGGTCTCGGTGCGGGTGGATGAAAGCACACTCAGCGCTTGCCTTCGGCAGCTTCAGAGCGGCGCCCCCCAAGCCTGGACGCAGCTGCAAATTCTGCTGCCCCTGGCCAGCAGCCCCCGCCTGGCGCCCGGGGCCTTGGGCACCCTGGCCCGCGCTGCCGCGCAACAGGTGCCCGCGGATGAGGTCTGGCACACCCGACTGGCTTTGTACGCCCGCAACCAGGTCCCGGCCGGCCGTCAGGCCCCCGCCGCGCCCCCCAACCCGCAGGACATGGAGCAAGGGCGAAGCGCCTGGCGCTGGAAGCTGCTGCCCGACCTGGCTGCCGATGGCTGGCGGGCCGATGTCATGGTGCTGCTGCACTTGATCAATGCCGGGCTGCCCGACGCCTCTCGGCTGACGCCCCATATGGCGCGCGATCTGTGGGAGCAGCCCGAAGCCGCCGCGAGCCTGCTGCCCTGGCTGGGCAGACGGGCCCAGCTTATGCAGCCAGCATGCCTCGACTTGTTGTTGGCGCACCTGGCGCACGCCCTGCACATGGCCCGGCAGTACCACGGCGCCATGGGCAACACCCACCCCCAGGTCGCGCGCGCCATGCTGGACACCTTGCGCACGCTCAACGAACCCCTGGCCCGGCGCAGCGAACTGGCCAGCCTGGCGCGCAGCGTCCTGCTGACCTGGGGCGAGCTGCGGCCCTTGCTGGAAGATCTGGCCGCCAGCCTGCCCTTTCACCCAGTAGAGACCCGGTTGGACCTGGTGCAGCTTCAAACCGAGCCCGAGCCACGGGGTCGAGCCCGCGAGATGCCTTATTTCCGGCAGGCCCTCCAGATGCTGCTGCTGACAGGCCAGCTGATCCCTGAGCCCGAACAACCCCCTTTTCATCGCCGCCGCCGTCCATGACACAAGCCAACATCACCCAGGTTCAACAACTGCTGCAACACCAGCTTGAATGGTTGTGGGCCCAGCCCGAGCTGGCCTGCCAGATCCCTCCGCTGATGCTCTGGGGCGCCCCTGGCGTGGGCAAAAGCGCCGTCATACGAGAGCTGTGCAGCGCGCTGGGCATCGGTTTCATCGATGTGCGCCTGGCCCAGCGCGAACCGGTGGACCTGCGGGGCCTGCCCGTGCCTGACAACGATCAGGTGCGCTGGCTGCTGTCCTCCGAATGGCCGCGCGACCCCGGCAGCCGCGGCATCATCCTGTTTGACGAACTGACGGCCGCCGACCGCACCCTGCAGGTGGCCGCCTACGAGTTCATTCTGGACCGCCGCCTGGGCGATTTGTACCGGGTGCCGCCGGGCTGGCTGGTCTGCGCGGCCGGCAACCGCAGCGAAGACCGTGCGGTGGCCATGACCCTGTCCAGCGCTCTGGCCAACCGCTTTTGCCACCTGGAACTGGCCCCCGACCTGGCCCAGTGGACCACCTGGGCCAGCCAGCAGGGCCTGCACCCCGATGTACGCGCCTTTTTGCGTTTTCGACCCCAGCACTTTTTTGATATGCAGGGCAACCTGGAGCGTGGCTGGCCCAGCCCCCGCAGTTGGGAGCGCGTGGCATTGACACTCGAATCGCCCCGCGCCCTGCCCCCCGATTTGCTGGCGCTGCTGATCGAGGGCCTGGTGGGCCCGGGGCCGGCCCTTGAGTTTCTGGCCTTCAGACGCATGTCACAGTCGCTGCCCGATGTGCCGAAGATGCTGGATGGCAGCCTGCCCCTGAGCCTGCCCGAGGCCGCAGACGCCCGCTACGCCCTGGGCGCAGCCCTGGCCCATCATGTTTTCAGGGGGCCGCCCGCCGAGCGCGGCACCTGGATAGCCAACTTCCTGCAACTGGGCCTGCTGATGAGCACCGATTTTGCAGTGATGACCATGACCGACACCCTGCGCCAACTTCAGCGCCCGGAACTGGCCGCCTGTGGCGCCCTGTTGTTTGGCGACCCGGCCTATGAGCAATGGATGGCGCGGCACGGCGCCGACCTGAGCCTGGACGGGGCACCGCCCCCGGGCGACACCCACGCCGCAGCGGTGCCGCAACACAGCCTGCGCGGTGCCCTGCGAGCCCAAAGCCGGCGCGCTGAACCATGAGCCGGCCGCAACGGCCCCTGCTTCGTGCACCCACCGAAACCGAGCAAGCCCTGAAAAAACAATGGCTGCACACCCTGGAGACCGACCGAGCCCGTCTGTTTGTGACCCAGCCCTTCACGGCCGCCCTGGCCTTGCAAATGCCCATCGTGCCCGTACTGGACAGTCACCTTCCCACCGCTGCGACCGATGGGCGGCGGCTGTATTTTCAGCTGCGCTTCATCGAGCAACTGACGCCCGCCACACGCCTGTTCGTGCTCGCGCACGAGGTTTGGCATGCCGTGGCAGGCCACCTGCGCCGCCGCCAGGACCGCGACCCCGAACTGTGGAACCTGGCGGTCGACCACGAGGTCAATGTCCTGCTTCGGCAAGACCAGTTCGAACTGCCCCGAGACGCCGTGCTATTTCCGCGCCGCGTGGGCGACAGTGCCGAAGCCGTGTACGCCTGGCTGCAAGGCCAGGCAGACTTGAAGCGGGACCTCTGCCAGTTCGATCTGCACAGCCCCGGGTCTGGCGACCTTTCGCCGGATCAGGCCGATACAGGCATCCGCGACCCAGACTACAGCCCCCAACCCGCCGACGACGCCCTGATCCAGCAATGGCGGCAGACCGCCGTCGGGATTGCCAACACGCTGATGGGGCAAGGCCAACTGCCACTTGGCCTGCAGCAATGGCTGGGGGCGCTGGTGCGGCCCGAAGTGCCCTGGCAGCAACTGCTGCGCCAATTCCTGCAGCGCTGCTATGGCGGCCAGCGCCGCTGGCTACCACCCGCGCAGCGCTACATCAGCCGCGGCCTGTACCTGCCCAGCCTGCGCACCGAACGCCTGCGGGTCACGGTGGCCATTGACACCAGCGGCAGCACGCTGACTTACCTGACGGTGTTCATGAGCAATCTTTGCGCACTGCTGCGTGACTTTGATGAGGTGGCGCTCTGCCTGATCGAATGCGATGCCAAGATCCACGGGGTGCGGTATATGACCCAATTCGATGCACAGGCCCTGGCCCGCAGTGATCTGCGCGGCGGCGGCGGCACCGACCTGCGTCCGCCGTTTGAGCATGTGGCGAGCGCCCCGCCCGATTGCCTGGTCTACCTGAGCGATGGCGTGGGGCCCGCCCCGGCGCAAGCGCCGCCCTATCCGGTGCTGTGGGTGCTGGTGGGCCAAAATGCCAAGGCACCCGCCCCCTGGGGCAGCGTGGCCTACCTGCGCACCCCGTTGGAAACCAGATGAACAAAGATCCTCGATGAAAGAAAAAGTGCTTTTCGACGACGACGGCCAGCCCATGGACAGCATCATCGACCACGGTGGCTGGGTTGAGGTGGACATGTACCTGACTTACCTGGACGAGTGGCAGGCCATGGAACAACCCTTTGCGCTGCTGCGACTGGATGCGGATGGGCCTGTGCACATTGGCCCCGACCTGCCGGCGCTGCGGCAGATTTCTGCCCTCAGCGTGAACCGGGCTGGGGTGGTAGAGGCCCGCTTTCAGATCACATGCGGGCAGGCGGCCGGTCCCCTCAGCGCCCCAAGCCTGGCCCAGGCCATCGCGTCGCTGAGCCAATTTTTGGGCGCACAGGCGGTTTTCATCGCAGACGATGACATGCAATTGCCACTGGCACAGGCGATGTTTTCCGCCGCCCGGGCTCCGGTCATCCCCGACTTCAAAGGGGTGCTCGTCCAGGCCCAGATGACCTCCTACAGTTCGATCCCAGGGTCGCCCACCGAGGCCCGTCTGGCCAACTGCCTGACGCGAGCATCCCAGCACGCTACCGGCTTTGACGCCCTGCACGCCAGCCTGGACCTGCTTCTGGCCGCCCGCGAAGACGCCGAGCATTTTCACTACCAGCGCATCGCGCGCACAGCCGTCACACCCGAGAACGGGCATGTTCTGGACGCAGACAATGGCGTGGTGCTGTGTCGTTTTTGCCAGCGCTACCACCCCTTGGTCAGCGTGTCTGATCAGGGCGACACCTGAACAGCGACAGGCCATGCCACCAACGCAGGGGCTTGGGACGTCCAGTTTTGTCGCCAGTGACGCCAACAATGAAGTGCCCGCCCTCAGCACACCGGGCGCTACCTTCACCCTTTACCAGACATCGATCCATGCACGACCTTCAACGCCTCGGCCTGCACCAGACCCGCATCGACAATCGCCATTTTCTTGAGCAATACCTCGGCCCCCAGGTCATTGCGCAGCTCAATCAATCACCGCTGGCCTTCGCGCAGTGGAACGACGCCAGCGTGACCCTGTTTCGCCAGTTGTGCGAGACCATGGCCGCCGCCTTGCCCAGCGCCGACCATGTGATCCGCGCCGACACCGGGCAGCCCAACAAGGCACCCGAGGCCTTCGGCCCATTGCTGATGTACTTTGGCGTTCAGTTGCCGGCCCAGGGGGCTCGCAGCCAATTCATTGGTGTGGGGGCCCGCCAGCAAAAGGGGCAGGTGTCGTTCACTCTGTTTGTGGCCGGTGCAGCGTCGGACGCCCAGCGCGCACAACGTGCCGCCGAGGAAGACCCGCAGGGGGTGATTGATGGCTTTGTGATTACCAGCCAGGCCGACCTGGAGCGTTTTCGCGCCCAGGCCCTGCCTGTTTTGCGCCGTCTGGATGCCAGCCTGGCTGCCTTGCGCCAGCCCCATGAAGGCGGCTTTGTGCCGGCCATCTGCCAGCAAGCCTGGGGCCACCAGGGCCGCAACCGCGAGGCCGGCGCACTGTTCTGGGCCCATTGGCAGGCATTGCTCGCCAGCCGGCCAGCCGCTGAGATCGACGAGATCAAAAAACGCTTGCAACAAAACAACGGCTACCGCAAACAGAAAATCATTTCGCTGATCGAGCAGCACCTGCCGGCGGCTCGGGCATTTGAACTGGGCCTGTCGGAGGCGGCCTGATTCTGCGTTCGCTCAGCGAAACCCCTGCCAATCGGGATCAGGGTCCAGCGACAGGGCGGGGGCCCACTCGGCCTCTGCCCAGCGAGGGCTGGCCGGGTCGATGGGGTGACGCCCGGTTCGCGGCGCGGCAGGCGCCGGTTGTAAACCCAATGGGGCTTTTGTTCGGCCACCAGCCGGTCGATCAACGCCATCGCCTCGGCGGTGCACAGGGCGTGAGGTCGGGTCAGAAACTCAGACCCGTCCCGGGTGCTGCCCTCCCAGAACACCCACCACAGGTACTTGAAAAGCCGCGGGTCGGGGTGCATGTCAGTCGCAAAGCTGTGCTGAAGACCCAACGACTCGTCCCACTCCGCCTTCAATGCTGAAAAATCTGGAACTCTCATGGCTGACTAAAAGCCCCCTCTCAATTCGCCTGCAATCGAGCCAGCAGAGCCGCTTCTGCGGCCTCCGACATCACCAGCTCCAGCCGGTACTGCGCCCGCGTCATGCCCACCAGCAGCTTGCGGGCCTCACGATCGCCCCAGGCGGCAAAGTCGATCTCGCACAGCACCACCACGGGCGCACTCTGCCCCTTGAAACGGTAAAGCGTATCAACCAGCAACTCACCCTCGTCCCACAGCGGGTCGCCAGCGGCGCTGTACTGCCCCGTGAAGCGCCGACAGCGGTGGCCTGCCAGGCGTGGGCTACCCAGCACGGCCGACTGGCTGCGGCCATAGGTCAGCACAACGATCTGGTCAAGCGCCAACCCCTCTTTCAGCAGGTCGCGCACACAGGCTTCGACCACCGCCACCGCCCCGGGCGCGGCACCGCGGCCCGTGCCCGGGGGCGCATAGCGGTGCACCCCCGGGCTTTGCCCGGCAAACACCGATCGGGCCTGCACAGGCTGGGCCGTCAACCCCAGCCAGTTGATGAATTCGACCACCTTGCGCGGGCTGCGAAAGTTGTCGCGGCAGCGCACCGTCACCGCGTTGTCGATGTCAAAGGCCTCGCGCTGGTAAAGCTGCTGTTCGGGGTCGCCCAGCAGGTACACCTGGCCGCCTTCTTTCACCCCTTGCAGCAGGGCCTGAACCCAGGTCGGGTCAAAGTCCTGCATCTCGTCGATGATCAGCGTGTCCCACAGCGGCACCCGCTCACCTGCCTGCTCGGCGTAGGCAGCGGCCAGTTGGTCAAACACCCCGGGCTGGCCAAAGGCAGGTTCCAGGCCCTGGCGTCGGCTGTGCTGAACGCACAGGTCATGGAAAGTGCCAACCTCCGCCCGCGCCGGGCGCAACTCGTTCATGTGGTCGGCCAGGGGCCGGTTGAAACAGCAGTAGAACAGGCGCCGGCCCTGGGCTGCGGCATCGCGCATCAGGCCCAGCGCCAGCTGCGTCTTGCCCGAACCCGCCGTGGCATGCACCACAACCACACCCGAGGCATGCTCGATCTGCGGCACCCAGGTGGCCAGGCCCGAGGCCAGCGCCACCGTGGCGCCCTGGATCTGCTGCACCTGCGTGACCACGTCGGGCTGCAACTCAAAGCGGTTGCACAAAAAGTCGATCAGCCGCCGCCGGGTCTCAGCCCCCACGCTGCCCGCCGGGAAAGCCCGCATGGCCCGGCTGCACACCTCAGGCCACTGCGCCGCATCCACAATCCGCTCGCGCGGGTAGGCCACCACCTCGCCCGTCAGATGCTGGTCGGGCATCACGAGCAGCGTGCCAATGTGAACCCCTTCCAGACCGGCCTCATGAATGCGGGTCAGCAGGCCGTTGTGCATGCGGCGCGATTGGTGGCCCACATCGCTCACACCCGCCCGGTTCAGATACGACTTGGTCAGCCGCTCCCCCTGCAGCCCCACCTCGCCCGCCTTCACCTCCAGCAACAACACCTGCCCGGCCGGTGATACCACGGCAATATCGATCTCGCCCACTTGGAGCCCCTGCTCGCGCTCCACCGCCCAATGAACTGAGTGAAAAATATCAAAGCCCGTCGGCAAGCCCTGCTCCAGGGTGCGCAGCACCTCCAGTTCACGGTATTGCGACAGATGCTCGGGGATGCGGGGGCCTGGGGTGGGGTGGAGGGTGGCCATGGAGAGGGGGTTGCTCAAAAATGAGTGCGTGTGGGGAAGAGGCGAAATGCAAAGTATTTTGCATGGGAGCGAACGGGGTCAGGCAAACAAAGTGACTCGCGTCAACCGGCCTAGGTTCGCAATGGGCCCAACCGCCTTGAATCATTGACAGGCCTGTGCCCGTTTCACACTGGCATAGGTTTCGGAATTGCTCATGGACAGGGTCTCGCCCATGGCAGCATAAGTCCAGCGCTGCGATGGCTTGGCTTGGCTTGGCTTGGCTTGGCTTGGCTTGGCTTGGCTTGGCTTGGCCACTACTTTAAGCAGCACCAACAGGTCTTGAGATTGAAGTGCATGGGTGTTCACTGGCCGATACTCTCTATTAGTGAATGACGAATAGTTGCGTGGAGGGCTGAGTTGGCAAGCTCATTACGGCCTCGTGAGTCATCTGGGATGACAGCGCTTAACGAAAAATACTATTTTTATCATAAATCTCCCGAAGGGAACAACACTTCAAATAAGGGCGCGCCATGCTTTGCATATGGTGCTATAAACGAAAAAAGCTTACATTAAGAATGACAATTTTTTACTTGGAGACCCCAATGACTTGGACAAACAGTGCACGAGACTTCCTCTTCTTCAATGAAGTTGATGGTGAAGATACGTGGTTTCAGACTCATTACTGTGCAAAACGCACTTTGGAACGATTGCAATCCGACTATAAAAATCAAATTCCCTTCGAAACAATTCGCCGCACTATTGCTCGCATTACTGAAATTGTTCCTTACGGAGAACACTCAACACCTGGCTGGAATGCACCTGGACCTTGGCCATTGATTGTAGTGGGTTGTGGAGGTCTTCAAGATCGTCAATCTCGTTGGACTTTGGTTATCAAGAAACCACGCTTCGGTCTTTGTATTCACGAGGAAAAAATTTATATCTGGTCAGACAAAGAAACAATAAAGAAATATTTTCCAGATGACAAAATTTCAATAAATTCTTGGCATCTCTGGCGAGGAAAAAAAGAAGACGCAAACAATGTTCAAAGGTACGCCATTTCTGTAGAAATAACATCAGAAAAAATTCAGAAAGATCACCCCCTACATAAAGACAGCATCTTGACAAGTTTTTTGGAAAAAATTGGAGAAAATATCAGAAAACCAGATGAAAAGCTAGGCATTGTCTTAGCAGCAGCAAGAAATAATTTAGATGAACCACAAGAACTGTCCGCAATTTATCCCAAGCTTCTTGACGAAGAAAATATAGACGACAACATTTCTTCATCATTGGAAGAAACGGAAATTCAAAAACCAACCAACACAAACACATCCTCTCGCCTTATAAACACAGAAGAAAACATAAAAACCAAAGCAGAACAGGCGCATGAAAATTTATCTCAAAACAAAGAAATATCAAAATCCAACTCAATGCTTCAAATAATTCGAGATCTAGCCTTAGCTAGAATTCGTACGGCCAACCCAAGATTCAACGAAATTGATTTAAATAATTGGATAATGGCAACCGGCTACGAGGATGCAATTAATCCAGAGAAAGACCTCGCAGATCTTTTTCATGTTTTCTCCGCTAGCCTGACCAATGCCGGAGGCCAAAAACCAAAGACTGATGTCTTTGGGAAAACAATTGGATGCATAATGCAACCAAATGACCAACCTCATGAAACAAAACCTCAAACAATCCAAGAACTTGGCAATAAAATTCTTTCTCAATTACAAGAAAAAAATCTAACTCTCGGAGGAGGTTTCGATGATCGAATCAGGCTAATATCAGAAGGTCGGAATGGCGGCCCAGTAATGACCGGGTTGTTAAATGGCATTTTGGAATTCGAAGCATGGATAAAAAAAGAATATGCAAACAGCGCTCAAAATCTAAATATCGCCATGATCAAATACATCGCGGAAGATGAAAACCCATCCCCCAAAGTATTTGAAATACTCCGTACATTAAAAAGGTTCTCATGGATGGGAATTGCCACTGCCGCGAACTTCATCAAAGACTCACAAATCCCAAGCCTAAATAAAGAAAGAATTGTCCCCACATCGGCAGCCAGGTATCTTGCAGGATGGTTTGTAAAGCCAGACTTGCATGTCTCAAGATTAATGGCATACATCACAGGCAGGCATGACAATACCATGCCTCAACTTCAAAGCTTCAATCAAACCGAAATATTGAAAAAATTCATCAACGGTCCTCATAAAAACTTCAATGGAATCTACAACAACATCACAAGAGGAGACAGTCTGGAATTTCGAGTAATCGCAGATGTTCATGAATGGGCAACCGCCACCCATACATCTCCGCTTGAGATTGACAGATTACTTTATCTAATCGGAGTAAAAGAAACAAAAATCAATGGAATCAAAATTCATGCGCCATGGTACTCTATCTTCACAAAAGAGATTGATGCCGCAATCCAGCGCAACGTCAGTAGAAAGTCCTGAGAAAAAATTCACAACCCCATTATTAGAACGATCTTCCCAACACTTAAAATTAAAACACAAAGCCTCAAATCAATATAAACTATATGTACTTCAATGATTTTGCTTGCGCAAAAATGCCACCTATTTCAAACTAGGAAACGGTGCAGAGTCCCGCCCCAGGATCATCCCCTTTTTCCCTTCACAAAAACCCACACCCACCCTTATACCCACACTCCCCCTCCAACCCCTTGAGCAAGTCCTGCGCATCGGCCAGCGGCTTGAACCGGTGCTGGCGCATCAGCAGGGCAAAGTCCCCCGGCGTGAGCCGGTTCAAGCGCACCAGTCGCGCCTGGTCCGGGGCGGCCAGGGCGGCCAGGCCCAGGCTTTGGCAGC
>Ga0187844_10002699_pt1 | contig 12338 bp, 9 predicted proteins | sample SpaLakP09_SKY_50_FD_134517 | JGI IMG/M metagenome (GOLD analysis project Ga0187844, IMG submission 134517) | Oligotrophic lake water microbial communities from Sparkling Lake, Wisconsin, USA - SP09_SKY_50 | ecosystem: Environmental > Aquatic > Freshwater > Lake | place: USA: Sparkling Lake...
ACCCAACGCCCTTGGCGGTAAAACCAGACATTTTTAACACCAAGCTGCTTAGGCAACCCGCTTGCAAGCTCCCACGTGTAACGCCCAATGCCAGTCAGCATCGGAGCCAAGGCTTCTACCGACAGCACTACCCTCAGAGCGGGGCCTTCAGCATCCAGTTGAGCGTTTCAGTCAGACTAATGGCCGGCACCTGCCCAACCACTGAATCTAGTCGAGCACGGCTGCCCATAAGTTTTTTCACTTCGTTAACACGCATAAAAGCAGGATTCACTCGAACCTCAAGCTGATGCGCGGCAATTTCTTGGGCCAAAGCCAAAACTTCATGCAGTGTGTAAGCCATACCAGAGCAAACATTGAACGTCTGTCCCACAGCTGCAGGCGTCTCCAGCAAGCGTCGGTAGTTCTGCACCACTGTTCGCACGTCTGAAAAATCTCTCGCCACATTCAGGTTGCCCAGCTCAATGACTGGCGCACGCTCGCGAAAGTGTTTAACAATCTTAGGGACCAAAAAGCTATCAACTTGCCCTACCCCTGTGTAATTGAAAGGGCGTGCCAGCACCAGTGGCAATCGATCGTTATACAGACGAGCCACATATTCCATGGCCAGTTTGCTCACAGAGTAGTCATTGCGAGGTGCAGGAAAAGCGTCTTCGGTCAGCACACCTTCCGTAGCGTTGCCATACACATTGGCACTGCTGGCTAATAACACGGCATCCAGTGGCGTCTTGCCTTTTGAAATAGTCAGCGCCTCCAGAAGGTGGCGGGTACCAATCACGTTGGTTCTGTATAAGGAGTCAACATCGCCATGCGGCACGAATGAAATAGCTGCTAAGTGCGCTACCTTGTTCGGCTGCACTTTTTTCACAACTTCAGTCAGTTGGGCAGCATTAGCCAAATCTGCCTCATGCAGGGAATAAACGCCTTGCACGAACTCAGAAGGCTTATGGTGGACAAGCCCGTGAACCTCATATCCCGCCTCAGAAAGAAGCTTGGCTAAATAGCGCCCGGTAAAACCAGCAGCTCCTGTCAATAAAATTCGAGACATTATTCTTACAAAAGATAGATTTCTAAATAAATCTCTAAAGCCAGCAAAACCAATCAGGGCGTTGGCATGTTAGAAAGGACGTTGAACTCAATCAACGACGGCTTAAACCCAATTGTGTCAAACCAAGATACCCCCTCTTGCATCGGAATGACCGCTAAGTGGTAACGCCCTGGCGCCGCTGGCGCATGAACCTGCAGCACTAAATCTACTACCTCGCCAACCAGAAGCTCTAAAAAGGGCGTACGTTTGCCTTCAAAAATCACAAGTTTGCCATTAATTTCGTACCAGTGGTAGGACAGAAACAACGGGTTTATGGCCATAAAAGCCCACGTATTAGTCGATGTATTTTGCAACTGTAAAGGGAGGCTAAAAACTTCATTAACGAAGACATCGGGTAATGGCAAAGGTACATTCACATTTCCAGAACCATCTTTAATATAGCCTTCAAATGAATCGCTCACATGCCAGTAATTAACCACCACCGGTATACTGCAGTAGCCTACAAAAGACTGCTTCCGGGGGACTGTTACGCTGAAGTCGACCAGCTTGTTAAACCACGCGAGTTCACGAATACCAGCCAAAGTTGGTTCAGCAAAAACAAAGCCTGCTGTGTAAGCACCCTCGGGTAGATCAACTATCAATGCAAACTGCACCCGATGGTTACCTCGACCGACTTTAAAAATCCTGTTTTCGAGCAAAGTACTGTTGGTTCCAAAAGCCAAACGTCGGTCCTCGTCAAGAATATGAATGCCAATCTCAAGTTCGTCAACATATCGGGCCAACGAAAACTCTAGGTTGAACTTAAGCACACTGCCTCGCTCGGCCCTAGGTTTAGCCAGCAAGGTGGCATGCAGAAGTCTGAAATCAGAATCTACAAAAGTCCGCTCACTAGTGGAATATTTAGTCCAAGGCGATAAATAGCTGGGCGACCTAACAGTCCTAATGCGGGCCGTGTAGCGCTTGCTTAACTCCTGGTAAAACTGTATGTCTAGTTTGTTGAATGTCTCTAGACATTGGCGCAACTTGATTGAAATTTCCCCCAAGGCTGGCCGCGACAGCGTTTGGTTCAACCGGGGCAAGGCTTGTGACGCGTTAAGCCCCAGTAAATTGGCCACCTCGTTCGTAAAAATAGAGATGTCCTCGTAAAAGCCCCAAACATCGTACTTTTCAATTGCATCCAATGCAGCAACTAGTTTTTGTTCATCCGACTTGTAGGCTTCACCATTGATGGAAGCAAAATGCTCCACGTAAGGATTCTTCAAGTGACCATAAAGTAATGTTTGCGCCTCATCACCGTCACTTTCCAAAAACCTGACGGCCGCCACCCACAAATCGCCCAAATCATCCTTAGTAAAGTTATTGGTTGTAAAGAACAACCAAGAAAGAGCTCTGTCGATCGGCTCTCGCAAGCAGGTGATGTATTGATAACGGGGATCAAGCCCCTCGCGCGTAAAGCTCATATGACCCGAGAGAACAGAGTAATCCCCACCATAACGCTGAATCAGAGTCCGATGCTCGCCGTTCAGAGTATGGGTTACGCACGACTCGCCAAGTTCATTGCGTAACCAATTGTTAATACTTATTCCAGCGCTTTTAGGTAAGTGGTCGAACACCACGCGCCCGCCAAAAACATTTAAAACTGACATCAGAACAAAAAATCGGCTTTGCTGCGAAGCAAATCGGCCTGCACCATCATCATGCATAGCTGCTCCAGCGTTGTGGTGGGCGCCCAACCCAACACCTCTAAGGCCTTGGCTGGATTGCCTATGAGCAACTCAACCTCGGCAGGGCGATAAAACTTTGGATTTACACGCATAACGGTTTTACCGTTAGCTGTGTTTACAGCTGTTTCGTTTTCGGCCGAGCCTTTGAATTCGACTTTGATATCAGCAGCCTTGAAAGCCATACGCACAAAATCGCGCACAGTCTCGGTGCGGTTAGTCCCCAGCACAAAGTTGTCAGGCTCATCGACCTGCAACATGCGCCACATTCCTTCTACGTATTCTTTAGCATAACCCCAGTCGCGTTTGACATCAAGGTTGCCAAGTTCAAAGCAATCTAACTTTTCTAAGCTGATTTTGGCCACACTGTCGGTGATCTTCCGAGTGACGAACTCTCTTCCACGAAGTGGAGACTCGTGGTTGAATAAAATACCGCTAGAGGCAAAAATACCATAACTTTCTCGATAGTTGATGGTCATCCAATGTGCGTATAGTTTGGCTACGCCGTAGGGGCTACGAGGATAAAAAGGCGTTGACTCATTTTGCGGAATAGCTTGCACTTTCCCAAACATTTCTGAGGTGCTTGCTTGATAAAAGCGGATCTTAGGGTTAACGATGCGAATGGCTTCAAGCAGGTTTACCGGCCCCAAACCAGTGATTTCAGCTGTAGTGAGGGGTTGGTCAAAAGAGACACCCACATAGCTCTGAGCCGCCAAGTTGTAAACCTCGGTAGCACCAGTAGTTTGAAGGAGGCGAATACTGGCGCTCAGGTCCGTGAGGTCGTATTCCACCAACTGAAGGCAGGAGTGCTTATCAATACCCAACTCTTCAATGCGCCAAAAGTTAACAGAGCTTGTGCGACGGTAGGTGCCGTATACCTTGAAGCCTTTGGCTAGAAGAAATTCGGCAAGATAGGCGCCATCTTGGCCTGTTATTCCAGTAACTATTACATTTTTCATTAATGAAATTCCTATTTAAGTTTTTATATATACGAACTGGTTAATATTTAAAATTGTTAACCCAAATAAACAGAAAGGCGTGAAATTATGAAAGAAATAGATTTGGTTTTGCCGTGGCCATAGTTAATTAATATTATTCAGTCTCATACTCATACCGCTCGAATTTACCTAAGTAAACACAATAAAAGCCCTCAGCTAAGTTATAAATTATATTAAAATAATTATTCTATGATATTAATAGATTTATATAAATTAAAATAGCTCAATATATTTAAAAGCTAAGGCTAAAAAACGTAAATCGTCCTCCGATGGCTGCTTAGCATTAGGCAGGTATAGATGAATTTTATTTAAGCCAATTTTAATATTTTCTAGTGGCAAATGAATTTTTAATGATTTACCTGAGTAAACCCCACGCAAATGACAAAGATCATTTAAGGACACTTCGATTCGTTGTGAATCAAGTGTGTCAAAGTTAATAACAATAGAATGTCCGTGACATTCAGAACTCCACGAAAAAAAGATGTAAGCATTGTTGCCATCAGTCCAACGAAGATCGCTCTCTGTTAAGGAAAAACCTCGAAATAAAAGGCTTAAAGAATTATGCCTTATCGGAGATACTGTTGTAATTGGCAGTAAATTATTACGTATAGAAAATGACTTTATTGCAATACCCAATAAACGAGGATCATTAAAAGAGGGAACACAAATCATTGGACAGTGAATAGTAACGTAATTAATACCTTGAGTTAGTGAAGTTGTACTACAAACAATGCTCAGGTTATCACCAGAAAAATACCCTGAATAAACACGAACTTCATTCACAAATAATTCAATTAATTGTCGATTGTGAGTATTGAAATTAAAATCAAGAATGGCTTCTGAAATATCGCACCAAATAAACTTAATTACTGATCGCTCTGAGGAAGTCCATCTGAAGTCAAATTCCGGCTCGTAGAATCCAATCCATCTGATACGTTTACTAAAAATAGATTGAACTGTGTTAATGGGCAAAGCACCAGCACCATTAACCAAATACATCCATTCACAATTTAAAATTGGCTGGAGTAATGCCTGAGAACTTTCTAACCAAGTCAATAATTTCAACTTATTAAACACAGGAATTGCATCTGCATTGTGCAAAAAGATCCATTTATCAATAGCATTTGTTACAACTGCTGGCTCATCTCTATCTTCGAAGTAAAAAACGCCATCACCGCCAACTTCACGAAATACAGGTATATCTCTTGCTATTATCGGAACTCCAAACTGAGCTGCTTCAATTATTGGTAATCCGAACCCCTCGCCTTTCGAAGCCAAAACTAAGCAATCTGCTGTCTTGTAAATCTCTAATAAAAATTCATCACTAATACCTTCAAGAAAAAATAATTTATTGAAAAGTTGAGGGTGTTGTTTTAAACTTTCATAAAATTCCTGCATTTGCCATCCTAATTTACCAACAATTACAAGATTATGATCCCCCCCGTTTTCCCAAATAGTCTCAAATGCAGACAAAACTTGGGGATAAGCCTTTCTAGGCTCAATTGTTCCGACCATCAAAAATGTAAAATTTGAAATTAACTTGTCAATTATTTGTTTGGCATCATGTGAAAATCCATACGAAGAGTTGGAACTTAAAATATCAACTCCTAAAGGAAAAGCTCCTATTCGAAAATTGTTTGTCAACCCGTGTTTTGAAATATAAGAATATAGCTGATTTGCTACATCATTAGAAATACACATTGCACCCGACGCTTCACTTATGGCTTCCAGCCAGCAATTAAATTCTTGACATAATTCGGGCCAGAATAAACTCGGCATAGAAATTGGTAGTAAATCATAAACAACATAATAAACATCCACCCCCCTTGAAATCAAGCCAAGATTAAAGTCTTTTTTTGAGATAGCTAGCGAAGGATGTAAATCCAAATATATTAAAATATCACCCGAAATAAAATTAACAAGATTATCATTTTGGGGAACATTAGCGCCGGAAATTCGTCGAGCGTAAGAATTAGCGTATAAAAATTCATTAATTTCATTTGATGAATTAATTAAGAAAAAATCGTAACCTGACAGATTTGCCTCTAATAATTCCTTTGAAATTGAACGCACCACACGTTGAATGCCGGTTTTAAAGTCGTGTACTACGACTGCGCTTACGTCCAAAAAAATTCTAGGTGATCTTGCAATTGGAAATGAATCAGTGATTGAATTTGCTACTTTATTTAGTACAACTGCATCTTGATTTCTTAGTAACGGATTAAGTAGTTGAGCCAAATAAAATGCGGGGTCTTCAAATTCAAATCGCCTCTTATCAGAGACGTCAAAACTTTCGAATAATGTCAGTAATTTGCGTGCCGCACTATTCCAAGAGTAATTTTGTGATAAAAATAAACCGTTTTTTTTAATTGATTCATGAATTAAAGGGTTTGTTAGAACGTCATGAATTTTTTTGGCGATACTATTTTCATCGTGACTATCGAAAAGGGCGTCATTGTTACAGATAATTTCTCTAATACTTGATGATCCAGAACCAATTACTGGCACTCCAACCGCCATAGACTCAAGGACGGGTAAACCAAAACCCTCATGTGTTGATGGAAAAACGAATAAATGGGATAACTTTAATACAGATGGAAGATCGATATCATCAATATATCCTGGGAAATAGACAAATTCTTTAATTCTTAAATTATCAACAAGGGTAGATATTAATGGATCCTTCAAAAAAGAACCTCCTCCTAACACCAACGGGAATTTTGATTTCAATTTTTTCGGCAATAATGAATATCCCAAGATTAATTTTGGGATATTTTTATGCTGGTCGTTACCACCAATGTATAAGATGAATTCTTTCGGTAGACTATATTTAAATAGAATGGTATTTTTTTCTATTTCGCTCAATTCTGACGGATTAAATTTAATATGATCAATCCCATTTTCTATACAAACAACTTTATTAGCTTCAACAGGTAATTTATCTAGAATATCATTTTTTGAAGATTGAGACCCGGTTATTATTACGTCACTACGGATTGCATATTGGATTTTTTGGACATACCACTTTTTGATAATTCGATCTGACAAATATTGATTTTCATAAAAGTAAGGAATTAAGTCATGTAGATTTGAGATTTTTATTGACGGGAAATTAAGATGTCCAACGCTTGTAGGCAATGACTCATCAAAACCCTCTTGTAGATTTGGACAATAAATAATATCAGGCATAAAGCTTTGTAAGAACATCTCCCTAAGAAGTTCACCAGCAAATATTAATTCTCTACTACCTGTTTTCCCCGAACAATCAAAATAATTGTACCAAACTACAATATTTTTATTGGGAATAAGTTTATTGAAATCTTCTCTAATAGCACGGGCCGACTCTCGAAGCGACCCATTAAGAGCAAGATAAAATTCATGCCTATTTCCTAATACCAAAAGATGACGGACTATGTTATTGATATATCTTCCAACTCCTCTTTTGCTGGAGGAATTACTTTGAAGCCCTTGCATATCAATTATTATTTTCAAATTAAGCTCCGTTTCTTAATACTTTTTCAATCATACTAACCCTAGAAAATTCTGTAGCATGTTTACTTTGTAAGCTTTGTAATTCTGTTGAAATTGAATCAAAATTTTGTCCTTTGTAAGGCAAATTGATGTCATTCATTCGCTCATTTTTCGAGATTTCTAAATTTAAGTCCCTAATGTCTAAGTCTTTATTTTTTTTTATCGAATAATCGGCGGCAAATATATTACCCACTCCAAAATTGTAGTTTTCTTGATTTATTTTTACTTTGTTTTTAAAGGATTGAAATAATCGAAAATTCTTAATCCAAGTCAAAAGAGCATTTGTAATATAAGCTAGCCGCCATTTTTTTTGCTTAGTTATTATATTTAGACCTTCAAATTCACTCTTAATTGTTTTTCCTTCTTGCGATTGTGTGATTTGAAAAAGTATATTTTTATATGAAGCCCCCTTTTTTATTTGATTAAAATAAAATTCATAGCCTTGCTTGTCAGGCTCTCTTTTTAATAAGTTTATATATGAATAGTATAAAAAATCTTCTGGATTAAGCTTCAAAAGATCATCAACACAAGATACTGAAGTTTCGCCAGATAGACTTTTCATTACACCTTCCTTTTATTAAATTTAAAATTTTTTCCCATCGAAATGACATGCTCATGATTGGACTTTTTCTCTTGTACCGTAAAGCTCTGTAGCGACATAACTTCTTTCAGCTGCAAAGCCGCTTGAGCCCAGGTGAGCGTTGGTGTAATAGTGGTTAGGGGAATGTCATTCATAGTGACAAAAACTGTCTGAATAACCATGGCAAGATCCTTTGGAGAGTCATCATGGAAATAGAAGATGTTTTGCAGATTGATTTCTCTAAAGACAAGCAAGTCGCGTGCAATGATGGGTTTGCCGTGCATGGCCGCTTCAATTAATGGCAGTCCAAAGCCTTCGCCCCTGGATGCAACTACAACCGCTTTACATGCACCATAAAGCGCCATCAGAAGCTCGTCGCTCGCGTCTTCGAACCAAAAAACTTGTTTGCCGATTTGAGGGTGCGTACGTATGCGTTGTTGCAGGGCTTCTGTTTTCCAGCCCGGGAGGCCAACAATGACAAACAAAGGTAGCACACCTAGCGTGACGGAGGGGTTCCGCTTCTGCAGTTCGTCAAAGGCGTCTAGCACCTGGTTATGTCCTTTACGCGGCTCTAGCGTTCCCACCATAAGTAAGCTTGGCGTTTGTCGCATGCGGGCCAGAATGGACTCGGCCTCAAGAGGGACACCTAGACTTGGTGCACTAGCACAAATGTCTGCACCCAGACTGATGTGACTGGACGGCAAGGTGGAATATGGCAATGAGAAACGCTTGTGAAGAAAGTCTCCAAGCTCGGTCCTGACCGTTTCAGATATGCAAACGGCGCTGTTGGCGTAAACAGCCAGCCAGTGGATCCAGCGTTTGAAATGACGGAAGGTGCGCTCATTGAACCACTCAGAATGCTGCAGAGGCAAAAGGTCGTAGACCAGCACATGCACTTTGACGCCTGCTCGCTTCCAGCCAAGTACCTGCGCGCTGTAACGTGGCAACAAGTGAGCAGACAAGTCGAGCCCCAGAAAAACGTCGCCGTTTACAACCGTGACAAGCTGGGGGGTAGATAGTTCAGACCCTGACTCTGTCAAAAAGTTAAGCCGCGCATAGTGGTAACCCATTTTTTTGGTGGCAAAGATGGGGCGTACCTCGTACCCCAGTGGGGGCGACTGGAGTAACTGCAACAACAGCGAACGAACGACACGCTGAATACCGGTACGAGCGTCTTCCCTGTAAATGACCGAGACATCAACAAGTAGTTGGTATGAGCGTTGACCTGTTTCTTTCACCGCTGCCGTTGAATTTGTTTTTGTACCGCACGACATGACCAATTGCCGTGCATAGCGCACAGGCATGCAGGCTAGCAACCAAGCAGACATAGCTAACACCAAACTGCTCATGCTGTAACGCCCTCTTCAACCATGGCATGAATAGCTTGGTACGTGTGACTTTGATAAAAAGTAAAAGCATCATCAACCTGGTTGAAAGCGTTGAGCTTGCCTTGAACTAAGACAGCAGCATGATCACAGTGCTCACGCACATAGCCAGGATCATGCGAAACAATAATCATGGCGCGGTCTTTGCGGTTTTCGAAGAGCTCGATACGACACTTCTCATAAAAGCGGCTATCACCTACAGCCACAATTTCATCAATCAAAAAGCAGTCAAACTCGATGACCATACTGATGGCAAAGGCCAGTCGGGCACGCATGCCAGCAGAATAGGTTTTAACGGGCTCGTGCAAGTAGCGACCAAGCTCTGAAAACTCCTGCACAAAGGACACCTTGTCTTCGGTACTGGCGCCGTACACACGACATATGAACCGCAGGTTGTCCAGCCCAGTAAGTGCACCCTGAAAGGCACCACCAAAAGCCAGGGGCCAGGACACGCTCATGCCTCTGGTAATGCTGCCAGATGTGGGTCGCTCGGCGCCACTGATGAGCCGAATGAGAGTGGATTTGCCAGAGCCGTTACGCCCAAGAATGCCCACCTTTTCTCCCGGACGGATGCTGAGGTTGACGTTATCCAGCACAGTCACGTTACCGTTACGTGTAGCATATTTTTTGGTGATATGGTCGATAAGAATCATTCAGGCATCACCGTTCGGCTGATCTGCCGCGTTTTGGCCATACCGAGCAGCATTAGTAAGGTGGTAACAAGTGCCATGTAAGCAATGTCGTAATGCGCTCTAAAGGTGGAACCAAAGTAACCCTCGCGCAACAACTCCACGCCGTGCACCATGGGCAGTAGCAAAACCACGTCTTGCGCAGCTGGGGGCAAGGCGTCCACCATGAAGGCTGCACCAGACAAGGGAAACAGAAGATAAGAGGCTGGGTGCCATAACTTGTCGATAACTTCATGCTGCTCGCTCATCGCCCCCATGAATATGGATAAGGAGCAGCCAAACCAAGCGGTCATCAACCAACCTATCAAGACCTTCGCCACATCTTCGGGAGGGCTGATCCAGCCAATGAAGGAGAAAAAAGCACACAACACCACAAATGAAATGGTGGCGCCACCAGCTTCGAGCAAGAGCCTGGAGGCATAGATATCAATGACCTTGACATGCCGGTGGTACATGAGTGAGAGGTTTGGGCCTATGGCTCCAATGCATCGCCCGGTCATGTTGCGCCACAGAAGAACAGTGGAGTAGCCCGTGATGGCGAAGGCCACGATGGGTAGGTTGGAGCCGTGTGATACACCTGAGAGGGTCCAGAGCGCAGTAACTCCCAGAGTGAACATCATTGGCTCAACAAACAACCACAGAAAACCAATATTGTGGCGACCATAGCGCGTCAAAATTTCGCGCATAAATAGAGCAGCAATGACACGGCGCTGAATATGCCAAGACTGTCTTAGAGAAGTTTCTTTGCTCAAGTTTTCTGTCGCTTCAGTCTTGGTGCTCGCGCACGCCGGCCAGCAGCATGCTAAAAATAGCCCAAGCAAGCAAACCTAAAATAAAAGTTGCAAAAACGCTGCGCAATCGCCTAGGCTCTTGTGCGACATCTGGCAAACTGGGTTGGGCTACACGCTCCAAATAAACCTGTTGTCTTTGGGCTTCATTTCGTGCTACTTCTAAACTAGCCAAGGTGCTGGCGAGTTGCTTATTTGTAAATTCTGATTCCAAGGCTAAGCGTTGGAAATCAGCTGACTTGTCAGCTAACGACTTTTGACCCCCGGTGACCTTTGTTTTTTCCTTCTGTATTTCAGCATCAAGCTCTTTTATGCGGCTTCGCAAAAACGGAATTTGGGGGTTCTGCGGAGTGAATTCTTTTAATTGCGAAAGCTGTAAGCCCGAAGTAATTAGTTCATCTTGCAACTTTGCTACTTGTTGTAATTGCGCAGTAGCCTGTCGCTCTGGATCGACTACTCCCTGTTTATTACGAAAAGCAGAAAGAGACAAAGCCGCAGCTTTAGCATAGCCTTCTGCTTGTTCAACTTCCTTCTGTGCAAACGTAATCATGTCTTGCCGGCCACGCTCATTAAGACGGTTGACCAACCTTTCGCTTTGCTCTAAGAGCACGCGATTAGCATTAAAAGCATCGCGGGCTGTGAATGCCTTGACAGACAAGGTGGTAATTGATGAAGTACTGTCGGTTTGCACATTCACCATTTTTTTGTAGTAACGATGAAGTGCTTCAAAACTATTGTCGATATCTAAGCCACTAAATCGACTCAACCTATCAACTTCGTTACTGGCATAGGCCTTATCAAGATCAACTTGATCACGTAATTCAATCAATGCGTCGCGTGAGAGAACGTACTCGCGCACAGTAAAACTGTCGTCTTGTGAACGTGAAAAGCCTGCAGTTCGAAAGAGTGAACCCAGCATAGACGTAGTTTGTCGCTCGGGACTTCTCACAACAAACTGACTTTCTGATGTGTAAACATCCGACGCCACTAAGCTGAAGTAGATAACAGATAAAACAGTAGGCATGGCCACAGTAACGACGAAAAGCCAGTTTGAGCCTTGCAGATATTCTTTTAATTTAAAGTTCATGAAAAAAATTTGGGCTCGACTACTGTTTGACTTTTGTTTCAAGCGATTTCGTCTGCATCTAATTACTTAATATTTGGGATAAATTGGTGTCATCCAACTGTGATGACTCATTCTTTAAACCAAATTGTGCGACCACTAAAAAGTCAAGCCTCAAACCCAATCAATTTACTCATCTTTTTTGCCATATAAACAAATAGGAACTTGAGTTAAGTTCTTAGTTAGTAACAAAAATTCCTCTGTAATTTCTTTATTTGGTGGTAAAGACTTGGACCAAAACTCATCTAAATCGCCTTCAAACACAAGACCCGGGCGTGCGTACACAGAAGAACCCATGGTCTTCAAAGGAATGTTCGACCCAATGGCTAGTAAGCCCACCGTGCTGTTAATGGTGATTACACCTGCAGAGTGCTTAACCAAGGTGGGCGTTTCCCCCTCCACCAAATACACAATGCGTGAATGCACGCCAAAAGATTTTGCGATTTGCAGAATGAATGCCCTGTATCCACCCATACCG
>Ga0187844_10002702_pt1 | contig 12335 bp, 11 predicted proteins | sample SpaLakP09_SKY_50_FD_134517 | JGI IMG/M metagenome (GOLD analysis project Ga0187844, IMG submission 134517) | Oligotrophic lake water microbial communities from Sparkling Lake, Wisconsin, USA - SP09_SKY_50 | ecosystem: Environmental > Aquatic > Freshwater > Lake | place: USA: Sparkling Lake...
AACAAATGCCAAAATTAAAATTGTTGCAACGATCAGCGTCCAGACATAAACACGAGGCACTTGAGCACCCAGCACCATGATTGAACCTGGCTCAAACAAAGGGACTGGCGCTTGCGGTTGAGTGCCCCAAATCAAACCAACCAGATTGCGAATTAAAGTACCCAGACCAATTGTTAGCATGATGATGGTAATCACCGACTGACCGATCATCCGTCGCAGGCAATATCTCTCAATCAGCACCCCAACAAGAAACATGCTCAACACAGCCGCGGGGACAGACCACCATGGCGGAAGTCCAAGCTGAACTTGAAACATGTAAAAGAAATAAGCTCCTGCCATGGTGAGATGGCCGTGCGAGAAATTGAATACACCGGTAGCCTTATAGATCAGAACAAAGCCCAAGCCGCTGAGCGCATAACCGCTGCCCAGCGCTATTCCCGTCAACATTAGTTGTAAGAAAAACTCCATTTAGATCACCCTGAGTTCAAAATAACCTTGGTGATTACACTCCGCGGCAAAGGCAAAATTTGTCTTAGTTCGGTGCAACCCAATTGCCAATTGGTTCATAGACCTTGCGATCGACATTAATGCGATACAGTTTCACTGCATTTGAGCCTTTGTGCCGATCAGGTGAGAATGTCAGTGGCTGAGTTATGCCCTTGGTATCGAAATCACGAATCTGGTTCAGAGCATCTCTTACCTTCTCGCTTGTTGGATTTGGGCCTGCTCGGCGAAGAGCTTCAACCAAGACCATAGCGTTGACATAGCCCTGAACAAAGTTCGAGTACATGATATTGCCAAGTTCAGCCTCTGATACTTTCTCGTACTTCATGACGGCATTGCGCATTGCTACAACGCCAGGTATGGAAGATTCATTCCACTTAGACCAAGGCCCAACACCAATGAACTTCTTCGCTAAGTTGGCGCCATTGGATTGGCCCAGAATCAGATCTGGCTCTCGGTCCATGCCTTGCGTAGTGGCGAAGATGGTAGCGTCAAGACCCACTTTATCGGCGTCGCGAAGAACGGCGGCAATGTGCGCACCGGCCAGCTGAACAATGACGTATTTGACGCCAGCCTGCTTGAGGGCAAGAGCCTGTGTGGTGGCGTCCGTCTCTCTGAGAGACATCACTGCTTTTCCGGCCAGTGGCTTGTTGTACTTTTGCATGCGAATCTCTGCTGCACGCAAGGCTTCTAAACCATACTGGTTATCTGGATAGATCACGCCGATCTTGGGGTCCTTGTCCGTCTGGAATATGTAATCGATAGCGGCAAAGACTGTGTCCTGGTAACTAGCGAAAATATTGAAAAGCCAAGGACTGGTGGGCGCAGTAGCAAGCTCTGGCACGCCAATTCCCATGAGGGCAATTTTCAGTGTATCGCCCATTGGTTTTGCAGCAAACAAACCGTCAGTTGTGACAACCATGGCAGCAAGCGCCTTGTCTTGCTGAGCAAATTTGCGCAGGAATCCGACTTCTTTTTGGACGTTGCGTTCTGCGTTTTCTTGGATCAACTCGATTTTCTTGCCACCCACACCCCCTGCTTCATTGACTTCACGGAGGTAAATGTTGAAACCCGAGGAATAAGTTTTCCCATGGTAGGCTGACGGTCCACTAAGGTCATTGGCAATTGCAAATTTGTGGGTGTCGTCGGCATACGCCAAGCCAGTGAACCCCAACGCAATTGAGGCCAGCCAAGCTGCGCCAATACCTAACACTGAAAGTCGACTCGCTGTCTTGCTATTAGTCATATTTGTCTCCTAGTTAAGTTACCCAACATAAATGGCTGGCCAAAAAATGATTTTTGTTAAAACAGTTTTTTAGCCTTAGAGAAATTTACGATTCGCTTTGTCGTTAGGTATTTCAATTCCTAATTTTTCTAAAAGTGGTCGTGTTTCCGTAATGTATTGTTGGCGCAACTCTTCGTTGCCTGCCAAACGAATTCCCCAGCGAACGTATTTTTCGCTGAAGGTCGACTCACTCGTACCAAACATGTCCAACGCCGCAGGCCACCACTTTTTAATCAATTCATTGGCCTGCATCAAACCTTCAGGCTTGCTGCAAAGTTCTGTCAGATTTTGATAACCAAGGGTGGCGTGGAAAACTTCATCGCGGTGCAGACGTGGTGCTACCGAGCGCAATGGCTCATAGGGCACATCACCCCAGTTCTCGCCGATGTACATGCCCACACGGTCACCGAGTGCATGGAAATAGCAAAGGTCACACCATGTATCGATCGATAGATGGAAAAGATACTGCTCAATTGGGAACTCGACCTTGTCTACCCCTAAGCCTTTGAGAATGTTGGCTGTAATGACACCGTGCTCTACTTCCTGCATCATCAGTTTGGCCAACAAGCGTTTCCTCTCTGGGTCTGGTGCCAAAGTCATGCATCGCTCCCACAACTTATTGAGCAATTCGTCATAGTGGGTATTGGTCGCATTTTCAAGGTGCTTGGACATCACGCGGACAAGCAAGTTGCGCAATTCTGCTGGCAATTCGGGATCGTTTTCTTTATAAACCTTGTCTAATTGACGCTCAATAACGCTTTCTGTCATGTTTTTCTCCTTTAACTCATGATTAATAATATGAAGTTCCAATGAAGTTACTGGCCTGTCCATTGTGGTTTTCTCTTTTCCACAAATGCCAAGGCGCCTTCAGCATGGTCGCTGGTCTTTTTCAGAACACTCTGACCAATTCGCTCAAGGCGACGCCCTGTCTCTAGATCGACATCGGCACAAGTGTTGATCACAACCTTTGCCATGCCTAATGCAAGTGGTGCTTTAGCACATAGTTGGCGTGCCATTTCTAAGGCGGCGTTCATTGCTTCTCCAGCATCCACCAATCTCGTCACCAAACCCAACTCATGGGCGCGTTCAGCATTCATAACGCCTTCGAGCATCACGATTTGCTTAGCCTTAGCAGAGCCCACAGTGCGAACCAACCTAGAGCAACCCCCAGAACCTGGAATAAGACCGACGTTTGATTCCGGTAATCCCATGCGCGCTTTTCGTCCAAGTACACGGAAATCGCAACTGAGCGCTAACTCCAAGCCACCCCCTGCAGCCACGCCCTCAACAGCAGCAATAACCGGAACCTCAACTGATTCGATCAAATCGAAAGCCGCATGAATTTGCCGAGCAATCGCTCTGAAGTTTTTGGTCCCACCTTGGGTCAAGCCTGCCATGCCGCGCACATCTTCTCCTGCCGAAAATGATTTTTCATCGCCTCGAAAAATGACGACACGAGCGTCTGAAGTGGCAATTTCGTTCATGATCTGCGCCAGCTCAGCACGCATCGGACCATGCCAAGCATTCATCACTTCTGGGCGATTAAGTCTTAGAACCCAAATGCCCTTTTCTGGCTCGCTGACCCGAATGAACTCGCCTCTTTCTGTGACCGAATTCATTGTCAATCCTTTAACGTCAAATTGCCTGCAAGCACTTCACGGTCACCCACTTTGGCGGATAACTTTCCTTGCTCATCGCAACTTACATGAAGCTGGTCCCCTGGAAAAACCGGCGTTTTAAGACGAACTGACAATTTACCAATTGCATCTTCGCCATGCTGTGCCACCAAAGCATCAAGCAAGAGTGTGACTGTTAATGGTCCCTGCGCAATCGCGCTTGGAAGGCCGGCTTTCTTGGCGAAATCGTCGTCGTAATGAACTGGGTTGAAATCCTGCACTACGCCTGAGTACTGAACGATCATTCGACGCGTCACGGTGGCGACGGCTAAATCTATTGTTTTCATATAGGTCCTTCAGTCTAGGTTTAAGCAGGCATCCGCTCTATGAAAGTGGTGGTTTGCACCTGAATTTCCTCGCGGTAAGGTGTTGCAAAACGAGTCTCAATGGTTCCGAACTGCATTCCATTTTTTTCTGAATAGTCAGCCAATCGCATTTCTACATGCAAGTGCTCGTCTGGCACAAATGCGCGCTGAAATATGATTTCATGGCCACCCAGCAATGCGCGATCTAGGTTCAGTTCTAGCGCTTTGACGAAATTGCGCTCACCAATAACAGTCGGACCAAAAAATAGATTGAGTCGTGCAGTCTGCGCAGCATTGGGTGTACCTAACAAGGCCTCAAGTTCTGCAATCTTGACAGCGTGCGCGCGCGTCTCTAACGTCGCTAAAATTTTGCCTTTGAGTGAACCGTTCATAGCGCCTCCAAATAATACTGACCAAATAGTATGTGATTAAAGGATGCCAAGTCAACCAGATTTTTAAAATGAAATATCGGGGTTTTCCCGCGTAAAAATACGAGGGGAAAAGGGCTGCTGACTTATCCTGAATGTGCTTTTTTCAGCACACCAGAAAGAGCAATGACACGACCGGCACGGGCAAGTTCACGACCGCTGTGCTCGTCTGAACGGCAATACCACTCCATCATGGTGCCATTATTGATTGCCATAATGATGCCCGACATAGACTTCACATCCACATCACTTCGAAATTCTCCTCTGGTCTTTCCCTGGCGGATGATTTTCTCGATCGCTCTGTAATAACGTTTATAAATCGCCTTCACACGTGATTCGACGTCATCACCAGCACCATTAAATTCCAGCAACATCAAGATAAACAGCAACATTCTTTCAGCATTTTCAAGCCCCATTTGTGACTGGCTGTGTATAAGCGCCACCAGCTTGTCTTCCATCGAGTGCCCTGATTGCGCAACTCGCGCCGCCATTTTGTTGATCATCAGATCTTCGATTTCATCAAAAAGAGCAAACAAAACAGCCGCTTTGTTGGGGAAATAAAAATACACAGCGCCTTTGGTCAGCGAACAGGCAGTTGCAATCTGTTCGACCGTGGTCGATCTGTAGCCCTTGCGAATAAAGAGTTTAAGTGCCGATGTCAAAATGGCATTAATGCTCAGTTCTCTTTGCTCTCGTTTTGTTATGGGTTTAGGCCCAACTTGTTTTGAAGCTTGAATTGTTTTTGAATGTCCCAAGCGACCAACTGCTTTGTGCTCATTAGCGTGGCGTAACTTGGTGACCATTTGAAATCCTCACAGAATTGATACTAAGCAGTATGTTAAAGCCCAGAAGGCTCCGATTAGGCTAAACCATAGTTTAAAAGTGCAAAGCAACCCGAACTTTATGCTTTTTTGTGGCGCCTTGACCTAGACTTGCAACCAAGACCTATGGGCAAAGTTTTTATGGAGATAAAGCATGTCAGGTCAATCAAATAGCGCAAGCAAAGAATTAACTGCATTGAAAACCAATGTTGACGTTGTGGTCGTGGGGGCGGGGTTTGCAGGCCTTTACATGTTGTACCGCCTGCGTGGCATGGGACTGCGCGTTCAAGTGATTGAGGCAGGCAGTGATGTGGGCGGCACTTGGTTTTGGAACCTTTACCCAGGGGCTCGATGCGACGTTGAAAGCATGGAGTACTCCTATTCCTTTTCTGAAGCGTTGCAGCAGGAATGGGATTGGACCGAGCGCTATGCAACGCAGCCAGAAATTCTCAAATATATCAACCACGTCGCAGATCGGTTTGACCTCCGCCGTGATGTTAAGTTCAGCACCCGCGTCAGTGCTGCTGTTTTTGACGCGGCTGCCAGTCGATGGACCGTGACCACCGAACACGGAGATGTTGTAAAAGCACAGTTTTGTGTGCTAGCAACGGGCTGTTTGTCAGCCTCCAAGCCACCAGAAATTAAAGGACGTGATCTTTTCCAAGGTGCCTCCTATCACACAGGTTTATGGCCCCATGAGCCTATTGATTTCAAAGGCAAAACGGTGGGTGTCATTGGCACAGGCTCTTCAGGAATTCAAACGATTCCAGAAGTTGCAAAGCAAGCGGCTCATTTATTTGTCTTTCAACGAACGCCTGCATTCAGTTTGCCTGCCGGCAACAGACCTTTGAACGAGGCTGAAGTTCAAGAGATCAAGCAAAACTATGCTGACCTTAGAAAACGGGCAAGAGTCAGCCCAACGGGTATGGCAAGTGACCCTTTACCCACCCAATCTGCCTTAAGGGTCACACCGCAAGAGCGTGAAATGGCCTACGAATTTCGTTGGCAAGCGGGTGGTACAGCCTTCACGCGGACTTACAAAGATATTATGCTTGTGGCTGAGTCGAATGACACAGCGGCAGACTTTGCACGTCGCAAAATTCAATTGCGGGTGTCTGATCCTAAGGTCGCTGAGAAACTGACACCCAGAGACATTCACATTGGCACCAAGCGATTGTGCTTGGATACGGAATATTTTGAAACTTTCAACAGAGGCAATGTGTCACTGGTGGACATTCGAAGCACGCCCATTGAAGAGATTACAGAAACAGGCGTGAAGACCTGTGATGCTGAATACAAGCTTGATGCGCTCATTTATGCAACCGGATTCGATGCCATCACTGGGGCCATCTTGAACATTGATATACGAACCTCCAGCGGTCTGACCTTGGCTGAGAAGTGGCGTGCTGGCCCTCTAACTTATTTGGGCCTCATGACAGCCGAGTTTCCAAACTTATTCATGATGACAGGACCTGGCAGTCCTTCTGTATTGAGCAACGTGATTGTGTCCATTGAGCAACATGTGGAGTGGATTAGTGATTGCATTCAGCATTTAACTGCAAACGCATTCCCACAGATTGAAGCGACACAGACCGCAGAAAATAACTGGGTCGCTCATGTCAACCAACTGGCCAATACCACGTTGTTCCCGAATGCCAATTCATGGTATTTGGGTGCCAATGTGCCAGGTAAACCCCGTGTTTTCATGCCATATGTGGGGGGTGTTGGACGCTACAGGGAGGAGTGCACGGCCGTTGCAAACAATGGTTACGCGGGCTTTGACATCAAAAAGTTATCCAGTGCAAAGATAAGGTAACTTTTTAGTGACAATGACTTTAAAAATAATAATTTAAAAAGCCATTGACTTTAAAAATCACTGGTTTTTGAAATTGGTGGGCCCACCTGGACTCGAACCAGGGACCAAAGGATTATGAGCAGCTTCAAGAAATAAAACCCAAATTAAATCAATAGGTTACAAGCGATCCACAGTGGTGTGGAAGCAAATGTGGAAGCCTTCATGTCAGAAGTAAAAAGACTCAACACAAAAATACACAGCCCAGCCAGGACTTCTAACCTGCAAACTCTTTTCTCAGTTTGTATCCATGCTCATTTAACTGCGGTGCTTCTGCAAAGACCTCCGAATCCCATGGCGCCTTCCCTTGCGATCATGGAATAACATCCACTATCAATTTCAGCCACACGCCCCCATAGATTTCTAGCTAATCCGGCGTAATACTTCAGCTCTGAAATTGCAGCCCCAATCTCTCCTCTCGCCTCTTTGATTAATTTGCCATTTAATTGAACCAATACAGGTTCAATTTCCCGCGAGCGGGCTTGTAATAGTTCTGCAAATTCGTAGAGAATTTCTGCACGCAATCTTGGTTGATGCGGCCAAGTACCACAGTCAAATGCGTGTCGAGCAGCACTGACCCCTGTTTCAAATTCGGCGGTCGTTGCACAACTGTATTCTGCGACAGGCTGCCAAGTAGCCGGGTCATGTGAGATGCCAATATTGCCACTTCCGTTTTGCCATTGATGACTGAAGTAATTTTTTGCGCGGTGATTCATTGAAATTATTAAACAAAAATTGCGCCGCCTTCAACGCAAAGAGTTTGACCCGTCATAAAGGATGCATCGTCACTTGCCAGAAAACTGACTGTGCCAACCAAATCGGAAGGTGTTGCGTCTCGCTGAATAGCTCGAGATTTTCTTGATAACTCTTTAAACTGTTCTACGTGCGAAGAATTTTTAAGAATTTGATCAGACAAGGTAAGTCCTGGCGCAAGTGCATTAGATGTAATGTTCCATGCGCCTAATTCCTTTGCCAATACTCGCGTTAATGTAATCACCGCACCTTTGCTGGTCACGTAATGCGCCATATTTGCAACGCCCTTGAGTGCAGACGTGGATGCAACATTGATGATGCGTCCCCATTGCTTTTGCTTCATATGCGCTGAAAAATGTTTAGCACATAAAAATGGACCAAGCGTATTAACCGTCATGACTTTCATCCACTCATTGGAATCAATTTCGTCAAATGGCTTATTGACCAAGGTTGAAAACAACGCTGCGTTGTTGATCAATATATCTACGCCCCCGTAAACATGACTGACTTCGGCAACTGCAGCAATGACAGAATCTTCTTGTGACACATCCAATTGAACGCCTGTAGCACTGAAGCTGGATGTTTGTAATGTTTTGGCAGCATCTGCAGCGCCCCGAATGTCACCAATCACGATGTTGGCGCCATCTTGTGCAAGCCGTTTAGCAAAAGCGAATCCTAGACCCGTTGCACCGCCAGTCACGAGTGCTGTTTTTCCCTTTAATTTCATAAAGTGCGATCAAATAGTGTGCGCAAGACCTACAGCAGTTACCCTGAAGTCTGGGCTTTTGTTGTTGGGATCAATCTGAATTCAGTAGCGAATCCATCATTTAACTGGCACTGGGTACAGAGAAGGCACTCGATAAACACCGAAAACCTCCATCTGAACTAAATCATGCGGTGGAATAACTTCAATATCAAACACGGGGCGTTGAGGATCGCTGATCCTAAACTCTCTGATGCGAGGTGATGACGGTATGTCGTCGGCATAAACTTTTGTTCGATCCCGCTGATCCCAAGTTTCAATTTTCAAACCTGGGTAGCAAAGAGAAAAGGCCACCAGCACGTTCCCAGTCTTGGGCAACACATGAGCGTCCCCCATTGCAAATGAATTACAAGATACGTCTCCAGTCATTGGCGTTGCAAATGTAACTTTTGCCGTCATTGCCTTGTCGTCAATGTCATAAACGATTGCGTTGCTAAATGACTCGCTAGCAGGTTTAGAGGTCTCTCCCGTAAATGGAATGGCTTGATGAACATTGTTGTTAAAAAGAACAACGTTGCCATCTGGCGTTACACGAGGATTATGTTGATGACTTGGGTATTGAAAATTCGAACCAACGGGTTTAAGAATTTTTTTCTGCAATTCTGCTGACCATCCCACGTTGCGCGAAAGAATCCATTTGATCTCTTTGGTTTTACGATCAATTTTGATGACTGCATCTAAATTTCTAAATGAAGCGATCACTGAATCATCCCGCTTGTCATAGTGCACACCATTTCCGTGTGACCAATCAAGCGCTTTGGGAAATCCGCGTATCGGCCAATAAGACCAAAATGTATCGAAACCAATCTTGAACGGATCCAAGTAATCAAACGTATTCCAGCGCCAAACCACTTCCCCCTTGGGCGTAAATTCAATGATTTGGTCACCCATCACAATTTGAGTTGCGCGTGGCGCATTTTTATCATGCTCGCTGGTGTAATAATTTTCAATTGTTTTAGGAAAAGCCTCCATGGATAAGAAGTTTCCATTGGGTAATTCTTCTGGCTGGTGGTGCAATGTCACTGCATCAACTGGAATAGAGCCTGGTGGCATTGGGCGGGGTCCTTTGGCTGCACCCCATCTACGCACCTCATTGCCTAAAACGTCAATTTCGACAGGACTGAATTGCGCCGTATGGAAAAAGATATTGCCATTTGCAAGTGAAGCCACACCTGAGATACGGCTGTCAGAGTTGTAATACCAGACTACTTCACCAGTCTCATTCAATCCGACAATTGCAGACCATCCCGTTGTAAAAGAGCGCTGCTTTGCTGTCATAAGCTCAGAGCGCCCTAAAGCGCGTCTCCGAACGGTCATTAAGGTGATGCCAGGCTCTTGAAGTCCTGGCTCAACTTTGTGTACTTTGAGCTGTGGAAAATCTAAAAGATTGTTAGGTAATTCTGGGGTCTTATAAGCAAGATTTTGAGAATGCGACAAAGATTTTTGAGCAGCATCTTTCACCGTGACTCGAAAGGTATGAGATCTGTTGGCACGCATTCCAACAATTGGTAACTTAAGCGCTTTACCACTCGCCATAGGAAAATCAATTTTCCAACTTTTGACGCCATCATTGACTTCAACCATAGTGCTAACTGGAACATCCGTTTCAAATGACAGAACTGCAGCCAGCGGTACACGATCATTTGGATTTTTTGAAATTTCAGGCGCCTTCACAAATTGAACTGCACTGACTTGACCGATAGACAAAAGCAAGCCGACACCTAGCAACCAATACTTATAAACAGATAGATTCAATACAGTCATACACAAACTCCAAATTAAAAATAATCTTATTTAAATTGATCCATTATTTTTAGATCGCTTTTGAATCAACAAACTCAAAGCAAAAACCGAAATACTTGCAATCAATGCAGGCAACATGGCGGTCGTAAAGATTTCGCTATTTGTCCACCCAGCTGCCAAAACAGCACCGCCAATTAGCGGGCTTGAGATGGAGCCTACTCGGCCGACACCCAACCCCCATCCAACACCCGTTGCACGAATTTCACTGGGATAAAAACCTGCAGCCAGTGCGCCCATACAAAAAGATGCACCCACCACAGAAAATCCAGTTGCAAATGTCAATATTTGAGTGACCGTGGTGTTTTGGATATCCAGTGAAAGCATTCCAAGACACAATGCAGCCAACAAGTACGCAATACTCAAGAGTTTTTCCAACTTGAAATTACTTGCCAGTCCAGCCACAACAATACCGCCCGTCAAAGCACCAAAGTCCCACAAAGAGAAAATTTGCAATGCAGTTTCGATGTCATATCCATTTCTGGTCAACAAAGTTGGGTACCAACTTTGAATGAAAAAAACCATTGCTTGTGTACAAATAAATAATGTCCAAAAAAGCAGAGTTGCGATTCCTAAATTTTTACCAAACAATGCACCGACACCAGGACGCAAACCCAAGCCTGAATCAACAAACGACAAGCGCTCGGTCTGATCTTTTGGAAAGTCCGGCCGTAAGCGCAGGATGGTTGCAGATGCTTGTGGATCTCTTCTGCCGTTTGCAATTAAGAATGCTGGCGATTCTGGTAAAGCCTTAAAAACAAATAATGCAACCACCAGTGGCAATATGCCTCCGACCATAAAGACCGATTGCCAACCATAAAGAGGGACAATGACAGAGGCCAGCAAACTTCCTAGACCTCCACCTACTGCTGCACCACTGTAGACAAGCACAATCATCAATGGTCGTCTTTTTGCTGGCATTAATTCACTTACCAACGCAATGATGTTTGGTATGGCACCACCCATGCCGATTCCAACTAGAAATCGCCAGAAAACAAGCTCATTCACATTGTTAGCAAACACTGTTCCAAGGCATGCCATTGCACCAAAACCGAACATTCCAGTTAAGGTGGCTCTTCGCCCCCAACGATCACCACATAGACCGGCTAAGAGTGAGCCGACACCAACGCCCATGAGTGATGCTGAAAGAGCCCATCTAAATGAGGATGGCTCTATTGCCCAGGCTTCAGCTATGGCAGGTACAGCAAGCCCCATTGCAGAAAGATCGTAACCATCAAGCATCATCATGATTGCACCGAATCCAACCACTTGAAAATGATAGTTACCTAATTTCGCCTCGTCGATGACCTTAGAAACACTGATCTCTGAGCTCATTCTCTTCCTTAGCTTTTAGCTCATTAAGATCAGAATGTGTGTACAAGTCCTAAAGCACGAGCGCTAGGGTCCGAGCCGTTGATGGTTGGGCGAATGCGACTCGAGTAAGCCGCTGGAATAAGACTGACCCTGGAAGCTGCATTGTTATCAACCCACGCATAATTTGCGTACACATAGGTGCGCTTTGACAGATTGTGTCTAAGGTATGCAGCCACTGTTTTGGACGATGGCGTAGGCAAGCCAGTGCGCACCAAGTCGCCATCTGTTTGACCCACTTGCAAGCCCAATGTATCTGCAGATGTGAGCTTGATCGCAACGCCCAGCCAGGAAGACTTTGTGTTGTTACTGATCACGGCTGCTTCACGACTTGCTGATGGTGATACTTGATGAATTCGGTACATGCCCGCATTGACCGCGAATTGACCGAAGTCATACTTGACACCAATGCCTGATTCAGAGGCGTTGTCTAGTGTTGTGTTTGTGCCAGTTGCGATTCGTTGGCGGTCAGTTTGGTAAGCGCCATTGATGGTCAGACCCGCGTTGTTGTATTGAAGTCCAACACCCTTGAAGCGCCCCTCATCCATAGGCGCAGCATTATTCTCCAAGCCGATACCATAAGCGGCACGGACAATGAAGCCATTCATCGATGGCGATGTGTAGAAAATACCGTTGCTGGTTCTACCGATCAAGTTTTGGCTAATGCTGCCAGAATTTCCGTAGTAGCCTGCTGCCGCAAAATCTGTCTGAACCAGCATCGGTGTTAATGGCGTCACCGTACGACCAAGAGCAATTTGACCCCATTGTTTGCTGTTC
>Ga0187844_10002703_pt1 | contig 12329 bp, 8 predicted proteins | sample SpaLakP09_SKY_50_FD_134517 | JGI IMG/M metagenome (GOLD analysis project Ga0187844, IMG submission 134517) | Oligotrophic lake water microbial communities from Sparkling Lake, Wisconsin, USA - SP09_SKY_50 | ecosystem: Environmental > Aquatic > Freshwater > Lake | place: USA: Sparkling Lake...
GCTATGCCCCGACTGCACCGCCCGGCGACGTGTGCAGGCCATCCTTAACGCCGCTGTCACGTGGGCGGCTCACGATCCCGGAACACTCGCGCCGCGCTCGCCGGCCGCCTGATCGGAGCCCTGACGTGACCCTCAAACCCCTGACGCCCGACCACCAAGCCCAGCTCGAAGCCGAGTTCCAGGACAGCCTGGACGAAGAGCTGGAGATGGAACTCGACGACGCGCGCCTCGACGACCTGGTCGCCGGGTCGACGACGGAGGCCGCGTTCGATATCGACCGTCATTTCTATTTCCGCGAACTGCTGCGGCTGCAGACCGAGCTGGTCAAGCTGCAGGACTGGGTCGTCAAGAACCGGCTCAAGGTCGTGGTGTTGTTCGAGGGTCGCGACTCGGCGGGCAAGGGCGGCGCCATCAAGCGCATCACGCAGCGGCTCAATCCGCGCGTCTGCCGCGTCGCCGCGCTGCCGGCGCCGAACGATCGCGAACGCACGCAGTGGTACTTCCAGCGTTACGTCAGCCATCTGCCGGCCGGCGGCGAAATGGTCCTGTTCGATCGCAGCTGGTACAACCGCGCAGGCGTCGAGCGCGTGATGGGTTTCTGCAACGACGACGAGTACGAGGAGTTTTTCCGCACCGTGCCGGAGTTCGAACGCATGCTGGTGCGTTCAGGGATCATCCTCGTGAAGTACTGGTTCTCGATCACCGACGACGAGCAGCACCGCCGGTTCCTCGCGCGCATCCACGATCCGCTGAAGCAGTGGAAGCTCAGCCCGATGGATCTCGAATCGCGCCGCCGGTGGGAGGCCTACACCAAGGCCAAGGAAGTGATGCTCGAGCGCACGCACATCCCCGAGGCGCCGTGGTGGATCGTCGAAGCGGTGGACAAGAAGAAGGCGCGCCTGAACTGCATCCGTCACCTGCTCGCGCAGATCCCGTACGCCGAGGTCGAGCATCCGCCGGTTGCCCTGCCGGAGCGGGAACACAACCCGGACTACCTGCGCAATCCGGTTCCGGCTTCGATGTTCGTGCCGACGGCGTACTGACCCGGAGATATTCTCCCTCTCCCCATGCGGCTTCATCGCATGGGGAGAGGGCCGGGGTGAGGGGCCTGCCGCTTCGAGATTGATATGCGGCGCGGGCATGTAGCGCAGCGCTGCTTCTCACGTCTTGCCCCCCACCCCAGCCCCCTCCCCCCCGGCGCGGGGGGGGGGGGGTATTTTTTGAAGGCTTCGAGCGCCGCGGGACGCACATCGCGATACGACACGAATCTGTCACGCGCACCCCTAGCGTCGCCGCATCAACCCAGGGCCCACCCAATGAGCGCAACGACAGCAGCCATCGACTCCAACGGAGCCATGCAGAAGCCGAAACTCGACCAGGGGCTCGGCAACGCCGGCCGGATCGGATTCGCAGCGGCGATCATCACGGCGGTGGTCTACGTCGGTTACAGCATCTTCGTGGACGCCAGCGCGGCCGGCATCCACGCCACCACCTACCTGCCGTTCATCCTGCTCTTCATCGCGCTGCTCGTGGCGCTGGGCTTCGAGTTCGTCAACGGCTTCCATGACACCGCCAACGCGGTGGCCACCGTCATCTACACCAACTCGATGCCGGCCAATGTCGCCGTCGTCTGGTCGGGCTTCTTCAATTTCCTCGGCGTGCTGCTCTCCAGTGGTGCGGTCGCCTTCGGCATCGTCTCGCTGCTGCCGGTCGAGCTGATCCTGCAGGTCGGCTCCAACGCCGGCTTCGCGATGGTGTTCGCGCTGCTCATCGCGGCCATCGTCTGGAATCTCGCGACCTGGTATCTCGGCATCCCGTCGTCGAGTTCGCACACGCTGATCGGATCGATCATCGGCGTGGGCATCGCCAACGCGCTGATGCACGGCCGCAGCGGCACCGCCGGCGTGGACTGGACCAAGGCCGCCGACATCGGCAAGGCGCTGCTGCTGTCGCCGTTGCTGGGGTTCACTGTCGCTGCGCTGCTGTTCCTGACCTTGAAGGTGCTGGTGCGCAACAGGGCCCTGTACGAGGAGCCGAAGAATGGATTGCCGCCGCCGTGGTGGATCCGTGGCCTGCTGGTGTTCACCTGCACCGGTGTGAGCTTCGCGCACGGCTCCAACGACGGGCAGAAGGGCATGGGCCTGATCATGCTGATCCTGATCGGCACGGTGCCCACGGCGTATGCGCTGAACCGTGCGGTGCCGCCGCAGTACGTGGCGGACTTCCACAGCCATTCGGCGTTGGTCGTGCAGACCCTGGGCGCGCATGGCGGCGAAGCACTGCCCGAAGGCGACCCGCGCACGACGATCACGCGCTATATCGCCGACAAGCAGTTGGCGCCGCAGACGGTGCCGGCGCTCTCGGCGCTGGTCGTGGACATCGACCAGCAGGTGAGTGAGTACGGCACCCTGGCCAAGGTGCCGGCCGACGCCACGCGCAACATGCGCAACGACATGTACCTCGCCGCCGAGGCGGTGAAGCGCTTGGGCAAGGAGTCGACGCTCGCGTTGTCGGAAGCGGACGCCAAGACGCTGACCGAGTACAAGGGATCGCTCGACAAGGCCACGCGCTTCATTCCCACGTGGGTGAAGGTCGCCGTCGCGTTCGCGCTCGGCCTGGGCACGATGGTGGGATGGAAGCGCATCGTCATCACGGTGGGCGAGAAGATCGGCAAGTCGCACCTGACCTATGCGCAGGGCGCTTCGGCGGAACTCGTCGCGATGTGCACGATCGGCGCGGCCGATGTGTTCGGGCTGCCGGTGTCGACGACGCATGTGTTGTCGTCCGGTGTCGCCGGCACGATGGTGGCGAACAAGTCGGGCCTGCAGATGTCGACCGTGCGGAATCTGCTGATGGCCTGGGTGCTGACCTTGCCGGTGTCGATTGCGCTCGCCGGTTCGCTGTACTGGCTGCTGTCGCACGTGTTCTGAAATCACGCAGACGCGCAGCACGCGGCCATCGGGGCCGGGCATTCCACGATGCCCGGCCCCGAATTGTTTGTGCGACGTGGAGTTTCGATAAGCAGAGCGCCTACTCATCGGAGTAGGGTGCATTTACTGAGTGGAGCGCCCGCTCAAAGCACTTGCTTGAATCACCTGCTTTGACGTGCCTATGATCGGGCCATGCTCGAACCCGACCTCACCCGCGAGCGACTGCTCTGCGCCGCGATGGACATCTTCGCGACGCACGGATACCAGGGCGCCTCCACTCGCGAGATCTGCCAGTCGGCGAATGTGGGCAACGCGTCGATCCACTATCACTTCGGCGACAAGCAGACGATCTACCGCGAGCTGTTCACGCGCCTGCTCGACGATTTCGAGCAGCGCATGCGCGCCGCCAATATCGGCTCACTGAGCGGACGCGACGCGCTGTTCGCATATTTCATGACGCTGATGCGTCCGCTGGCGGAGGACGCGCGGGTGGCCAATCAGGTCTATCTGCATCTGCGCGAGGAGTTCCAGCCCAGCGGCATCGTCGATGACCTGCAGCCGCGCAGCCTGGTGCTGCAGTTCGAGCTGCTCGGCGAGTTGCTGCAGCGCGAACTCGGCGTGCGCAAGCTCGACGCATCGCTGCACCGGCTCGTGCTGGCCATCCACGGGCTGGCGCTGATCTACATCGTGAAGGGCCGCAGCATCGCGCAGGCCCTGCCGGGGCAGATGGATGGCCCGAACTGGCTCGAGCGCCTGGCCACGCACCTGTCGTACACCGGCTGGGGCATGGTCGAGCACGAGCGTCGTCGCCGTGCCGCCACGTCGAGAAAGAAACGATTGCAGCTTGCGTGATCACCCGCCGGCGCCTTGCGCCGGGTCGTGATCGATGCAGGCGAACGTCACCGCGACCCGCCGTGTGCAGGCTGCGGCGAACCATCAGGAAATGTTGCCGTGACGATGAAAAGCGCTGGACTTCCTTCCCGTGGTCTCCGTGTATCGGTGCTGATCGTGGCCTTCGTGCTGTCGGCCTGCGGCAAGAAGGAAGCCGAAGAGGCGCCTGCCGCGCCTGCGAAGGTCTCCGTCGTGACCGTCGGCACGCAAGCCGTGGCGGTGACGGCGGAACTGCCGGGTCGCGTGACCGCGATGCGCACGGCCGAGGTGCGGCCGCAGGTCAACGGCATCGTGCAGAAGCGCATGTTCACCGAAGGCGGCGAGGTCAAGGCGGGCCAGCAGCTCTACCAGATCGATCCCGCGCCTTACGAGGCGCAACTGCAGGCGGCGGTCGACATCGCCGCGGGACGCCAGCGGCATGCCGAGCGCATCGAGCGCCTCTACCAGCAGGAAGTGATCAGCGGCTCGGCCTACGACGAAGGCCGTCTGGGTCACATCCAGGCGCAGGAGACGCTCAAGCTCGCGCGCATCAACCTGGTCTACACCAAGGTCCTGTCGCCGATCTCGGGCCGTATCGGCCGCTCGACCATCAGCGAAGGTGCGCTCGTGACGGCCGGACAACCGGGCCCGCTGGCCGTGGTGCAGCAGATCGATCCGATCTATGTCGATGTCACGCAGCCCAGCCGCATGCTGCTGCGCCTCAAGCGCGAATTGTCCGATGGCCATCTCAAGCAGGGAGAGGACGGGGGTGCGCGGGTGAAGCTGGCGCTCGAAGACGGCAACGAATATCCCCACGCCGGCACGATGCAGTTCTCGGAACTCACGGTGGACGAAGGCACCGGCTCGGTCACCTTGCGCGCCGTGTTCCCGAACCCGGACGGCGTGCTGCTGCCGGGGATGTTCGTGCACGGCATCATCGAAGAAGGCGTGCGGCCCGACGCCATCCTCGTGCCGCAGCTCGGCATCACGCACGACCGGAAAGGTGAGCCCACCGCGCTGGTCGTCAGCGCCGAGGGCAAGGTCGAGATGCGGCAGCTCGTCACCGATCGGGCGGTCGGCGATCAGTGGCTGGTGTCGAAGGGCCTGGCGGCGGGCGACCGCGTGATCGTCGAAGGCCTGCAGTACGTGAAGCCCGGCGATTCGGTCGAAGTCTCCGAGTACAAGCCGGGCACGGCGGCACCAGCGCCTGGCGCGACGACGGGAGAAGCGGCTGCGGCACCGTCGCAGCGCCGCGACGATCCTCGATCCTGATCGGCGCGCGACGTGGTCAATTTCTTCATCGATCGACCGATCTTCGCCTGGGTGCTGGCGATCGTCGTGATGCTGTCCGGCGGGCTGGCCGTGCTGACCCTGCCGGTTTCGCAGTACCCCAGCATTGCGCCGCCAGCCATCTCCATCGAGGTGGCCTATCCCGGTGCCTCGGCCGAGACGGTGCAGAACACCGTCACGCAGGTCATCGAGCAGCAGATGAGCGGCATCGACCGTCTCATGTATTTCCGTTCCGAGAGCAACAAGGACGGAAGCATGCTGATCACGCTGTACTTCGAGCAGGGCACGGACTCCGACATCGCGCAGGTGCAGGTGCAGAACAAGCTGCAGCTCGCCACGCCGCTGCTGCCCATCGAAGTGCAGGCGCAGGGCCTGCGCGTAGCCAAGGCCACCGTGAACTTCCTTCTCGTGATCGGCTTCGTGTCGCGCGACGGCGGCATGAGCGGCACCGACATCGCGGACTACGTGGCGTCGAACGTGAAGGATCCGATCAGCCGCACGCCGGGTGTCGGCGACGTGCAGCTGTTCGGCTCGCAGTACGCGATGCGCATCTGGCTGGATCCGGCCAAGCTCACCAATTTCGGTCTGACGCCGTCCGACGTGTCGCGAGCGCTGCAGGCGCAGAACGTGCAGATCGCGTCGGGCGAGCTCGGCGGCCTGCCGTCGGTGGCGGGCCAGAGACTCAACGCCACGATCGTCGGCCCGCAACGCCTGCAGAGCGTCGAGGAATTCGAACGCGTGCTGCTCAAGGTCAACGGCGACGGCTCGCAGGTGCGCCTGAGCGACGTGGCCACGGTGGCGCTGGGCGGCGAGACCTACGCCGTCAACACCGAATACAACGGCCAGCAGGCGACGGGCCTCGCGATCAAGCTCGCCACCGGCGCCAACGCGCTGGATACCGCAGCCGCGATCCACGCGACGATGGACCAGCTCACGCCGTTCTTCCCGCCGGGCCTGGAAGTGGTGTCGCCGTACGACACCACGCCGTTCGTGCGCGTGTCGATCCGCGAGGTGATCAAGACGCTGTTCGAAGCCACTGTGCTGGTGTTCCTGGTCATCTACCTCTTCCTGCAGAACTTCCGCGCCACGCTGATCCCGACCATCGCCGTGCCCGTGGTCCTGCTGGGAACCTTCGGCATCCTCGCGGCGGCGGGTTACTCGATCAACACGCTGACGATGTTCGGCATGGTGCTGTCCATCGGCATGCTGGTGGATGACGCCATCGTCGTCGTGGAGAACGTCGAGCGCGTGATGGCCGAAGAGGGCCTGAGCCCGCGCGAGGCCACGCGCAAGTCGATGAAGCAGATCACCGGCGCGCTGGTGGGCATCGCGCTGGTGCTCGGCGCGGTATTCCTGCCGATGGCCTTCTTCGGCGGATCGACGGGCGTGATCTATCGGCAGTTCTCGATCACCGTGGTGTCGGCCATCTCGCTGTCGGTGCTGGTGGCGATGCTGTTCACGCCCTCGCTGTGCGCCACCATGCTCAAGCCGATCACGCCGGGCGAGCAGCACAAGCCCAGGCGGGGCCCGCTGGCCTGGTTCAACCGCGGCTTCGAGCGCATGAATCGCGGCTACGAGAAAAGCGTGGTTCACGTGACGCGACGTCGCGGCCGTTACTTCTGCGTCTACGCGCTGATCGTGCTGGCGATGGCAGGGCTGTTCACGCTGGTGCCGAGCGCGTTCCTTCCCGATGAGGACCAGGGCATCCTGTTCGTGCAGGTGGATCAGCCGCCGGGAACGGCCAGCGAAGTCACGCAGCAGACCTTGAACGAGGTGCGCGATTACTTCCTGCGCGAAGAAAAGGACGCCGTCACCGGCGTGTTCACCGTCAACGGCTTCAGCTTCGGCGGACGTGGCCAGAACTCGGGCCTGGTGTTCGTCAAGCTCAAGGACTGGGAAGAACGCGAAGCCGACGGGCAGAGCGTGTTCGCCATCACCGAGCGCGCGCAGGAGCACTTCAAGAAAATCATCACCGGCAAGGTGGCGGCGTTCGCACCGCCCGCCGTGCTGGAACTGGGCAACGCGATGGGCTTCGACTTCGAGCTGCTGGATCGCGCGAACCTGGGCCACGAAAAGCTGATGGAGGCGCGCGAGCAGTTGCTCGAGATCGCGGGCAAGGATCCAGCCATCGGTGCGCTACGTGGCAACGGTCTGCCCGACGAGCCGCAGTACCAGCTCGAGATCGACTGGGAGAAGGCGAGTGCGCTGGGACTGTCGATCGCGGATGTCAGCCAGACGCTCGGTGCCGGCTGGGGCTCGTCGTACGTCAACCAGTTCATCGATCGCGGTCGCGTCAAGAAGGTCTTCATCCAGGGCGCGGCCGAGTCGCGCATGCTGCCGCAGGATCTCGACCGCTGGCACGTGCGCAACGCGGCCGGCCAGATGGTGCCGTTCTCGGCGTTCTCCACGGCGAAGTGGGGCAATGGGTCGCCCAAGCTCGAGCGCTACAACGGCATGTCGGCACTGCAGTTCCTCGGCGAGCCCGCCAAGGGGCATAGCACCGGCGAAGCGATGGCCGCGATGGAAGCCGCCGTCGCCAAGCTGCCGAGCAAGGGTTTCGGTTTCGAGTGGACGGGCCTGTCGTACGAAGAGCGGCGCTCGGGCTCGCAGGCGCCGGCGCTCTACGCCATCTCGCTGATCATCGTGTTTTTGTGCCTGGCCGCGCTGTACGAGAGCTGGGCCATCCCGGTATCGGTGATGCTCGTCGTGCCGCTGGGCATCATCGGCACCGTCACGGCCACCTTGTTCCGCGACCTGGCCAACGATGTGTTCTTCCAGGTGGGCATGCTGGCCACCGTGGGCCTGTCGGCCAAGAGCGCGATCCTGATCGTCGAGTTCGCCAAGGAGAACCACGACCAGGGCATGGATCTGTTCGAAGCCACGGTCCACGCCGCTCGCCAGCGCCTGCGCCCGATCCTGATGACGTCGATGGCCTTCATCCTGGGCATGATGCCGCTGGCGATCGCGACGGGTGCCGGCGCGGGTGGACGCATCGCGATCGGCACCGGCGTGATCGGTGGCATGGTCAGCGCCACGATCCTGGCGGTGTTCTTCGTCCCGGTGTTCTTCGTGGCGATCCGCAGCGTGTTCAAGGGCAGCTCGCGGGTGGCGCCAGTGCCCGCCGATGACGAAGGGCAGGGGAAAGCGTTTCGACGCGAGACAACGTAGCCCGGTATGCGAGGGCAACCCCGCTCTTTCGCTTCGCGAAATTCAACGCCCGGGCTACGCTTTATCCCGCTTCAGGTTCGCGACGAAGCGATGCAGCTGCTGGGTGGTCTTCTTGTAGTACTTCGCGTCCAGATACGGCGAGAGCACGAATGAAATCTGCTCCAGCCCGCGTCCGATGTCGGACTCGCCGATCAGTTGCCCGGGCATGTTGAGTTCGGAATAACGCGGCCAGCTCACCCACAGCACCCACATCGTCTCCGCCAGGTGCCCGCACTCGCGCGGCGTGGGCCGGCACTGACCTGGCGCGGTCTTCACCGCTTCCTGGATGATCAGCCGCATGTATCCCTTGGAGCGCTTGCTGAACTCCTGGTACTTCTTCGCGAGTCCATCGTCGCGGCTGACGAAATCCACCGCGTTGGAGAAGAAGAAGCGGTAGCGCCACAGCACTTTCGTGCCGCCGGTGTAGCAGGACACCAGCCGCTCGACCGGAACAGGATCGCCCGGTGCGGTGCGCAGTACATCGTCCAGATCGCGCGTCAGCTCGTCGAAAAGCTCGCGAAGAATCTCTTCGCGATTGCGGAAGTGGTAGTACAGGTTGCCCGGGCTGATGCCCAGGTGATCCGCGATCTGCGAGGTTCCAATCGCGCCACCCTGCTCGTTCATCAGCTTGATGGTGGCGTCGAGAATGCGCTGCCTGTTGCCGACCTTGGGGGTGTCCCTTTTTTTGGGTGCAGGCGCCATGAAAGAGTCTGTGCGGAAAGCGATCGGTACCGGCTCCGAGGCTGGGAAGACTGCCCATGGCCGGCAGGTTTGCAGGGCGGGAAGTCTGGCAGAAACGGGTGACCGCATGTCCGTCGTCGCAGGCGCGAATCCCGGCCTGCTACGTGGACGGTTCGGGAGCGATCGGTCCAGGGGTGCAAGCGCCGTCGTCCGCTGCTCGTGAATATCTCGAGCCTGGCCCCTTTTCGATCCAGGCGAGACGCGGTTCAACTTGTTTTCGGCCTGTGCGAAAGGTGGCCAGGATCTCGAGTCGCCGGACGCTCGAGCGAGCTCGATCTAGCGGCGGACTTGCGTCGACGGCACGCCGGGAGGGACCGAAACGTCCGCCTGGAGCGTAGGCGCAAATGCGCTGATCATGGCCTGCCGCAGTTTCTCGACCGGAATGGCGAGGCTCGGATACACCGGCGTTCCGCCCTGGCCCAGCAAGGTCACCACCATGCCGATCAATCGATGGCTGGCATCAAATACCGCGCCACCCGATTCACCCACCTGGATGCTCCGGTCCAGCAGCATGAGGCCCTCGATGTAGAGCGACCCTGGCTCGAGCCCTGACACCACGCGGGTGCGCTCGGCGGACTGCGATCGAGGCGGATAGATGCAGACTTGCACATCGCCGGTCGGGGGGCTTCCAGGAGCCAGCTCCACGGCGCTCACCTTGTGAGGAAGAAAGCCGCTCCAGATCTTCATCGTCTCGAGGTCTTTCGGAACCAGCAGCGCGACGTTGCTCTGCCGGTCCACGTACAGAACGCGCAGTTCCACGAGGGTGACGACGAAGATCCGATCGGCGTCGGCGACGACATTGGCAGGCGTCGCGTACACCCACCGCTTCTTGTCGAGCAGCACCGCCGCGCCGAAGCCTTCGGACGCAACGCCCGCCTTGTCCATCAGCCGCAACGGAAACACGCTCTCGCGGCATTCGGCGCCGAGCGCCAGCACGGACCAGGAGGAGGCGGCCAGCAACAACACCAGAGCCTGCAGGAATTTCATTGCGTAGAGCGTGAACGTCGTTGTTCCGATGGACGCCAGCTTAGAGCAGCGGCGGTTTGGACGAACCGACGCCAGCCGAGCGGACCGGATGTGCAGCCGGGCGGATCGGCGTCCGTCAGCGGGTAGATGGCGGAGCGTCGATTCTTGCGAAGTGCACGATCGACCGTTGGGCATTTGCCCATCCATGACTTGCCGACTCGAACTCGTCTCCATGAACATTGATTCGACCGTCGTGCAGTCGTCGGCCGGCTATCGCTTGCGACGGTCGTCGGCTTCGGAAGCAACGCCGATAAATCAGATCGCCTGCGGCCATCCAAAGGGCCGCGCTGAGAGCGTACCCGAGTCGTATCCACCGAGCTTCTGCTTCGGCGCCTATTTCGGTGCCGCCTGCAAAGCGTCTTCAATTGCGCGGCGCTCGCCTACATTCAGTTTGGCGTTGAGTCTCGTCCAATAGATCGGAGAGTGACTGTCTGTGTCCAGAACTTCCGCCGAAGCTGTCGCGCCGTGTGCCAACAGGAGATGGATCAACGCAGGCGACGCGTATCGCGCGGCGTAGTGAAGCACCGTCACGTTGATGGCCTCCAACGAATGGGCGCAGGTATTGAAGGGCATTACGGTTGCGGCGGTCACGTTCGCGCCCGCTGCCAGCAGCAGGCGTGCGGACTCAATCTGGTCGTGCTGCGCCGCGTACATGAGGGGCGTTTTCCCGAAGCCGTTGACGATGTCTACCCGCAGGCCACGACTCAACAGATAGCCGAGCGCCTCCGGATAGGTGATGGCGACATTGAGGATGCTGTCGACGTCTTGTCGATCAATCGTGGCAGGGTCGAATTCGATCGCTCGAATTTCCTCGATCGGGCGGCGCTCCAGGATGGCGCGGCGTAGTGCTTCTTCGGCGATGCCGCTGTATGGCGCGTACATGTAGAACCCGAAACCTGTAGCGATTGCGTTCTTCAGAGATTGATCCGCCATAGTCTCCGCATGGTGGGGAGTCAATCGAAACGCTTCGACATAGAATTGAGCAAGATGATTGGTAGTCGCCTGCAACTGCTTCCGATATCGAGCGAACGCGCGATGCTCGTGAAGGCCGCCAAGCGACCATCTGAACAGGTCCGGCTCGATACGTTCGTAGTTCCCGAAGCTGTTCCGGCTGATGTCCTCCGCGGAGGTCAATGCCCAAGGCCGATAGAGAGCCTGCTGGAGCGCTTCGGTGCGGGCAATGCCCCATCTGGAATTTGTGTGCGCGGATCCGCAATTTCCTTCCTCGCCTGCCATTACCCGAGTTGTCGCATCGAGGGCATCGATCGACCGAAGAGCGTCGCGCAAACGTTTTCCGGTGCGCTCTCGGATATCCGATGGCGCCAGCAGGATCTCGCAGGCCATCGACCATTGCGCCGGACGATGAGCCTTGTACACGTGGAGGTTCCCGTCGACGACGCCCGTGGTGAACAGCCCCCCTGCGTTCGACCTATGAAGCATCCATTCACCGGCGATCGGCGGAGTAGACGAGATTGCGGGGTCTGACGTCCTACCGTCGATATAGCCCAGGGGCACTGCGTCGGCCGCTTCCGAGATCAGTGATGCAGCGGTTTCGCATGCTCCTCCACAGCCACGAAATGTTCGTTGGAACACATAAACCCGCGTTCCGTCGGGTAGCGTAACGGCGAGATCGCCGTAGCTTTCTGGGATCACCTCTACTGTTGGATCCGGTACTTCTTCGCTATCGGTCGGCACTCGAATCTGCTTCAGCGACGAGAAGCGATCGACCGTGTTTTGGCCATAGTCGTCCCAGGGCGCTTCGGATTCGAAGACGCGTCTGGCGTCCGCGAGAAGTCCGTCGCAGAGGGGATCGGCATTTACCTTCAAGGAAGGCTGGAACCAATAGTGGGTGGGTGCGGCAGCAGCGATCGCGGATGGTGAACTTGCCAGGGCGATCCAGGAGAAGAACAGCCAAGCTGCATATTTGACGCAGAGAGCACTCGATGCTCGGAACGTTGGGGCGGCGCGGGCGACGACGAAAGTCACGGCTCACTCTTGGCAAGGCGATGGAACGCCTCGAAGTCTAGAGCGCCGATGCGCGGCAGACGTGCAGCGGTCGCGGAAGCGTCGTGCGGAATTTGTGCAGAAAGTCTCCCAGCTTCCGCACACCATAACCGTCAAGCAATTAACTGCCGACCCGTTCGCTACCGGTCCTGGTTGGGCGTGAGGCCTGCGCTTGTGCAGCGGCGACACGGCCGCATTTTTGAGCCGCGAATCAGTCAGAGCGCGGCTGTTGCGTTTGATGATTCCGCGCCGTCACCAACC
>Ga0187844_10002704_pt1 | contig 12326 bp, 13 predicted proteins | sample SpaLakP09_SKY_50_FD_134517 | JGI IMG/M metagenome (GOLD analysis project Ga0187844, IMG submission 134517) | Oligotrophic lake water microbial communities from Sparkling Lake, Wisconsin, USA - SP09_SKY_50 | ecosystem: Environmental > Aquatic > Freshwater > Lake | place: USA: Sparkling Lake...
CGCCGTCGTCGGCGTCCAGCCCTTCGGCGGCGAGGGCCTGTCGGGCACCGGCCCGAAGGCCGGAGGGCCCAACAGCCTGATCCGCTATGCGGCGGAAAAGGCCATCAGCGTGAATATCGCGGCGCAGGGCGGGGATCCGGCGCTGTTGAATTTGTAGGGCGCCCAGGACTTGGGGTGCTTGCACTGAACGCGAACCGGTCTATGTTCCCGCCAAATCGGGCTGGGCGGCCTTGGTCACGCTCACGGCGAAGATGGCGAGCACCCGTTCCTCATGAGCGTGATCAATTTAGCGAAGCGAAATCGCCGCGTCATTCATGCGTTGATGATGCGCGAAATCGTGACTCGATTCGGTCGTGAGGGATTGGGATTTTTCTGGCTCATCGGCGAGCCTCTTTTGTTTTGCCTGGGCGTGTTGGTCATGTGGTCGATCATCAAGCCTGAGTACGAGCACGGGGTAAGGCTTGGCCCATTTGTTATGACCGGGTACATGTCTCTTTTGCTTTTGCGACATCAGATCAGCTTCAGCATGGGCGCTCTGCAAGCAAATATAGGGCTTCTTCATCACAGACAAATAAAAGTACTTCACCTTTATTTGGCGCGAAACATTTTGGAGGGGCTTGGCGCCACTGCGGCCTTTATTGTGGTGTACGTAATTCTCATGCTTCTTGGGCAGGTGGCGCTACCGAAAGATCCAGGTCTTCTGTACCTGGGCTGGCTCATTATGAACTGGCTGGGTATGGGCTTGGCCATAACGCTTGCGGCGCTGTCTATACGGTTTGAGGTGATGGAGCGCTTGGTTCCTGTCCTATCGTATGCGTTGATCCCGATTTCCGGGGCCTTCTTCATGGTCGATTGGATCCCCGCCGCTTATCGGGATCAGTTTCTGTTGCTGCCGTTTCCTCATCCGATTGAAATGATACGTGCTGGCGTTTTTGGGGAATTCACGCCCACGCACTTTGATCCATGGTATGCAGTCCTGTGGGGCTTCATACTGAACTTTGTTGGTATGATCTTGTTGGCTGGCGCGCGCGACAAGGTGGATATTGAATAGGCGTGTCAGTATTTCGGACCTTGGAAATTTGATGTCTCAACCCCACCTCCGATATCTAGGCCCGCTTCAAGATAGCATTCTTGGAAGCAATAGGTCTGCGTACTTAAAACGTGTGCCATGGCCATTCGTTTTGGTGGTTGTTTTACCCACCCTTGTCGCAGCTGCGTATTTTTTACTGATCGCTTCTCCGCGGTACGTGTCCGAGGCGCGTTTCGTTGTCAGGTCGCTGGACACCCAGCGCCTCCCGTCCTCTCTCGGAGTGGCGCTTCAAAGTGTGGGGGTCGGTCCAAGTCAGACAGACGCCTTTGCTGTCCACGAGTATATCACTTCAGCAGAAAGCATCTCAGACCTTAAAAGGACAATCGATCTAGAGCGAGTCATGGGCCCTCCATCGGCGGACTTTTTGTCGCGGTACCCACGTTTGGGGGAGAGCAAGAACTCCGAAGAACTGCAAAAGGCCTTCGAACGGTTTGTAACGGTGGGGTACGACTCGACGACCGGCATTAGCACCTTGCGCGTTCAAGCATTCAATGCCCGTGACGCCAAACGCTTGAACGAGGCTCTCCTCAGGGGAGGGGAAGCCCTAGTGAATCGATTAAATGAGCGTGCGGCGGCGAATGCCGTTCTCGAAGCGACGCGAGCACGGGACGAGGCGCAAGAGAATGTCTCAAACGCACAGGCGCTACTCACGAATTTCCGTAACCGAGAGCGGATCGTGGATCCTGCGCGTGTAGCCGCAGAAAGCGTTCAACTCGTCGGCTCGTTGATGGCCACCTTAGCCCAGCTCGAGGCGGAACGTGCCCAGTTGGCGAGCCAAGCGCCAGACAGTCCGCAAATTTCATCTATTGACGCTCGGATCATGGCCTATCGCCAACAGTTGGAGGTCGAAAGAGAGAAGATTGCTGGGCGTTCCTCGTCAATCGCGCCACAGATCGGCGCCTATGATCAGTTGGTTTTGAAGCGGGAAATCGCAGATCAGGAACTTGCGCAGGCCACCGCGAATCTAGTTTCCGCGCAGCAGGAGGCGCGCCGACAGAAACTCTTTCTGGAGCGTATCGTCTCCCCCGCTCTTCCTGATTCGCCCCAAGAGCCGCGCCGCCTCAAGGCGATTCTTATAGTGTTCGGGAGTGCGTTTTTGGCATATGCAGTCGGGTGGTTGATCTGGGCCGGAATTCGCGAGCATCGACAAGAATGACGCAACCCGAACAGCCGCAGATTGGACTTCGCGTTGAAAATCTTGGCATGCGTTACAGGACTGCGAAGACGGCGACGTTCAATAGCTTATACTTTAACGTAGAGCGTAACGGGCGCCTAGCTATACTCGGTCGTAACGGACAGGGAAAATCCACCTTAATCCGACTTCTGGGGGGGATACTTCCTCCGACTAGTGGCCGAATACGTTGGTTTATGAAGCAGTCCTGGCCAATTGGCTTTGGCGGCGGCTTCCAAGGCAGCCTCAGCGGTCTAGATAACATTAGGTTTCTCGCCCGTCTTTACGACCGAGATTTCTCCACTACCTATGCGCTCGTCGATGAGTTTGCAGAGCTTGGACGATCGCTGCGTGAGCCGGTGAAATATTACTCGTCTGGAATGAGGGCTCGCTTGGCGTTTGGTCTCTCGCTTGCGATTGAGTTCGACTGTTACCTAATCGACGAGTTAGTGGCTGTGGGTGACAGTCGATTTCAGGATAAGTGTCGAGTTGAGCTTTTTGAACGCCGGGGGGATCGTGCGTTTATGATGGCGTCACATGATATGGGGTTAATCGCTCAGCACTGTGAAAAGGCGATCATAGTCGAAAGCGGAGTGGCGCGACAGTTCGACGATATTGAAGAGGCAATCGACGTTTACAAATGGCTTCGCGCTTCGTGATGGATAGAAGCGAAATGGCGAACACAGCTTGTCTTGTATATGTTGACCCTTCTCCACAATTTGAGTTTTGGGCAGAGCAAATACGCGGTGCTCATTATTCGCCGACGAGTGACATCGATTTCTTTGAGACCGCCCAGCAACCCCGGCTTATTCTCTGGCCTACGCTATATTGCGGAGCAGGGGGGGACGGATCTGCGGATGTTCTTCAAGCAGCAGTCAGGGAAAAAACGGCTGTCCTCGCTAGGTTGAGTAACCTAAGCTCTCACCAGGTCCCACTAGTCAAACTTTCGCCTCAGAGCCAATGTCCTATTTTACCCAATGGTGTTGAACTAGTAAAGCCAACAACTCATACGCAACATGAGGCTGTTGAAAAGGCATTAGCACTGTATCGCTGGGGGGCGCCGAAAATTGGGGCCAAGGCATTCTGGTCCTGTGCGTTCTTTAATCTCGACCAGAGAGGCGCTCATCTACGATCACGGCCTAACGAGATGGAGTTGGTCGGTCGGGCTCGGCATCTGGTGTTCGGTCCTTATTTTCACCTACCGCCAGGTTTATGGCGAGCAACAGTCTTTTTTCGCTGCGACGACGTGGCTGCTAAGCAGTGGCTTCGCCTAGAATGGGGCGGAGGGGGCTTCGCCACCTACGATCTGACGCCTGGCAATGGCGGCGGGCGTTACGAAGCGGTTATTGAGACGCGATTGAACGAACCCCAAGAGGTAGAGTGTCGCGTCATACTAACCGCGAGCGCGCTGGATGGTTGGTTTGCGTTCGACGGCGCTGAAATTGAAAAGATCGCCTAGATAGTGTGTTACGCCAGTCGCGGAGCAAAGGAGACCTTGTCGGTATAAGCGGCAGTCCTTACTCGCGACAGATTCGGTCGATCAGGCTTTAGCCGCATGCTCGCCTTCCCGCCGCAGCTGATCCTCCCTCGTTTTGGTGGACACCCATGCTAGAGCGTTTCCTGATCTGATTGAATCGTTGGGGATTTCCAAGAAGGGCGGTTTCTGATTCATCCTTTGGACCGGGTATGGAGGCCGGGAGGGATGAGCAAGGCGCTGTCGATGGACCTGCGGGAGCGGGTGTTGGGTGCGATCGCTGCGGGGGCGTCGTGTCGGGAGGCGGCGGCGCGGTTCGGGGTCAGCGCAGCCAGCGCCATTCGCTGGCGTCAGCGGCAGAAGGCGCAAGGAACCGCCCGTCCTGGTCCGCTGGGCGGAGACCGCAGGTCGCAGCACATGGAAGGTCACGCTGAGACGATCCTGGGCCTGCTGAAGGCCCGGCCGGACGCGACCCTGGCGGAACTTCAGGCAGCTCTGGCCGAACGGGGCGTGGCGGCCAGCTCTTCGGGGCTGTGGCGCTTCTTCCAGCGTCGCCGGATCACGCTCAAAAAAGTCGGCCCATGCGGACGAGCAGAACCGCCCGGACATCCTGAAGCGGAGACAGGCCTGGTTCGACGGCCAGGTCGATCTCGATCCCGAGAGGCTGGTGTTCATCGATGAAACCGGGGCGTCCACGAAGATGGGCCGCCTGCACGGGCGCGCGCCGTGCGGGGAAAGGCTGCGCATGGGGTTGCCGCACGGCCACTGGAAAACCACCACTTTCGTCGGCGCCCTGCGCCTGACCGGTATGACCGCCCCCATGGTCCTGGACGGCCCCATGAACGGCGCCGCCTTCCACGCCTATGTGGAGCAGGTTCTGGTCCCAACCCTGAGCCCGGCGACATCGTCGTCATGGACAACCTGCCTGCCCACAAGGGCGCTCCCGTCCGTGCCGTCATCCAGGCGGCCGGAGCCCGGCTGCTGTTCCTTGCGCCCTACAGTCCCGACTTCAACTCGATCGAGAACGCCTTCGCCAAGTTCAAGCTCGCCCTGAGAAAGGCCGCCGCCCGCACCATCGACACCCTCTGGGACGCCATCGCCCGCATCATACAGACCTTCTCGCCCCGAGAATGCCGCAACTACTTCGCCGCCGCCGGATATGATGCAGACTGATCGGAAAATGCTCTAGGACTCTCGTTATGGCTGGATGAGAAAAGGGGGTCACGTCACGCGTCGGGCGGCCGCGCTTCGCCTGATGACGGAGCGCGGCCTGTCCCAGAGGCGGGCCTGCGGGCTGGTCCAGATCGATCCCAAGACGGTGCGCCGCCCGCCTGATCCGGGCGACGGCGAAGCGCGCGGGCGGCTGAGGGCCCTGGCGGCGGAGCGCCGGCGCTTCGGTTACCGGCGGCTGGGCATCCTGCTCGAGCGTGAAGGCGTCAGCATGAACAAGAAAAAGCTCTTGCGGCTCTACCGCGAGGAGGGGCTGGCGGTGCGCCGCCGGCGCGGACGCAAGCGAGCCACCGGGACGCGCGTGCCGATGGCCCGGGCCGCTCCCGCCGGCGAAGCAGATCGGCTACCAACCCCCTGGGCTCTCATAATGATCGAGGGGCCAGGGGGGGGCAGGTCAGTGGAACTCTCAGGGACAGGTCAGGCGCCCGCTTAAGCCTTCCTACATCATTCCAAGTTCGACCAAGCGACGGCGATAGTTCTCGGCAAGAGCCTTTCGCCCGAAGTTCTCCGCGATATGCGCCTTGGCGTTCTCTCCCACCTTCTTGGCCTGTTCAGGATTCTCATAGACATGGCGAATGAATGCGGCTGCCTGGTCTACGTCTACCTCGGCCCAAGTCATTTCCGGACGCCAGTAAAGGTACTCGCGCTGAAGGACAGGAATTTGGTGGGCGTCCACCAAATAACAGGCGTCAACACCAGCAAACTCGACGTTGGCTGAGTAGTTCGTCATGATCACCGGCTTACCTAAGGCCATGGCCTCCGCGGGGCCGTAACCGAACCCTTCTGACCGATGTAGGCTGATATAGCAGTCAACTTCCTTCTTGAGCGAATAAAGCTCATCCAGCGTCATGGTTCTATTCACCAACGACACTCGAGGATCCGAGTCCACGAGCTCCATCAGCTCTTCGCCGCGACCGTTAATGGCGTTCCAATGATTATTGGAGAAGTTCTGCGTTTTTATGATCAACCGGGCCTTCTCGGATCCTTCAGGGAATGCCTTGAGGAAGGCGCGTACTACGGCGGCTGGGTTCTTCCGGTGGATGACAGAGTAGGAATCGAAAGAGAACATAACGATAAACTCGTCACGTTCCAATCCGAGGTCCGAACGGCTGAAATGGCGCTTCAGTACAGGAAGATCGACCGAAGTTCCTACATTGACAACTGGGACGCCCTTTTCACTGTAGCAGTCCTTTACGAACTCGCTGGGCGCCCAAATTTCATCGACCATGTCACAACCAAGTTGGTGATTGACCGGCATGGCTTCTGTTTCCCAGAAGAAATATCCGACGTTCCGTTCCTTGTTAATGAACATCGGTATCGTCGCGATGGCTTCAGAAAGAAACTCGGCATTATAGTGCCAAAGCGTTAACTTGGGCCTTTCGCCACGATAGTGGAGCTCTTTAGGTACGGACTCCAGCGGCGCCGACGGATTATCGAACATAAAGTTCATAACCCTCAGCCGACAGCCCAGAGTTTGAAGCGCATTCACCGACCGACGGGTGCCGGTACCCAAGCCCGACGCGGCCGAGAAGGGGCCGATCAACAGAATATCGATATCTTCCTCCTTGTCGCCAGGAAGATAATCGACCCCATACTGCGTCTTGAGACGTTGCCGAATCTGATCTTGTTCAATGCTCTCAACATCCGCTGTTTCGACATCCGGTGCGAGAATTTTCATCCGAGGGAATCTTGGAAGAACATCTTTGGCAAACCAGCTAACGATCGCATCCGCTTGCCTCAGGGCTTCGGCTGGATCGTTGAAAGCAAATCGCTCGGTCATCATGGCCAGGATCAGCATGAAGCGGCTGACACGTCGTTCCGCCCGTGCCGCAGGAGCTGCCCAATAGGCGATGACTTCTGGAGCAACCCCAAGATCATTCCCATCGCGAACGAAACTATGGACAATCAAGTCGAGGTTAAACGCTTCCCGCTCGCGCCAATCTGCCCAGTTGTAACGAGACCGATATATATCGACACGATCGTGGTGCGCACGAGCGCCCTTGGAAGAATAGTGCCTCCCGTCATAGGTATCTGGGGCGTTTAGTGCTGCGACCAGCGCTTGTGGCACCAATGGCCTCACGAGAACTGAGGATGCCAGCTCATAAATAACCAAACTGGAGAAACGGAGATACCCGATCTCAGTATAGATGTTGAACTGCTCGTCGTGTCTAAATCGCGTTCGCCAAACTTCATGCAAGAATGTCGTCATGGGGCCAAAGGCGCTGACGGGCTTATTCAAAACTTGAATCAGGGAGTCATCTATGCGCGGCAAATCGAACGGCCGGCCCGGCACGTATTCCAGTAGATACCAAACAATGAATGACAGCCGATCGCGATCCGAATTCAGGTGAAAACGATCTCGCATATCGTATCGATGCCACGTAGCCCACATATGGGCGGTCAGTGGAATGGGTGAATCCTTAAAAAGTGGATCCACCTTGCACAGCGTCGCCAGATTAGTGCGAGTGGTCATGTGAATATCTCTGGATTATCGGCGCGCCGGGGCACGAAAGACGGGGTCTTGGAAGAGAGCAAAGCCCTCTGCATGCTTGGCCTTCAACGTCCTAAGAAGTTCCTGGATTTCGATGCGTTCAGGCATGGTGAAGGTGCTGGTGCTGACTTCGTTCAGGACTTTTGAGCTCGGTTGTAGATCGGCCAAGGCGACGAAGGCGTGCGGGTTGTCCTTATCAAGGCTAAGCGCCGTCTCATAGTTTGCTTGGGCATCGTTGGGGCGGCCGGCCAGCTTCATCAGATGCCCCAGTTGAAGATAGGTGTCCGAATGGTTGGGGCGTAGACGAAGCGCCGTGCGATATGCGGACTCTGCTTCCTCGTGATTGCCGATATCCTTGAGCATATTGCCCAACTGGACCCAAACCCCGGCTTGGTCTTCACGAACCGATATGGCGCTGCGGTAGCCAGCAATCGCGCCGACGAGATCACCGGCGTCGCGAGCCTTGTCCGCCGCTTGGACATGCTTTCGAAAGCTAGTGTCCATAGGAGACATGATCTTGGCGGCCTTTGCGGCCTGTCTGATCGGGGACTTCACGACATCAAACCTTATATTCATTGAGCGGATTGAGCGCACCGGCTAGTTCATCGCGCAAATAGAAGTCGGACGTGGCTTTTAAGCCGTCCGCCATAGATATACGTTCGTTGAAACCTGTAAGGTGCTTGAGCTTAGATACGTCGGGAGCGCGTCGCTTAACGCTGCCGACTGGGGAAGGATGGAGAGTGATGGCTTCGGCTACACCTTCTTGACGAAGCATGCGTTGGCCGAGCTCAAGCATGGTTATTTCTTCGGACCCGCCGATATTGATGATTTCGCCTGCGGCAGCGTCCGCTTCGGCGACCATAATCGTCGCGCGTACAGAGTCGTCCACATACAGAAAAGACCGGGTGTCCTCGTAGCCGAACAGTTCGTAACGTCCCTCACGCATGCGGGCGTAGAAGTCAGGAACGACATGCTTGTCGCCCATGCGGGGGCCATAGGCGTTGTGGTACCGAATGATGGAGAAAGGAAAGCCGTAGGTCCGTCCAGCCTGAGCGGTAACGACTTCGCCGTGCATTTTTGAACCTGCATAAGACCAGCGCGGGTTCATGACATCATCCAGGCCTAACGGGACGTCTTCACCGGTCGGGACAGGCCAGCCGAAGCGAGTTACCGTCGAGGCGTAAGATTCGCTGGTCCCCGCATACACAAAACGCTTCATTTGCGGTGACCGCCCATAGCGTTCCGCCAGATAGATTGTAGGTAATGTGCACCCCTTGATTACGGCCATTGGACGCTCGTAGAAGTTCTGCGTACCGTTAAGCGCCGCCAAGTGATACACGTAATCCGCATCTGGCAGCGCATCGCAAGCAGACGGATCCGTCAAATCAACGTCTAGACGCTTCACGTTGGGGCGAGCTGTCAACGCATCATAGTGGGCGTCGTTTTCACCGCGGGCGAAGTTGTCTACGCAGATGACTTCGAATCCCTCTCGAGCAGACAAAGCGCGCGCAAGGTGAAAACCGAGGAAACCGGCGGCGCCGGTGACTAGGCAGGTGGTCATGTCAACGGGCCTCGATGTTGAGGTTCAGTGCGCCGAGACCGCGATAGGTGACGCGGTTCGGCAGCTGCAAATGCCGAGCATTGTGCTGATTCCAAAGGTCGTAAATTATACCGTCGTTCGCCATGCTGCTGGCGAGCGAGCCGATATTCATACGGCCGAAGACTTCATGGTTATTTTGAACAACGACAACATCCGCCTCAGCGAAGGCTGCTTCTAGAGATGTTGATGTTTCTACGCCAAGCGTCGCGACGTCTTCCTCTGAAGCAACCGCGTCCCATCCAAAGAGCGTAGCGTCGGGGAACTCGGCCCGGAGAGCGTCGATGAGGGGGGCTGCCAATGTGCCCCGTAAGTCGCTGGTGGCCGGGCGGCCTTTGAAGGCGACGCCGGCGATCACCACCTTCCGTGCTGATCGTTTCGCGATCCGCTCAAATTCGCGAGAGACTTCAGCGGCGACGCGAGTGGGCAGCGATTCGTTCCAACGTCGGCCGGCAAGACTTAGCGATGGGACGAAACCGTACCGCTCCAAACCTTCCGCGAGAATGTAGGGGTCCTTTTCAAGGCAAGGACCGCCGACCGGACCTGGCAGCGGAAGGTTGGCTCGCGGGTAGCCCAGATTGCCTGCATCGATGACTTCCTTGGCGGATATTCCCACGGCGTCGCACATTGCGGCCACCTCGTTTGCAAAAGCAAAGACGAAATCGCGCTGAGTATTATTGACCAACTTAACCATTTCCGCCGTCTCTAGATCGTTCACGCGAACGACCGACGGGGTTAGGAAAGAAAAGATTTGGCTGGCGCGGAAGGTGGATGCGGCGTCAACGCCACCCACAATTTGAGGGAGGCTGCGCAGTTCCACAAGCGCCTTGCCTTCAAGTGTGCGTTCTGGGCAAAAAGCCAACTGGTAATTGCGGCCCGTCGCGTCGAGGATCGGCTTAACGGTGTCCCGGCTCGTACCGATACGCACCGTAGACCGCAATATGACCAAATCTCCATCTTTCAGAACATCAGCGATCATATTCGTGACGGCCATGAGGCCAGCGAACTGAGTCCGCTTATCGTTGCCTACCGGAGTGCCGACGGTAACGATGAAGACCGTGGCCTTGGTGTCTTTTTTTATCCCCTTGTTGAAGCTGAAGCGGCCGGCCGCAATCTGATCCGCCAGTACGGAGTCGAGGCCCGCTTCGCTGAAATGAGCCCTACCTGTGGCGAGCGCATCCAGAACCTTCTGGTCACGCTCCACGCCTTCTACGGAGAAACCGGCTTCGGCCATCGCCACCGCCAACGTCAATCCAACGTAGCCAAGCCCTATGATGCAGACGTTTGGGTCTTTGAAAGTATCTGGCAGCATGAATTTCTTCTGAGGTAGGGAAGGATGCCGACGGAGGTAGCAGCTTCACTCGGCAAAGAGAAGGCGGGGAGATAGTTTTGCTGATTGCGGTCGGTTCTTTGACGATGCCGTCTCAGCGTTGTGGCCGAGAAAGTTATAGGCGATTTTTAGCCGGTCAATTAGGTCGTTACCCCCACCTTGGAGTAGAGGTCGCTTAGCCGTGCTTGATAGGCTTGGGGAGAGAACTGAGCCGCCTGAAGTAAGCCCGCCCTTTCCAGTTCGGTGCGAAGATCCCGATCAGCATCTAACGCTTGGATGCCTCGAGTCATTGCTTGAACATCGTATGGATCGACGATTATAGCAGCCTTTCCCGCGACTTCCGGGAGGCTTCCTCCCGTAGAGGTCAGAACGGCGGTGGACAGCGCCATTGACTCCAGAACGGGGAGTCCAAATCCTTCAAAAAGCGACGGAAACAGAGTGGCTTTTGCGCCACGTATCAACGAGATCAACATCGAGAACGGCATGTACTCGTATTGGCGAATTCGGGCGGCGTTGAGTCCGCCGTCCGCCTTGATTTGACGTAGAAGGGCCGTCTCGGGTTCGTCAAGCCAGGCACGACCGCCTATCAAAATCAGCGGCGTCGAAACGCCTGAAGAGAGGTAAGATTCTACAATTCTACCCAAGTTTTTCTTAGGTTCTACTGCGCCAAAATGAAGGAAGTACTGCTTCCATTCGAGTCCAAAAACCCCTTCTAGTTCAGTCGCGACTTCTTCTTGCGAGCGTGTGGCAAGGTGATCGGGTATTTTGACGGCCTGGTACGTATTGGTGACTCGATCTTCAGGGACGCCAAGAATGCGAATTACGTCCTGCCGGGTCGCCTCCGACACCACCGCGATATGATCGGCCCGTTTAACCACTTCTTGGCATAGGCTCATGAATACTGATTTGTCGTCAAGGGTGGCGTGAGGTAATCGAATGGGTATCAGGTCGTGGAAAGTATATATGTTTGGAACTCCTTTTGCGTGCAAGGGGAGGGGCGTTGTCCAATGCATTACATCAGGCGTGGGTGAGGATTTATTATGCTGAAAACGAAGAGGCGTTACTGCTTTATAGGTTTGGAAGCATCGTATTGAATGGAAAAAAATTTCCTGGCTAGACCAGAAATAGTCTGCGGATGGACGTCCGCCGGAACGTGACGGCCATATTACCTCGCCGGATGGTTGTATGGGGTCGGCCGTGCGACCAAACCTTGAGAGGAGGGTCCGGCGCATGCGGACTGATTTCTCCTTGCGAGAAAGTTTAGTCGCCGGCCGCTCCGCATCGACTAACATTGCCTCGCTAAGGACCTGATTCCGTCTCTTGGGAGATTTAGGTCCATATAAAACCTGTGTTCCCATGCCTACGGATCGCACGTTCTCCAGGAGGTTTCGACCATACGTGGCAATACCCGACCCCTGTGATAGAGCGATGTTGAAGCCGTCGATGCAGATGGATTTCATGGACTCTGGGTCAGCTTGAATTTGGTGCGCCGATGGAAACTGAGCGCGATATCGTAGGTGTAATGTCATAGTCGGCTATGTGCCGTAGTCCAGCCTTTCCCTCGTGACTCCCCGCCCATCCCCCGCTATCTCGCGCCGGTGATGAACGAAACCGAGCGCCAATCCGAGGAACGCAGCTGGGAAACGGCGAAGACGCTCGCCGAGGCCCTGCCGTATATTCAGGTGTATGACCGCGAGACCGTGGTCATCAAATACGGCGGCCACGCCATGGGCGAGAGCGCTGTGGCGCGTCAGTTCGCGGCCGATGTGGTGCTGCTGAAGCTGATGGGGGTGAACCCGGTCGTGGTGCACGGCGGCGGGCCGCAGATCAGCGCCATGCTGGACAAGGCGGGGGTCAAGTCGGCCTTTGTCGACGGCCTCAGGGTCACCGATCCGGCGACGATGGAGGTCGCCGAAATGGTCCTGTCCGGGGCGGTCAATAAG
>Ga0187844_10002705_pt1 | contig 12323 bp, 13 predicted proteins | sample SpaLakP09_SKY_50_FD_134517 | JGI IMG/M metagenome (GOLD analysis project Ga0187844, IMG submission 134517) | Oligotrophic lake water microbial communities from Sparkling Lake, Wisconsin, USA - SP09_SKY_50 | ecosystem: Environmental > Aquatic > Freshwater > Lake | place: USA: Sparkling Lake...
CCCGGCCTGGGTTTGGCCGTGGTCAAAATGATCGCAGATGAGCACGGAGCGCGGATCGAACTGTCCAACCGCACCGAAAACGACGTGGTGCGCGGCGCTCAAGTGTCGTTATCATTCGCCCCTGTACCAGCGGTGGCGTGATAACAACACCGCCCCGCAGTCTCTCCCCAAGGCGCTTCAACACACATGGCAAACATTCTGGTGGTCGATGATGAGCTCGGCATTCGTGATCTGTTGTCGGAAATCCTGAACGACGAAGGTCACAGCGTAGACCTCGCAGAAAATGCGACCCAGGCCTGAAGCGCCCGCGCTGGCAACAGCTACGACCTGGTGCTGCTGGACATCTGGATGCCCGACACCGACGGCGTCTCGCTGCTCAAGGAATGGGCCACCGCAGGTGTGCTGACCATGCCCGTGATCATGATGAGCGGCCACGCCACCATCGACACCGCCGTAGAAGCCACCCGCATCGGGGCCTTCTCGTTCCTTGAAAAACCCATCACCCTGCAAAAGCTCCTGAAGGCCGTGGAGCAGGGCCTGGCCCGCAACGCCGCCCACCAGGCCGCCCCCGTGGCCGCGGCCCAGGCGCCTGCCGCCGCACCGGCCGACCCCACCTTTTCACAGTTGCCCGCCGTTGCAACCGCCATGGCCGGTGTGGACGCCGGCCCCCATGCACACCAGGGCTTCGACCTGGACCGCCCCCTGCGCGAGGCGCGCGACGGCTTCGAAAAAGCCTACTTCGAGTTCCACCTCGCCCGCGAAGGCGGCTCCATGACCCGCGTGGCCGAGAAGACCGGCCTGGAGCGCACCCACCTGTACCGCAAGCTGCGCCAGCTGGGCGTGGACCTGGGGCGGGGCAAACGCAATTAATTTCTGCAAACTTCCAAAAGCCTCCAATTTTCTGGCTATAATTTGAGGCTCAGGCCCGGTAGCTCAGTCGGTAGAGCAGAGGATTGAAAATCCTTGTGTCGGTGGTTCGATTCCGCCCCAGGCCACCAGTCAGCATGCGCCCCAGCGCCCGAAAGGGTTCTGGGGCGTTTCTACAATCCGATTCGAATTTCTACAATTTCGAGGTGAGCTGACATGGAAGGCATTCGTGACCTGCTCGAATCTTTTCGCTCCTACTTGCGCGACCGGCTTGCAAATCCCCTATACGTGAGCTTTGTCATTGCCTGGGGGGTGCTCAATTTCCGCCTACTCATGGTTATCTTTGGCGACGGAAGTTGGAAGGAAAAAATCGAGTTCATTGATACCCAGCTTTACCCGGATTTGTTGGGCTGGGCTTGGCGCTGGTTCGGCAGTCCGTTTTTGGTGGCGGTCTTGTTCGTGCTCGCGTCACCTTTCATTCACAGGTGGGTAACAGTTTTCCTGAGAGAACGGGAGAAAGTCACTGTGACCGAATTGCTTCGAGTAGCGGGGGAGACCCCCTTGCCGCCAGAAGCGGCGGACGCACTGAGAACCCAGCTACTGGAAATGCGCAAAACGAGAGCTGAGGATCGCCGCCGCGCTGACGAGCAGATCAATGAACTCAATGCGCAGATTGAGTTATTGCAGAGCCGCGCCGTATCAGAGAAGCCAAACACTACTGCAGAAGCTGTTGAGTCGCAGGAAACCGATGCCATCCTGCAGGCGATGAAGGACCCTTTCGCCGAGACACAGGGTGATGGCCGGAAGGTTCATTCTGCCTCGTCGCGATTGCAACTTTTCGACCGGGATTTCTCGGGTTTGCCGAGCCAAGTCGTAAATCGACTTCTGGATAGCGGATTGAGAATTGAACAAGCGTTGGTTTTGTTCATCATGAGAGATGGATCGCGATTCACTAAGGACGCAATCAACAACCACGTTAGCTGGTCCCCAAGTGCCTTTAACCGAGTGCTTGAGCAGATGACCGCTTTGCAACTTCTTGAGGTCATCGATGACTCTGGTGCTTTTCAGATCTCCAGTGCAGGGCGCCAAGCATTGAACGGTGTGGTGCGCAGAGGATTTGACCCGACTACTTTCGGCTTACCGTAGCGGGCGGACTCGTTCCCCTGTGCGAGACTTAACATAGTGCTCTGTCATCTCCCGATTCTTGTGGGCGAGCAGCTTTTGTGAGTGGGCAAGGTCGCCCGTGTCGGTCGCGGCCTTCGCCCGGATGCCCCGGAACTGAAAATCCACCTTCACTAGCGAGCGCGCCTTGTCAACGCGTGCTCGCAATGCAAACTGGCTGAGGGGCTGACCGTTCTCATCCCGAATCAGAAACGCGCTGATGATTTTCCTGGGCTTCTGGTTGATCCCAGTCGATGACAGCGCCCTGCGTATCAACTTGCCGCATCTCGCCAAACTTCAGTCCTACCCCCTGAGTTTGTCCGCAGCGTTCTGTAAGCCGCCCAGGATGCTGCGGGCCACCTGCTCGGGAAAGTCCGTTGGCAGTTTGGCCTGCGCCGCGTCCACCACCCCAGGTGTTCGCGCGATCAGGTCATCCAGGATGAACTGCGCCTGTCGGCCATCCTCGGTCACGATACCGTGACGTGTTCCTAAAGCCAGCCAGTGCCGACGCAGGATGTCCCGCATCTTCCAGTGCACGTTCTTCGAGCGCACCGCCATGGCCATCCGGGCCTTGAAGGGAGAAATCTTGCCTGGTCCCTCGCCGAGCACCGGATAAGCTGACAGCACGTCGTAGAGCGGGGTGAGCTGGTAGCGTCCGCCTGGCCGCAGGAAGAGGCTGAAATTCTTGGCGTGGCCGTCCGTGGCGCACAGCATCCAGAACAGCACCTGTGCCCGAAAGAACGTGCTGCGGTCCTGCTCCCGGGCCATCGAGCCTGCCAGCACATCCAGGATGCGCTCGATGCCCGGGCCGCCATCGGCTTCGTACTTGGCGTCTGGATGCGTGCCGGTGGCCTGGCACAGGTCCTCTTGCGGGAGGCGGACGAGGCGGTGGTCGCCCGCTGGGCTGTCCCACCACACGCGGTCGAAACGTTCGACCGCCAGAGCCTTCATGTCCTCGAACTGCACAGGCTCACAGCTCGCCACAGGCAGGCCGAACTCACGCAGGATCAGCGCGCAGAGCCACTCGTTCTCAACGGAGTCGCGCATGTCAATCTTCATTCCGCCGATCAGCCCCAGAGGCAACTTGAGGATGTGTGTGGTGGGCGTGCTCCCGTGGGGCAGGTGCCACCGCCCGTCGTGGTGTAGCAGTGCCGTCTTTTCTTGGGCGCCTGCGATGGATATCCGGAAATCGCCGCCGCTGCCCACCAGTCCCAGGGTGTTCGGGGTCGTGGTGCCACGCAAGACTGCGGCGACCTGTGCTTCGCTCAGGGGCTTGGCCTGTAAGGGGGGAAGTCCCGCCGAAGCCTGGCCGTCGGGCAGGATTTCGAGCGCGCCCACACAGTCCCGGCCGATTTCGGCCAGCAGGTCGAAGGCGTCGGTGGAGCCTGTGCGGTAACGGCGAGCGACCCGTTCACGGATGTCCTTGCTGTCGGGGAGCAGGTTCTCGAAGTAAGCGCGGACCTTGTTGCCGCGATGGGAGGCATTGCCAGGGGTAAAGGGCAGGGACAAGGACAGCGCGCGCCCTTGTTCGGACCGTGTCCATGCAAGGTCGTACTGCAGCGTGTCAGCCGTGTTCGGTGCCAGGCTCCAGGTGCCGATGAAGGCCCCGTTCATCCAGAGACCCAGCGAACGCGTGTGCGAGCGGCGTCCCATGGCTTACCAGCGCGGGCTGTCGGGACGGGCTTGGCCTGGTGCAGGCTCGGCAGCGCTGGCGGGTTTGTCGAACACCATTTCCACGCCGAGGATGCCCAGCAGTTTCAGCAATCTTGCGACGCCCATGTTCTCTGCGTTGCGCTCCAGTGCGGAGTAGGTCTGCTGGGTCACGCCCAGTCGCATGGCCACATCGCTCTGCGTGAGGCCAGCTTCTTTGCGGAAGGCTTGCAGCAGCGCAGGCAGTTGCTCGGCGGTACGGACAGTGAAATCAGTCATACATAGCTCAAGCTGTATATTGAATTTACGTATTGTAGGCAGTTAATTCAATTTACGCATTGCAATATGTGAGCGCTGGCTGGGCCTGCTGGTCGATGCGATGGGCGCGTTGAGTTGAAGGCGCAGGAGAGTGGGTCGCGCAGAGATGGGATAATCCCGCCCCCGGAGATTTCCGCGTGAAGCCCTTGGTCTCGATGATCGAGGGCTTCGCTGTTTGTGGCGCTGGCCTGTGGCCAGCATTCCGCGCTCCGCACATGCTGCGGACGAGGCACATGCATCTCCTCCACATTCCGCCACGGCCTCCAGGCCGGGTGGAGTGGCTCCCCCTTTTGTTGTTAGCCTGACCCATGCCCCTTCTGCACGACACCACCCTCGGTATCGACTTTGGCACTTCCAATTCCGCCATGGCGGTGCGACAAGGCGCGGGCCCTGCGCGAATGATTGCGTTGGAGGGGGCGGCGCACACGCTGCCGACGGCACTGTTCTTCAATGGCGAGGACCACAGCACGCACTTCGGGCGCGATGCCGTGGCGCAGTACCTGGCGGGCACCGAAGGGCGGCTGATGCGTTCGCTCAAGAGCCTGCTGGGCAGCGCGCTGCTGCAGGACAAGACGGCCGTGCACAACAAGATGGTGAGCTACCAGGACATCATCAGCCTGTTCCTGCACATGCTGGCGCAGAAGGCCCGCGACGAGCTGGGCGGCCTGCCTGGCCGTGTGGTGATGGGGCGGCCGGTGCATTTTGTGGATGGCGATGCCGAGCGCGACCAGCAGGCCGAAGATGCGCTGCGCCAGGCGGCGCTGGGCGCGGGTTTCGAGAACGTGTCGTTCCAGTTTGAGCCCATCGCTGCGGCGCTGGACTACGAGCAGCGCATTGCGCACGAGTCACTGGTGCTGGTGGTGGACATTGGCGGGGGCACGTCGGACTTCACCGTGGTGCGCCTGGGCCCCGAGCGCATGGCGCGCGCCGACCGCAGCGCGGATGTGCTGGCCACCACGGGGGTGCACATCGGCGGCACGGACTTTGACCGCCGCCTGAGCCTGGACCTGCTCATGCCGCTGCTGGGCTTTCGCCACACCGGGCCCACGGGGCGCGAGGTGCCGAGCCGGGTGTTCTTCGACCTGTCCACCTGGCACCTGATCCAGTGGCTGTATGCACCCCGGGCCTTGCGCGACGCGCAGAACCTGCGCACCGACTATGCCGATGCGCGCCTGCATGGGCGGCTGATGTGGGTGCTGAACGAGCGCCTGGGCCACCGCCTGGCCAACACGGTGGAGCAGGCCAAGATTGCGGCATCGCTGTCGGACGCCGATGCGCCCATGCCGCTGGACTGGATCGAGCCCGACCTGGCGGCCGCAGTGACATCGCAGGGGCTGGCGCAGTTTCTGGACCAGCCGCTGGCGCAGGTGGTGGCCTGCGCGCAGGATTGTGTGCGCAGCGCCGGTCTGGCCGGGCAGGGGCTGGAGGCGATCTACCTCACTGGGGGCTCGTCGGCGCTGCGGCCGTTGCGGCAGGCGCTGAAGGCCGCCTTCCCGAGCACGCCGCAGGTCGAGGGTGATCTGTTTGGTGGGGTGGCGGCGGGCCTGGCGGTGTCGGGCTGAGGCCCCTGCGGCGGGGCTTTGGCAGTGGGGTTGGTGGTGGGTTGTTTGCTATAAAATAAATAGCTATCAAGGTATGATGGTCGCGCGGAGATGGCCATTTTGACCAAGATATTTTGGCGCTGCCACCGCCGACACCGGTGGTGGGGTCAGTCTGCGGCGTCGGAGTCGGCGTCGGTGCCGTTCGATCCGTCGCGCTTCCACGCCAGGGCGGTGTCGTACAGCACGTTGCGCGACGCGCCGGTGATGTCGGCCGCCAGTCGCACGGCGCTTTTCAGTGGCAGCTCGGCCAGCAGCAGGCGCAGCACCCGCAGGCTTTCGCCGTCGTTGCCCGCCACGGGCACGGGGTGCAGCAGCACCACAAATTCGCCGCGCGAGCGCTGAGGCGAGCCATCCAGCCAGGCGGTCAGAGCCTGGGCGGGCTGGGTGGTGATTTCTTCAAACTGCTTGGTCAGCTCGCGCGCCAGCGTCACGGGCCGCGAGCCCAGCACGGCCAGGGCCTGGGCCAGTTCGCCGATGCGGTGGGGGGCTTCGAGCAGCACCACGCAGCGGGGCTCGGTGGCCAGCTGCTGCGCAACCACGCTGGCGCGTTCCGCATTCTTCACGGGCAGAAAACCGGCAAACACAAAGCCACCATGTTCGGCGCTGTGGGCCACGGCACCGGCCGCGCTGAGGGCCGTGGTGATGCTGCTGGCACCGGGCAGGGGCAGGGCGCGCAGGCCTGCGGCGTGCACGGCAGCCACCAGGCGGGCGCCGGGGTCGCTCACGCCGGGGGTGCCTGCGTCGCTCACATAGGCCACCCTCTGGCCTTGCTGCAACCGCTGTACCACGGCCTGTGCGGCCTCGGCCTCGTTGTGCTGGTGCACGGCCAGCAACTGGGCCGCGCTTTTGTCGATGCCGTAGGCGCGCAGCAGGGCCTGGGTATGGCGCGTGTCCTCGCAGGCCACGGTGTCGGCCAGCTGCAGCACATGCAGCGCGCGCAGCGTGATGTCGGCCAGATTGCCAATGGGCGTGGCCACCACGTACAGGGCGCCCTCTGGATAATGCTGCGCAGCCGCTGCATCGCGTGCGGCGCCCAGGGCTGAAGCGAAAGAGGCGCTCAATGAAATTCCTTGAAAAAAGACAATTGGACAGCGCACCAGGCCGGGTTGCCCAAGCCGCTGCGACCACCCCAGCCGCCACGACGCGGGATCGGGGCAATGCCGCCGAAGACCAGGCCCTGGCCCACTTGCAGGCGGCGGGCCTGCAGCTGGTGGTGCGCAATTATCGGACGCCCGGGCGCGGTGGGGGCGAGATTGACCTGGTGATGCGGGCGCGGGACGGCACGCTGGTGTTTGTGGAGGTGCGCAGCCGCAGCAGCCAGGCCTTTGGCGGGGCGGGCGCCAGCATCAGCGCTACCAAGCAGCAGCGCATCGTGTTTGCGGCGCGGCAGTACCTGATGCGCCTGCCATCGCCGCCGCCGTGCCGGTTTGATGTGGTGCTGGTGCAGGGCGCCTCGGTGTCGTGGCTCCAGGCGGCGTTTGATGCGCAGTAGCGCGCATCCGGGCCCGGCCGCCGCGCAGGGTTTTGTGCCCCAGAGTCATGCAGGTGGCTACGGTTTGCTACAAAAGCTGTAACACGCGGCGGGTATCATCGGGCCCTCATGCTTGAGCAACGCATCCAACAGCATTTCATCGACAGCGCCGACCTGAAGTACCAGGCCGCGCAAGCCCTCAGCCACCCCATCGCTGCCGCCGTGCAGGCCGTGCTGGCCTGCGTGACCAGTGGCGGCAAGGTGCTGGCCTGCGGCAACGGCCCCTCGGCCGCCGAAGCCCAGCAGTTTGCCGCCTTCTGTGTGGCCGGGTTTGAGCGGGAGCGGCCCGAGTTGGCCGCCCTGGCGCTGACCGCCGACAGCACCTTGCTGACGGCCGCCACTGCGGCCAGCCAGGATGTGGCCCAGCAGTTTGCCCGCCAGGTGCGGGCGCTGGGTCAGGCGGGCGATGTGCTGCTGGCCCTGTCGGTCACCGGCAACGACGCCAACCTGCTGGCCGCCACCGAAGCCGCCCACGAGCGCGACATGACCGTGGTGGTGCTGACCGGCCGCACCGGCGGCAAGCTGGCCGCCCTGCTGCGCGAGACCGATGTGCTGATCAGCGTGCCCCACGACCGCGCAGCGCGCGTGCGTGAAGTCCATGCCCTGGCACTGCACTGCCTGTGCGACGGCGTGGATGCCCAGTTACTTGGTGAACAGGAGATTCCGTGATGAACAACCCAACCCTGACCCGTACCCGCCGCACCGTGTGCACGGTGCTGGCCGCCGCTGCGCTGGCCGCAGGCCTGTCGGCCTGCGCCCCGCTGATCGTGGGGGGGGCCGTGGTGGGCGGCGTGATGGCCGTGGACCGCCGCACCACCGGCACCCAGATCGAAGACGAGGGCATTGAGCTGCGCGCGGCCAACCGCATCCGCGAGACCCTGGGCGACCGCGTCCACGTCAACGTGACCAGCTACAACCGCCAGGCACTGCTGACCGGCGAGGTGCCCAATGCCCAGGACCGCCAGACCGTGGAGCAGATCGTCTCGCAGGTGTAGAACACCCGTTCGGTGGTGAACGACCTGGCCGTGGCGCCCAACACCACGCTGGGCCAGCGCTCTAACGATACCTTCATCACCGGCAAGGTGCGCGCCAGCCTGGTGGACGCGCAGGACATCTCGGCCAACTCCTTCAAGGTGGTGACCGAGCGCAACATCGTGTACCTGATGGGTCGCGTATCGCAGCGCGAAGCCAACCGCGCCACCGAGATCGCGCGCGGCGTGAGCGATGTGCGCAAGGTGGTGCGGGTGTTCGAGATCGTGTCGGAAGAAGAGCTGCGCCGCATCGCGCCCCAGCCCGCGCCGGTAACGACGGACCCCCAGCCTGCTGGAGGCTGAGGGCGACAGCATCTGGCACCTGATGCCAGGGTCAAAGTCTCGAGCCGCGTCGCGTGGCCCGGGACTTTTTTATGGGGATTGGCATCGTGCACTACGTCATGAAACTGGCGCGACCAGTGCCAGTGCCCCCGCGCAAGGGCCGCCCCGCCGCGCCGGGGGCGTCCCCCCTTGGGGGGATGGCGCGAAGCGCCTCAGGGGGGGCTTCCTACCTCAACCGCTTGATCAGGCTGGAGGTATCCCAGCGGTTGCCGCCCATCTGCTGCACATCGGCATAGAACTGGTCCACCAGCGCCGTCACCGGCACGCGCGAGCCGTTGCGCTTGGCCTCGTCGAGCACCAGGCCCAGGTCCTTGCGCATCCAGTCCACGGCAAAGCCGAAGTCGAACTTGCCGTCCACCATGGTTTTGCCCCGGTTGTCCATCTGCCAGCTCTGGGCGGCGCCCTTGCCGATCACGTCCAGCACCTGTTTCATGTCCAGCCCCGCGTTCTGGCCAAAGGCCACGGCTTCGGACAGGCCCTGCACCAGCCCGGCAATGCAGATCTGGTTGACCATCTTGGCCAGCTGGCCCGATCCGCTCTCGCCCAGCAGCGTGAAGGCGCGCGAAAACGCCATGGCCACAGGCTGGGCCGCGTCAAAAGCGGCGGCATCGCCACCACACATCACCGTGAGCTGGCCGTTTTGTGCCCCCGCCTGGCCGCCTGACACGGGCGCATCGACAAACTGCAGGCCCTGCGCCTTGGCGGCCGCATACAGCTCGCGCGCCACTTCGGCCGAGGCCGTGGTGTGGTCCACAAAGATGGCGCCGGGCTGCATGCCCGCAAACGCACCTTCGGCCCCCAAGGTCACAGAGCGCAGGTCGTTGTCGTTGCCCACGCAGCAGAACACGATGTCGGCGCCCGATGCCGCCTCGCGCGGCGTTGTGGCATGTTTTGGGGCCTTTGCGCCCGCAAATTCTGCGCACCATGCTACTGATTTGGTAGCGGTGCGGTTGTACACCGTCACTTCATGCCCGGCCAGGGCGAGGTGTCCGGCCATGGGGTAGCCCATCACCCCCAGGCCCAGGAAGGCGACCTTGCGGGATGGGGTGGCGTCGTAGGTGCGGGGATTGGTGCTTGGCATGGCGGTAGCGGAGAAGGGTTAACGGGTTCGTGGAAATGAAAACCCGCCCAAGAGGGCGGGCGAAAAGGGGGGGAAGCAGGGGCGACGGGGCCTGAGAGTCGGGCAGCCCCGGTCAGACAATCGCGAAGTGCTCGGTGCCCTGGGCCAGGTCGGGCGACTTGGCGCGCTGGCTGTTGAGCTTGATCTGCAGGCGCAGGTCGTTGAGCGAGTCGGCGTTGCGCAGCGCGTCTTCGTAGCTGATCACATTGGCCTCGTACAGGTCGAACAGCGCCTGGTCGAAAGTCTGCATGCCCAGGTTGCGGCTCTTCTTCATGATCTCCTTGATCTCGTGGACATCGCCCTTGAAGACCAGGTCCGAGATCAGGGGGGTGTTGAGCATGATCTCCACCGCAGCCGCGCGGCCCTTGCCATCCTGCTTGGGGATCAGGCGCTGCGACACCATGGCGCGCAGGTTGAGCGACAAATCCATCAGCAGCTGCGGGCGGCGCTCTTCGGGGAAGAAGTTGATGATCCGGTCCAGCGCCTGGTTGGCGCTGTTGGCGTGCAGTGTGGCCAGGCACAAGTGGCCGGTTTCGGCGAAGGCCACGGCGTGTTCCATGGTCTCGCGGTCGCGGATTTCGCCCATCAGGATCACATCGGGTGCCTGGCGCAGCGTGTTCTTCAGGGCGGCTTCCCAGCTGTCGGTGTCCAAACCCACTTCGCGTTGCGTGACCACGCAGTTCTTGTGCGGGTGCACGAATTCCACCGGGTCTTCCACGGTGATGATGTGGCCAAACGAGTTCTCGTTGCGCCAGTCCACCATGGCGGCCAGCGTGGTCGACTTGCCCGAGCCCGTGGCACCCACCAGGATGCACAGCCCGCGCTTGGTCATCGTCACTTCCTTGAGCACCTGCGGCACGCCCAGGCCGTCGATGGTGGGCAGCGTGAGCGGAATCGTCCGCAGCACCATGCCGACCCGGCCCTGCTGAATGAAAGCGTTGACGCGGAAGCGGCCAATGCCGGCGGGCGAGATCGCGAAATTGCACTCCTTGGTGCGCTCAAAGTCTGCCACCTGCTTGTCGCTCATCACAGCACGCGCCAGCGTAAGCGTGTGGGTGGGCGTGAGCGGCTGGGGCGACACCTTGGTCACCTTGCCATCGACCTTGATGGCCGGGGGAAACTCCGCCGTGATGAACAAGTCGCTGCCATTGCGGCTGACCATCAGCTTGAGCAGGTCGTTGATGAATTTACTGGCCTGATCGCGTTCCATCAGAATTTCTCCCGGGGGTGGTCGTCGTCTGTCGGACGCTCATGGGTCTTGGGTTGTTGCATCACCTGCATCACTTCTGGTTGTCGCTCAGGCGGGCACTCACGACGCGCAGGCGCAGCGACAGCTTGCGGGCCAGCAGCGCAATCAGGCTGGCGGCGAGCTGCGGGTCCTTGCTCATCATGTCATCCATGGCCTCGGCGGAGAGCACGGCAATCTCGCAATCGGTGAGTGTGGTGCAGGCCGAAAAGCGGATGCCGCTGTCCAGCAGCGACATCTCGCCCAGGATGTCGCCGGGCCGCGTCTCGGCCAGGCGCAGCTGCTCGCCCCAGGGCTGAACCCGGTCCACGGCGATGGTGCCGGTGAGCAGCACCACCATGAAGTTGCCGTACTCGTCCTGGCGGATCACATCCCGGTTGGACGGGATGGCCGCAAACTCGAAAAAGCGCTCCATGCGCTCCACGGCGTCCTTGTCCAGGTGCGCCATGTACTTGTCCTTGGCCCACAGGCCCTGCAGCAGCTTGCCGCCCCGGCTGGTGGGCAGGCGCTTGGCGCCCACTTCGACGGCGCGGGCCTCCCAGGGCACCAGCATCGAATCGTCCACGCCCTGGCCCGCAAACGCGGTGGAGAACAGCACGGAATCCGTGTTGTCGTCCCCCGTCTTGCCGCTGCGGGTTTTCATTTTCAGAAGGCTCAGAATGCCTTTCATACGGTGCTCCGGTATGCGGCCGTTGGTGGGGCCGCAAAGTACATGGATGGGCGCGGATCAGCCAGGGAAATTCTCGGGGATCTTGGCCTTGGCGCGCGCCTCGGCCGGGCTGATCACGTTGCGCCGGACAAGGTCGGTCAGGTTCTGGTCCAGCGTCTGCATGCCCACGCTGTTGCTGGTCTGGATGGTGGAGTACATCTGCGCCACCTTGGCCTCGCGGATCAGGTTGCGGATGGCGCTGGTGCCCAGCATGATCTCGTGCGCAGCCACACGGCCCGAGCCGTCCTTGGTCTTGCACAGCGTCTGCGAGATCACGGCCTGCAGCGATTCGGACAACATCGCGCGCACCATTTCCTTTTCTTCGGCGGGGAACACGTCAATGATCCGGTCGATGGTCTTGGCGGCGCTGGACGTGTGCAGCGTGCCGAAGACCAAGTGGCCCGTTTCTGCGGCCGTCATGGCCAGGCGGATGGTTTCGAGGTCGCGCATTTCACCCACCAGAATGGCGTCCGGGTCTTCGCGCAGTGCGGACTTCAGCGCGGCCGCGAACGACAGCGTCATCGGCCCCACTTCGCGCTGGTTGATCAGGCACTTCTTGGACTCGTGCACGAATTCGATCGGGTCCTCCACCGTGAGGATGTGGCCGTATTCGGACTCGTTGAGGTAGTTGACCATGGCCGCCAGTGAGGTGGACTTGCGGGAGCCCGTGGGGCCGGTACCCAGCTCCGGGCCCCGTGGCTTCAGGGGCAGGTTGCCAAAGATCTTGGGGGCGTTGAGCTGGTGCCG
>Ga0187844_10002707_pt1 | contig 12321 bp, 7 predicted proteins | sample SpaLakP09_SKY_50_FD_134517 | JGI IMG/M metagenome (GOLD analysis project Ga0187844, IMG submission 134517) | Oligotrophic lake water microbial communities from Sparkling Lake, Wisconsin, USA - SP09_SKY_50 | ecosystem: Environmental > Aquatic > Freshwater > Lake | place: USA: Sparkling Lake...
CATCCAGGCGCGGCGCTTCACCGAAGGTTCGCTGGTCAAGGCCGGGCAGGTGCTCTACCAGATCGACCCTGAAAGTTACCGCGTTGCGCTGGCCAGCGCCGAGGCCGCACTGGCGCGGGCTCAGGCCACCCGCGACGCAGCTCGCCTGACCGTGCAACGCCGGGAAGACCTGGGCCGCATCCAGGCCATCAGCCAGCAAGACCTGCAGGACGCCCAGACAGCCTTGGCCCAGGCCGAGGCCGACCTTGCCGCCGCCCGGGCCAGCCGCGACAGTGCCGCCCTGAACCTGCGCCGCACCCAGGTGGTGGCGCCCATCAGTGGTTGGGCCGATGTGTCCAGTGTCACCCCAGGGGCTTTGGTGACCACCGAGCAGACCACCGCGCTGACCACAGTGCGCCAGATCGACCCCGTGCAGGTCGACATCAGCCAATCGAGTGCCGAGCTGATGCGCTTGCGCCAGGCCTGGGCCCAGGGCCTGCTGCAACGCTCCGGCGCGCAGGAGGCCAAGGTCAGCCTACTGCTGGAGGACGGCAGCCGCTATCCGCTGGAAGGCCGGCTGGGCTTCACCGGGGTGTCGGTCAATACCGGCACTGGCGCTGTCACTTTACGGGCCTGGTTCAGCAACCCCAAGGGCACGCTGTTACCGGGCATGTATGTGCGTGCAGTGCTGGACACCGGTGCCTTGCCGCAGGGCCTGGTGCTGCCGCAGCAGGCGGTCCTGCGGGACAACCGGGGCAAGCCTTATGTGCTGGTGGTTGACGCCAACAGCCGGGTGGAGCGCCGAAGCGTCAGTGTGGGCAACACCTTTGGCGCAGGCTGGCTGGTCAACGAAGGCCTGAAGGCCGGTGAGGTGGTGATCATTGAGGGCCTGCAAAAGGTCAAGGCCGGTGACACGGTGCAGGCCCGCGAAGTGGATGCGACACCGGCTGGCAACAAGGCCGCATCAGCACTGGGCTCGACCCAGCCCTCGGCCCCGGCCGTGGCTGCACGCTGAAGGAGCCCGCCTCATGGCTCGTTTTTTCATCGACCGCCCCATCTTTGCCTGGGTTCTGGCCATCGTCGTGATGCTGGCTGGGCTGTTGGCCATCACCGAGCTGCCGCTGGAGCAGTATCCCGACATCGCCCCCCCGCGTGTCACCATCAGTGCCACCTACCCAGGGGCATCGGCCAAGACCATTGAAGACTCGGTCACCCAGGTGATCGAGCAGAAAATGAAAGGCATCGACGGCCTGCTGGCCATGTCGTCGAGCAGCGCCTCGTCCGGCACGGCCAGCATCTCGCTGAGCTTTGTGGCCGGCACCAATGCCGACGTGGCCCAGATGCAGGTGCAGAACAAGCTGCAACAGGCCATGGCCCAGTTGCCTCAAACGGTGCAGAGCCAGGGGGTGACGGTGACCAAGACCGGCACCGACTTTCTGATGGTGATCGCTCTTTACTCGGGCAACAACAGCGCCACCGGCATCCAGATTGGTGACTACATCTCGTCCAACCTGGTCGACATCATCAGCCGCATCGACGGCGTGGGTGAGGTGCAGACCCTCGGCACGGGTCATGCCATGCGCATCTGGCTCAACCCGGCCCGGCTGGCCAGCTATGCGCTCATGCCCTCCGACGTGAGCAACGCGATCACTGCGCAGAACGTTCAGGTCTCGGCCGGCCAGGTTGGTGGTTTGCCGGCGGCACCCGGCCAGCAGCTCAACGCGACCATCACGGCGCGCAGCAAGTTGCAGACCGTGGAGGCTTTCAACAACATCGTGCTCAAGACCGGCACCAATGGCAGCCAGGTGCTGTTGTCCGATGTGGCCCGGGTGGAGTTGGGCGGCGAAAGCTACACCATCAGCTCCCGTTACAAGGGCCAACCGGCCGCGGCCATGGGTATCAAATTGGCGGCGGGCGCCAATGCGATCACCGTCACCGAGGCTGTGAAAGCCAAGCTGGCAGCGCTGCAGCCCGGCTTTCCCTACCGGTTGCAGACGGCGATGTCTTACGACACCAGCCCCTTTGTGAAGATCTCCATCGAAGAAGTGGCCATCACCCTGCTGGAGGCCATCGGCCTGGTGGTGCTGATCATGTATTTGTTCATGCAGAACCTGCGGGCCACGCTGATCCCGGCCATCGCCGTTCCGGTGGTCCTGCTGGGCACCTTTGGTGTGCTGGCAGCGTTTGGCTACTCGATCAACAGCCTGACCATGTTTGGCATGGTGCTGGCCATCGGCCTGCTGGTGGACGACGCCATCGTGGTGGTGGAGAACGTGGAACGCGTGATGGCCGAGCAAGGCCTGTCACCCAAAGAGGCCACCCGACGTTCCATGGGCGAGATCACCGGCGCCCTGGTCGGCATCGCGCTGGTGCTGTCGGCGGTGTTCGTGCCCATGGCCTTCTTTGGCGGCTCGACCGGTGTGATCTACCGCCAGTTCTCGCTCACCGTGGTGTCGGCCATGCTGTTGTCGGTGGCGGTGGCCATGAGTCTGACCCCGGCCTTGTGCGCCACTTTGCTCAAGCCTCTGCCGGCGGGGGCCCACCACCCGGCCCCGCAGGGGCTGCTGGGTCGCTTTTTTGGTGCCTTCAACCGCGGATTTGAGCGCAGCAACCGGGGTGTGACCGGGTTGGCCGGTGGCTTCATCCGCCGCTCTGGCCGGGTGTTGCTGGTCTACGGTCTGATCCTGGGCGCCACGGGGGCCTTGTACAAAACCTTGCCCACCTCTTTTTTGCCCAACGAAGACCAGGGTACCCTGATGGCCGAACTGCGCCTGCCCGCCGGTGCCACCGACGAACGCCTGACGCGCTCTCTGCAGGCCTTTGAGACCTGGCTGGGCCAGCAGGCCGACATCGAGGGCTACACCATGATCACCGGCATCACCGGTGATCAGGCCACAGGGCGAGCCTTCATCCGGTTGAAGGACTGGAGCGAACGCCGTGGGCCCGGGCAGAGTGCCGACGAGCTGACGAGGCGCGCCAACCGCGAGCTGGCCAGCCTGCGCGACGCCCGGGTGTTCGTCATGCAGCCACCCACCGTGCGCGGCCTGGGTTCGAGCAGCGGCTTTGTGTTCGAGTTGCAAGACCGCGCCGGCCTGGGCCACGACGCCCTGGTGGCGGCCCGTGACCAGTTCCTGCAGTTGGCGCGCAAGCGCCCCGAGCTGACCCAGGTGCGCATCAGCGGCCTGGACGATGCGGCCGAGTTCGGCATCCGCATCAACGACCGCAAGGCCGGCACCCTGGGCCTGGCCACCAGCGACATCAACTCCACCTTGTCCACCGCCCTGGGAGGCTTGTATGTGAACGATTTCCTGGACCAGGGCCGAGTCAAGAAGGTGTACGTGCAAGGCGATGCGCCTTACCGCATGGCCCCGGAAAGCATCATGCAATGGTTTGTACGCAACACCAATGGTGACATGGTCCCGTTCTCGGCCTTTGCCAGCACGGAATGGACCTATGGCGCCCCCAAGCTGGAGCGCTACAACGGTATGCCTGCCTTCGAAATCCAGGGCGAAAGCGCGGCCGGGGTCAGTTCGGGCACTGCCATGGCGGTGGTCGAAGAGCTGATGGCCCAGCTGCCGCCGGGGTTCGGCTACGAATGGTCTGGCCAGTCTTACCAGGAGCGCCTGTCGGGCTCGCAGGCACCGGCGCTGTATGCGATTTCGGTGCTGTTCGTTTTCCTGTGCCTGGCCGCGCTGTATGAGAGCTGGTCGGTGCCTTTCTCTGTGATGTTGGTGGTGCCGCTGGGGGTGCTCGGTGCGCTGGCCTTGACGCGCCTGGCCGGCTTGTCCAACGACGTGTACTTTCAGGTCGGGCTGCTCACCACGGTGGGCCTCTCGGCCAAGAACGCGATCCTGATCGTCGAGTTTGCCAAGCAGCTGCAGGAGCAGGGCCTGGGCCTGGTGGAGGCCACGCTGCAGGCCGTGCAGCGGCGTCTGCGGCCCATTTTGATGACCTCGTTGGCCTTCATGTTCGGTGTGCTGCCCCTGGCCCTGAGCACCGGGGCCGGTGCCGGTAGCCGGCGCTCGATCGGCACCGGCGTGCTGGGCGGCATGGCCACGGCCACCGTGCTCGGCGTGCTGTTCGTGCCCCTGTTTTTTGTGTTGATCCGTCGGCACCTGAGCCGCCCTGACCTCCCTGTGGATGAGGGCTCTGCCGGCCCCACCCCTGTCACACCTTCTGTTGTCGGCAACCCCAAGGAGACCCTCTGATGCCCCTGCGATCCTTCTCCCTGGGCTGGCCGCTGGCCACCCTGACGCTTGCGCTGCTAAGCGCTTGCGCGACCGAGCCCGCGCCCAGCTTGCCGAGCGCCAACGCGATTGCCCCGGCATGGCCCGAGGCCGTGCCTGTGGCTTTGCAAGGCAAAGCATTGGTGGGCGATGCCTCTGCCTCCGATTGGCGCGGGCTGGTGGCTGATCCCCGTCTGCGCAGCGTCATCGAACTGGCCCTGCAGAGCAACCGCGATCTGCGCTCGGCCGTGCTGGCCATCGAGCAGGCCGGGGCCACCTACCGCATCCAGGAGGCGGCCGAACGCCCGACCTTGAATGGCAGCGCCGCTCTGAGCGCCAGCAACACCCCTGCCGAGGCCAGCACCAGTGGACAGCGCGTGCTGACACGCCAGTACAGCGTGGCTGTGGGCATCACCTCGTATGAGCTGGACCTGTTCGGACGCGTCAAAAGCCTCAGCAGCTCGGCTCTGGAGAGCTTTCTCAACACCGAGGCCGCTCGTCAGAGCACCGAGCTGAGTCTGGTGGCCCAGGTGGCGATCGCCTGGCTGACCTTGGCTGCGGACGAGCAGCAACTCGTGCTGGCGCGTGAGACCTGGCAAAGCCAGCAAAAGACCAGCGAACTCACTGAAAAGATGCTGACGCTGGGCAACACCACCGCCTTGGCTGTGGCGCAGGCCAGGTCTGCGCTCGAAACTGCCCGGGTCACGGCCGCCAGCGCGCTGGCCACAGTCGAGCAAGACCGCCACGCCCTGAGCTTGCTGGTGGGGCAGTCGGTGCCCGACGAGCTGCTGCCGACGGGGCGCATTGAGGCCTCCATGGGGCCGCTGGTGGCGGTGCCGGCGGATCTGCCTGCCAGCGTGCTGCAGCGGCGGCCCGACGTCGTGGCTGCAGAGCATTCGTTGCTGGCCGCCCACGCAGACCTGGCTGCGGCCCGCGCCGCGCTGTACCCCCGCATCACTCTGACCACCGCTGCTGGCACCGCCAGCCGAGGCCTGTCAGATCTGTTTCAGGGCACGGCGTGGTCGCTCAGCCCCGGCATCACCCTGCCTTTGCTCGACGGTGGGGCCGCCAAGGCCACGGTGCGCAAGGCCGAGGCGACCCAAGGCATTCAGCTCGCCACGTATGAGAAAACCCTGCAGACGGCTTTCAAGGAGGTGGCCGACGCCCTGTCGGTGCGCCGCAGCCTGGACGAGCGCCTGCAAGGCCAGGCCGCCGTGGTGGCGGCCAGCCAGCAAAGCGCAGACCTGGCTTTGGCCCGATTCAGGGGCGGCGCAGACACCTTTCTGACGGTGCTGGATGCCCAGCGCACTCTGTACAGCGCGCAACAGGCCCTGATCACGCTGCAACTCACCGAGCAGAGCAACCGCATCACCCTGTACAAGGTACTGGGGGGCAGTTGGTCACAGGGGGAGAAGGGATGAAAGCGAAGGTGCTCGCGGCGGCTACCCAGCGAAGACAGCTTGAGGGGCATCAGGCCCTGGAATAGCTTGCTTTCAAGCTCAGCCGGCTGCAATTCAAAGCCCCAGGTGCTGGCGCAGCGCTCGCCCGAACCTGGGGTCGATGACCGCACCCACATTCAGGCGCGACCAGGGTGAGACAGCAGACGAATCGACGCTGAACACCCGGCCAGGGGCCATCATGATTTTCTGGGGCAGCAACGCTTTGGCCAACTCCAGCGAATCGGGGATCCCTGGTAGCTTGGCCCACAGGTAGAGCGATTCGGTCGTTTTGGCGAACACGTTCGCACCGGCTGCCTCCAAGATGGTTTGTGCTTTGGCTGTTGCCTCCCCCAAGCGATGGCGCAAACCTTTCAAGTGTCTTTGATAGTGGCCTTCACTCAGCATGATGTCGACGGTCCGCTCGCAATACTCCGAGCTGCTGACATGAATCAGTGCTTTGAGGTCAGCCAGGTCGCTCGCCAAGTCTGCACCGCAGGCGATGAAGCCGACGCGCAGAGCGGCAGAGAATGATTTGGAAAAGCTGCCCACATAAAGTGTTCTCTCGAGTTGATCGAGTGCTGACAGGCGTGTGGCTGCGGTGGGCTTGAAGTCGGCCAGTGGGTCGTTCTCGACGATCAGCAAATTGTACTTTTGGGCCAATTGCAACACCCGGAACGCCTTGCCCGCCGAGAGATCTGAGCCTGTGGGGTTGTGTGCCAGCGATTGGGTGAAGAACAGCCGAGGCCGGTGGTGATTCAACAACTGTTCCAGAGCCTCCAGATCAGGCCCGTCGGCCAGCCTCGGCACCCCGAAGACTTGAGCTCCTGCCATCTTGAGCTTGCCAAACAAAGGGTAGTAGCCTGGATCGTCCACCAGCACTGTGCCGCCTGGTGGGACAAAGTAGCGGATCACGATGTCCATGGCTTCGTTGGCTCCATGGGTCAGCACGATTTGAGCGGGCTCTGCACCGATGCCGAAGTCGGCCAACTTTCTCACCAGGTGCTCGCGCAGTGGCGCGTAGCCAAAGCGGCTGCCATATCGGAACAGCGAGCCCAGGCCCGTTCGAACCACTTTGTGGTGGTACTTGTCCAGACGCACGTCGGCCAGCCATTCCACCGGGGGGAATCCATCGCCCACGGCCAGTGCATCAGGTTCTGCCTTCAGCTGTTCCCGCATCAGCCAGACGATGTCCATCGCCCTGCCCAGACTGCCTGCTTCGTCGTCAGCCACATTGCGGGCAGATCGCTCTGTCACGAAGTACCCCGATCCGCGCCGAGGCTCTATCAGCCCGCGCGATACCAGGATCTCGAACGCTGTGACCACCGTGTTTTTAGCGTAGTGATGCAGCTCAGCCAGCTCCCGCAGAGAGGGCAGCTTTTCACCTACTTTGTAGGCACCATCCCGTATCTGCCGTTCCAGGCTGTCGGCCAGGCGTTGGGGCAATGGCGCGGAGCGCGCGGTGCGTGGACTTTTTGGGAGCGGGTTTTGCATGCGATCAAAGCGACTTGGGCTGGCGGTGCCGAGTTTTGTGCTCAACTGTCCCCGCAAACTGTACCTTTATGAATAGGTACGGTCAAACTACATTGTCTCTACACCGTAACCCTACTGTAGAGACTCTCAATGGTCGATTCCCGTCTTCCCAACTTCCGTTCCTTGACGCCTGCACAGCGGCTGGACCACCTTGCTCAGGTGGCCGGTCTGACGTCGACAGAGCAGGCCTTGCTTGCCAAGCCAGGTGCTCTCAGCGTTGAGCGCGCCAATGGAATGATCGAAAACGTTCTCGGCACGTTTGAGTTGCCTTATGGCGTGGCCGGCAATTTTCAGGTCAATGGCAAGGACTACCTGGTGCCCATGGTGGTCGAGGAGCCTTCGGTGGTCGCTGCGGCATCGTTTATGGCCAAGCTGGCCCGGGAGGGCGGTGGGTTTGAAACATCAAGCACAGGCCCTCTCATGCGCGCTCAGGTGCAGGTGCTCGGCATTCAAGACCCCTATGGCGCACGCATGGCTTTGCTCAAGCACCGAGCCGAGATTCTTGAGTTGGCCAACGGGCGGGACAAAATCCTCGTTGGTTTGGGTGGAGGTTGCCGGGACATCGAGGTGCATGTGTTTCCAGACACCGCGCGCGGACCGATGATCGTGATGCATTTGATTGTTGACGTGCGGGATGCGATGGGCGCCAACACCGTCAACACGATGGCAGAGTCGGTGTCACCTTTGGTTGAACAGGTCACCGGTGGCCATGTGCGTTTGCGTATTTTGTCCAACCTGGCTGATTTGCGACTTGCAAGGGCACGCGTAAGGCTGACGCCACAGGTGCTCAAGACCACCGAGCGCACCGGCGAAGAGATTGTGGAAGGTGTCTTGGACGCGGCAACCTTTGCCGCGATTGATCCTTACCGTGCAGCCACACACAACAAGGGCATCATGAATGGCATTGACCCCGTGATCGTCGCCACGGGCAATGACTGGCGAGCAGTCGAAGCCGGTGCACATGCCTATGCCAGCCGTGGAGGGCGCTACACCTCCTTGACGACCTGGGAGAAAGACCGGTCAGGCGCGCTGGTCGGCACCATCGAGATGCCCATGCCCGTCGGACTGGTCGGTGGTGCGACCAAAACCCACCCGCTGGCGCAACTTTCGCTCAAGCTCATGGGGGTGCAGTCAGCCCAGGAACTGGGCGAAGTGGCGGTTGCGGTTGGGCTGGCTCAGAACCTGGGGGCTTTGCGCGCCCTTGCCACTGAAGGTATCCAACGTGGCCACATGGCCCTTCACGCACGCAATATCGCGCTGGTCGCCGGAGCGCTTGGCGATGAAGTGGATGTGATTGCGAAGCAAATGGCGGCCGAGCATGACGTGCGCACTGACCGTGCGACGGTTTTGTTGGCTGCGTTGCGTCAGAAATAGCCAAGAACAGGGGAGTTGGCGGGCGCCTGCTCCGACGCGCACCTTCAATGGGCTTGCTGTGCCCCAGTCAATCGATCTGCCTGCGCCGTCCAGATCATCCAAGGAGACAAACGATGACAATAGACAGAGAACTGCCGACCGGGCGGCTGGTAGAGGTCTGGGGGGACACGGCGGACACCACGCACCTGGCCTGGTCCATCGTTCTGGGCGTGGGAATCAGCGTACCCGCTTTCCTGCTGGCGAATCGCGGGCTCGTCGCCTGGGTCAGTTCGCCCGAGTTGGCCAAGGCCTACGCGATGTTGGCGGGTTTGGCGGGTTGCGTCTTGGCAGGCTTGATTTGTGCGCTGCTCTTCAAACCCAAACGCACCGTGGTCGAGGGCCATCAGGCAGATCTCGGTTGGCGCCTCGAAGTCCTGACCCAACTTGCTGAACAACATGGGGGGCTGGGCTCCGTGGCCGACCTGCCGCCTGCGGTGATCAGCGAGATGAATGCACTGGAGATCTACGACCTTTTCAATGATTTTGAAACGGCTCCGTTGGCTGGTCGCCTATCCAACGCCACGCCGGGCGCCGATTCACCCGCGCCAGATCGCCGCGCGGTGGCCGCTTCTGTTCAGGGGGCATGATGGATCCCGCACTGCTGAACCAAATTTTCTATGCCGGCATGATGGGCCTGATCGGTGCCATTGTTTTCGCCGCCATCGGTCTGGTTTCCGGGACCGATGAGACCACCACCTTGGCCCCACTGACCTTGCTGGTGGTGCTGCTCGGGGTGCCACCGGAGGGGGTCTTCACCTTCTTCTTGGCGGGTGCTGTGGCCAAGCACATGACCCATGCGGTGCCGACGGCCTTGCTCGGGATTCCAGGTGACACCATGGCGACCCCCTTGCTGCAAGATTGCAATGTGTTGCGCAACTTGGGAGTGCCCCATATCGCGCTGCGGAAAATGGTGTCGGGAAGCTTGATCGCCGCTTTTGTGGCGGTGCCCCTGGCGGTTTTGTTTGCCGTGATGTTGGCACCTTTGGGGCCGGTCATCACCAAGGCGGCACCCTGGATCTTCCTGGCTGCGGCAGTGTTGATTGCCTACTTTTCAGCGGGTCGATGGGCCTCTGTGGGAGTGCTGGTGCCTTTTGTGGTGCTCATCATCGCGTTGCAGACCCTGACGGCCAAATACAACGTCAAACTGAGCATCAGTTATTTTCTGGGTATTGCCATCGGTCCCCTGGTGGCTGACTTGTTTTCGCTCATCTCGCCTGCGGACCGTCAGAGAATGAGGCGGGACAAAGCGAGAACCTTCCAGCTGGCCCCGGATGTGAAGGGGTGGTCGGGCTATTTCCCGAATCCGTTCAAGGTGTTGGATCGGCGTCAAACCGCGTGGACCTTGGCCACTGCCACCATCTCCAGCGCTACGTTTGTGTTCAGTCCTGTGGCCATGACCGTGGTCTTGGGCGAGTTGGTGGGGTCTCGCGTCAAACACGCTTATCACCGGCTCACAACCGTGCTGAGCGCTCGCAATGGCGTGACAGAGGCGACCTACATCGCTGAAGCGTTGATCCCCTTGATCGCGTTCGGATTGCCGCTCAGTCCTGTGGCGGCAGGTCCTGCGGCACCATTGTTCAATGCGCCTCCTCGGTTCACTGTGGATGTGGCCGCAGGCACAAGCCATAACCTGCACAACCTCCTGAGTCATGGCGAGTTCTTGGGCTATGGGTTGCTGGCCGTTGTATTGGCCGCACTGGTCTCTTATCCGTTCGCGATGAACTACGCCCGAAGTGCGGCCTTGTTCGTGTCGCGCAAGGTCAGCCATGAGGCCATCATTGCAACGTTCATCGGGCTGATCTTTGTGATCAGCATCTGGGAGGGACAATTTCTGGGGCTGCTGGTAATCACCACCATGGGCCTGATCGGAGGCCTGCTGTCTCGCACCTTGGGTTTCAACTCAGGTGTTCAGTTCATGGGTTACTACACCGCAGTGCTTTCGGTTCCGGCCATCATCAAGTGGCTCGGCTGAGTCGGTGCGCACCGTGGTCACAAATGAGGCCTGGGCGCTTGCTCAGGTCTGACCGCCATGTTTCGTGCCGGCGTCTGCGGTGGCAGTCCGTGGGCCCCCGCATCGGCGCTGACACCCAGAGCCATCTCGGGCTGCTGGGCCTTCAGATTTCCTTTTCATCAGTTTCAGGAGTGATTTCCATGCTCGAGCGCGTCAAAATCGTTGAAGTGGGCCCGCGAGACGGGTTGCAAAACGAGAAGCAAGCCGTTCCTGTCGACATCAAAGTGGGGCTGGTGGAGCGCTTGCGTGGCGCGGGTTTGTCCTTCATCGAGGCTGCATCATTTGTTTCGCCTGCCTGGGTACCTCAGATGGCAGGCAGCCCCGAGGTCATGAAGCGATTGGTTCGAGCACCAGGCGTGGTTTACAGCGCCTTGGTTCCCAACCTCAAGGGGTTGGAGGCGGCCGTGGCGTCCGGATGTGAGGAGGTCGCGGTTTTCGCTGCGGCTTCAGAGTCGTTTTCCCTGCGCAACATCAATTGCTCGATTCGGGAGAGCCTGGAACGTTTCCGCTCGGTGATCGAAGCTGCGCGGGAGCATGGCATGCGTGTCCGAGGCTATGTATCGTGTGTGCTTGGCTGCCCTTACGAAGGGGCCGTGGCACCTGAGAAAGCGGCTGAGGTCGCCTTGATCCTCAGCGACATGGGCTGCTATGAAATTTCGCTGGGTGATACCGTCGGCGTTGGTACGCCGCTGAGCACCCGGCGCCTGCTGGAATCGTGCTTGCTTCGGCTACCGGTCACTCAATTGGCGGGGCATTTCCACGATACCTACGGCATGGCCATTGCCAACATCGTGGCCTCGCTGGAGTTGGGGGTCAGGGTATTCGACAGTTCAGTGTCTGGTCTGGGCGGATGCCCTTATGCCAAAGGGGCTTCGGGCAACGTGGCCACCGAAGATCTTGTGTATCTGTTGGATGGCATGGGCTACGAAACGGGCGTGGACCTGCCGAAGCTTGTCCACGCGGGGCACTACATCAGCGACCATTTGGGGCGACTGAGCACATCTCGCGTTGCACGGGCCTTGGCGGTTTCATGATGCGAACCCAACAGACCTCTTGTTGGTCGCCTGAACCTGATGGGTTGTTTCAGCACTTGGATACATCGACGGTGTGCAGGGGATTTAACTCAACCCGCTTCCTGAGTGCGGGTGCGTGCCGGAAGATGCATCACTTTCATCCACCTCTTGAAACGGGTCCCGGTGCAATCTAATGCGTGCTGAGACCTGCATAAGCGGGGTTGCATGAACTGTCTCGCCAACTTGACAACACAAGCACGTCGATTTCTACAAACTACCGACCCCAGTGTCGATTGCTGAATCGGTTCAGATGACCCTGCTCTCAATCCAGCCAAACAACTCATCCAGGTCGTAATCCCCGCTATGCGGCCGGTCCCAAGGCAGTGCGATGTCCACATCAAGCCCTCTGTTGCTCAGTGCGGCGGCCAGCAGCGCTGGAATCGCCAGCGATGTGTCTCTGTCCAGCGTGCCTTGTCGGATGCGCCAGTGCTGTGCCGAGCGGCTGTTCGTGGCTTGAGCGTAGTGCATGGCGTTCATCTGCTGGACCACCGTGGTCTCGGCCCGTTGAGCGCCTGGTGCCCGGTTGTGGCGCACCGAGAAGTCTGTGAAATGGCGTTTGTCGATGCCGGAGTTGCCGAACAACTGGTTCTCACCGGCTTCGAGGTTCAGGCCATCGAAAGCAGGCAAGCCCTTCATGCGCCCGGCGGCTC